>Ga0209330_1000027_pt1 | contig 74624 bp, 66 predicted proteins | sample JacPinW_OM2H0_O3_FD_187969 | JGI IMG/M metagenome (GOLD analysis project Ga0209330, IMG submission 187969) | Forest soil microbial communities from Algoma, Ontario, Canada - Jack Pine, Ontario site 1_JW_OM2H0_O3 (SPAdes) (version 2) | ecosystem: Environmental > Terrestrial > Soil > Boreal... | reverse complement strand
CCGATGTCCAGGCCGATTAACGATCTTGTTTTCCCCAGATTGAACATCGCGCGGCCCCTCGCTCCTCACTCCGTCCCGCTTCGCAGGTCGGACCCGGCTCTGCTTTCAGATTTCTTTCGGATTCTTTTCTGCTTCGCTTGCTGCTCGCCTCTTCACCCCGTGAGGCTTTTTTCTCTTTCGCCGCTTTCGTAGCTCGGTAGTACTGCTACGCCCGGTACTTTCTGCTTTCTCCGTTTATTGCATCCACAAGAGTGAGTGTCAACCAACAGTTTGGGAGAGTGTGCTATCAGTAAAAACCTGTCTTAGAGAACAGGTAGCGAAAACGTACAGGTAAAAAGAACAGGTAAACCGCTGAAAACCCTTATAGGGAAAGGCGAAACGCGAGGCGAACCCGCGACGCTTCACATTGGAATTCGTCGCTGCTCGTTATTTCTCTTTTGGCGACATCCGAAGTTTTAAATGTTGCCACATTTTGTCAACTTGCCGTTTTGTGGCGTCGTCCATCTTGATTTCGTCCGGCCAGCGCCCTGAAAATCCTTCCTCCGGCCATTTCCGCGTGGCGTCCACACCCATCTTTGACCCGTAATCCTGACGCCGCGCCGCGTGGTCCAGCGTGTCCACCGGACCCATCACAAATTGCACGTCCCGCTCCGGATCGATCGCGCACAGCGCCTTCCAAACCACTTCGCTCGAGTTCTGGACGTCCACGTCGTGGTCCACCACCACAACCACCTTCGTAAACATGGCCTGGCCGAGGGACCAAATCGCATTCATAATCTTCCGCGCTTGCCCCGGATAGCTCTTCCGTATCGCCACAATCATCAAGTTCTGAAAGATTCCTTCCGCGGGCATCGCGACGTCCACAATTTCCGGGTACTGCATCTTCATCACCGGCAGGAATATGCGCTCGATCGCGTGCCCCATGAAATAGTCTTCCTGCGGCGGTGGCCCCACAATCGTCGTCAAGTACAGCGGATCCTTTCGATGCGTTATGCACGTGATGTGAAACACGGGAAATTCTCCTTCCAACGAATAAAAGCCCGTGTGATCGCCAAACGGCCCTTCCGTCCGCATCTCGCCCAGGTTCACATACCCTTCCAACACAATTTCCGCGTTGGCCGGAACTTCCAGCTCCACCGTTTTGCACGCCACCAGTTCCACAGGGTCTCTTCGCAGAAACCCGGAGAAAAGAAATTCGTCCATATCCGGAGGCACCGGCAAAATTCCAGCCAGCGCCGTCGCGGGATCGGCTCCAATCGCCACCGCCACTTCAATCTTTCCCTTCGGATTTTTCGCCCGCGCGCTGCGGAAATGTTCGGCGCCGTGTTTCTGCGTCTGCCAATGCATCCCAGTCGTGCGCTCGTCATATACCTGCATGCGATAGCAGCCCACGTTGCGCTTGCCGTTCTCCGGGTTCTTCGTGATCACCATCGGCCACGTAATATAACGTCCGCCGTCCTGCGGCCAGCATTTCAGTATCGGAAAATAATCGAGCGAAAAGTTTTCCGTGCGAACGATTTCCTGGCAATCTCCGCTGCGCACCGTCTTCGGAAAAAACGACCCAATCTCCGCCAGCTTCGGCAGCATCTTCACTTTTTCCAAAATTCCCTGCGGCGACTTCACATCCAGAAACGAATGCACCCGCTCAGCCACTTCGTCCAAAGAATCCGCTTCCAGCGCCAAACACATCCGCCGCTCGCTCCCCAAAAGATTCGTCACCGCCGGAACCTTGGACCCTTTCGCCCGCTCGAACAACAGCGCCGGCCCCGCCGCCTTCACCACCCGGTCGGTAATCTCCGTAATCTCCAGGACGGGATCCACCTCCGCCGAAATCTTCTCCAGCTCCCCCTTCTTCTCCAGCGCCCTAACAAAATCCCTTAAATCTCTGTACGCCACTTCCCCTCCTGCCTTGTTTTATAGGTCCGCCGAAGCAGCCTTGCTGCGAAGGCGGATCAGCGAGTCCGCCGAAGCAAGCTTGTTGCGAAGGCGGATGCGCGCGAGCCGCTAACTCTAGCACGAGGCTCGCGTCGAGCATACAGAAGGCAGAGTGGAAAACGCGTCCATAACTCTAGTTCTCCGAACGCTTCTGCTTGGCAACAACCTTAGATCTTCCGACCCAAAAGGTCAGAGGGCGCCGACACAAGGCCACCGTACGAAACCAAGCACGCTCGCCGGGATATCTCCCCGGAGGCTACCAACTATTCCTTCTACCCGTTAGATTCGAAATCACCCATCACCGCATTCCACAACGGAAGCGTCCCATGCTCCTCTATAACAACCGTGGAGTGGATGCTGGTCTTCGAATTGCGCCATACGGATTCGGCGTACTCCCGGCCCATGGCTTCAATAACGGTCTGTTTCCAAGCTGGGTGATGCATCGTCCGCGTAAGCAAGCTAGCGTCGAATCTGCCCATCTCAACCGGGGTCTTCCCTATCAGTAATGTTTTCACATAAGATTCGAGGTCCTCAACGCGCTTTTTCTTCTGAGCAAGCTCACGTCTAAGTTCGTAAATCTCTACCAAATTGTTTTGAGTTATTTGTACCGTCTGTTGTGTGGTCACCCTACGCTCCTTTTAAGGGAATGACCAGATGGCGAAAGAAGTTCGTGCATAGAACCGGCTTTTAGATATTCGCCCCAAGCGAACTCAAGCAGCAAACGGCAGAAGCTTGAAAGCGAGCGATGCTCGACATCCGCAGCTTGAGCCAGTTCCTCCTTTAGCCCCTGATCAACCCGAATCGAAATAAAGTCCTTCGTTTGCATCATTGTCACCTCCCGAGGGATTGGCACAGCCTGTACATCATAGATATATCTTGTGTCCATGTCAATATCTCTGATGCAAGATAGGGCCGCGGAGCAGTTCGCGAGACTGACTTTCGTTTTCGAGCCCGAGGTGATAGTGTTCGCCGACATGCAGAAACTCGAAGTTCTCTCGAAGGCGTCGATAGCGCGGCGGGCCCACTGGATCAATGAAATCGTCAAGATTAGTGGACATTTCGGCCAGGATACATCGCGGGTTGTCGCGGAGCTCACTTCAGAAATTCGCCGTGATGGCCCTTCTGCACTTGTTGACCATCTTAGGTTGTGCGGCTCTATTCCCGAGCAATACGGCCATGACACAACCGAAGAGAAATTGTATTCGAAATATACAGACGCGGTTCTCGCCGCCTCATTTCAACAAATTGGTCTTACCAGTGCTGTCATACATGAGCGCGCCGACGCCGCAGACGTAGAGGCTGTTGGTAAGGATTACAGCCTAGTTGCGGACGCAAAAGTCTTCCGACTGAGTCGGACGGCAAAAAATCAGAAGGACTTCAAAATTGATGCGATGCACGGATGGAAACGTGGAAAACTTCACGCGATTGTTGTTTGTCCGATATATCAACTTCCCGTCAGAACGAGCCAGATCTATCAGCAGGCGATTTCAAGGAGCGTCTGCATCTTTTCATATTCCCATCTTGCTGTGATACTGCAGTTTCGCAACGAAGTTGGTGAGCGCCTGGCCCAAGGCATTTTGCTAGCTAGCCTGAGATGCGCTGAGGATCTAAATCCCACCAAGGACTCAGTTGCCTATTGGACTTGTCTCAACCATACAATGCTCAATTTTCATGAAGCCGTTGGCCCGTTGTGGAGAGTAGAGAAAGTAGCAATGATCGAAGGTCTGAGAGTTGTGAAAGAAGAGGCGCTAGCATTTCTGGCAAGACAGCGTGAAACAATCATGCGAATGAGCCGAGCTGAAGCGATTAGGTACCTTATAGCTGACAGAAATATAGACGGAAAGGAAAGGGTGATCAAGGCAGTGGAAGACAACGGGATTCTTGCTATGGCGTGAAAAGCAACGACTTTTGACCCAACCTTTCACGGAAGATAGCGGCGTACTCCGGATTTTTCTCATAGGCAATAAAGTGTCGGCCGAGGTTTCTGGCAGCAATCGCAGTGGTCCCGCTTCCAGCAAATGGATCCAGAACAATCTGGCCCTCTCTGGTAGTAAGGGCGATGAGAGCCTGCATCAGCTTTGTCGGTTTTTGCGTCGGATGGAGGCCGTTCTCGTCCGCAGAGAAACCGCAATCGATCATATTATCGGGCCGTCGAGCATAGCGGACAAATTCCTCCTCGTTGAACGGACCTATTTCGTGGGCGAGAGCATTGTCTGCGATTGTCGTACCAATTTTGTACGGCTTGGTAAACCATAGAATCGGTTCAAACGACGGACGTAAGTTCCCAACTCTCCAACCTTCCCATTTTTCTGATGCGACTTGGTCTCCCCGACGATCAAAAACTACGCTAACGCGTTGAGCCCTATGTGGTGCCCGCTCACGAATCCACGCCAGCATATCCTTAAAAGAAAACCCAGCATCCTCGAGCGCGCATATACACCGGTGAGCATACCTACGTCCGGCAAACACGAAGGCGGTTCCACCCGGCTTCAGAACTCGAAACCAGTCTGAAGCCCAGCTGGAACACCACTCGTAATATTCTTTTGGAATGGCACGGTCAGCCTCGGACCAGCCATTTATAGGCTTCCCGCGACGACGAAATATCGCGCCAGCTTTTTCTTGCGCCGGACTTGAGCCAGACAGCGCTGAATTTTGATTATCGTGCAGAATATCCCAATCTTCGACACCGATACCGTACGGAATGTCGCTCAGTATTAGGTGAACGAGATCGGACGGGAGCGTCCTTAGTTCGTTGCGGGAGTCACCAACTACCAAACTGTCGAGCACCAAAGCCTTTGCAGGAGTCGCCATCTCGTCATCATCCTAACAGAGCGAGCAAATCACGCAAGTGGTTCCTCCCAGAGTGAAACCTCTTGCTAATGAGGATCGCCATGCTTCAGTTTTTGAATTAGGTTCCCAAACCTTTGCACTACAAGTTCAACATCGTTGTCGAAGCGGACGTCGCGCTTTCTATACTGAGCTGCTCTCTCATCATAAGCTCGCGCTAACTCAGGATTTATCATGCGCACGCATTCTTCAAATGCGGCGACCTTGTTGGCGAGCCTTGCGATAGTTAGTTGGTTCTCCTGCAACGTTTCAAGCGCAACTATCAGAAATTGTCGCAAAAACTCGTCTGTCACAGATCCTCCTGTATGCAACCGACCAACCAATTGCAAGTTTGAGACTAGCGACTCGTAATTCAAAGCGCTCAATTAAGTCTTATGGCCTGTATGTGAGCCTCCGCAAATCTGCGTACACCTCTTATGCACACACGAAATTATTTTGCCCCTTAAATCTTTACTACTGAGTTAAATGCAATATCCACCGGAAACGTCCCTTGAAATCTTTCTCCTTTTTCACTTAGCATCGGTCGGGGCACAAGAAAAAGTGCCCACGAAAGACGCATGGGCGAGTGAGCGTTCGTAAAAAGCTCCTCAGTCCCAAATTGGGAATATTGGAGAAGGAAGATGAAGAGATTTAGAACAGGCCGCGCCGCGCCCCCTTGGGCCGGCGGCCAGACCGGCCCCATGACCGCAGATGTCGAAGCCCTCATGTCCCGTCGTGACCCCGGTCCAGTCAAAGACCCGGTCAAATATGTCTCCCCGCTAAACGTCCGCCACGAATATGTCCCACCAGCGGCCCCGGTCGTCGAGACGACCCCGGTCGCCGTGCCGGCAGAGGCCGAAACGGACGCTCTAGTCGAGCGTGCCCTCGCAGATGTCAACGAAGAGTCAATACGCCGTCTGAGCGCGACTTTTTACCCTGAGCCACAAGGGCCGATCGCGCCGCAAGCCATGGAATTGCCTCAACGTCAGGACACGGCTCCAACCCCTGAAGCCACAGCAATCGCACCAAAACGCTCGCATCACAGACCAAAACGCCCAAAACGCAAACCTAGGCCGATTCCGACACTCAAGCAGGTCACTCTCCGTCCCGACGCGGCGCGCAAACAATCCCAGCCCAAAACCCAAACTGAAATCGATCTCTCGCATCACGAGCGACGCTGCTCCATCTGCCACCACCCAGACCGCGAAGCCATCGAAGAAGCCTTCCTCCAATGGCGCCGTGTCAAAAACATCGACTTCGACTTCAAGCCCGAAGGCGGACCCACAGCCATCTACCGTCACGCACGCGCCTTCAACCTCTTCAAACAGCGCAATCTCGGCCTTCGCTCCGCCCTCGAATTCGTAATCGAACGAGCCGAGAACGTCATGCCCACCGCCGAAGGCCTCGTAAAGGCCATCCGCGCCTACACCCGCATAAACGAAGCCGGCGAATGGATTGACTCACCCACCACCCACATCGTCAAAGTCATGCCCATGCGCGATCCCGAACCTCGCAACGTCACAAACTCCGCGTCCCCTTACCCCGACGAAGGAAGCGCCAGCGACCTCAAAAATCTCACTTCCACTGTCACCCTGGACGTGAAAAAAATCTCCGATTGCCCCCGCGAAGGCAAGGTCGAAGTAACCATCGAATCGCCCAGCGGGCGCCCCTTTCTAACCGGTTCTGCCCCACAAACAGAATCTGGCGCAACTACCTGAAAACAAAGGAGAGAAAAAATTCTAACCGGGGCCAGAACGCACATTAAGGATTTCACAAAACCCGATCTCTTCCCTGCTTCGTCGACAGGCGGACACGCGCAACCGGTGCCCGCAACGTCGGAGTGGCGCAAGGTAGGTTGTCGACTTGGTTCCAAATTGGGAAGTGTGTCCTATTGCACAGACCCGCTGGTGCGAAACCTCTACGATCAGTTGTTCGAGAAAAATCCCAACGGACGACAACGAGGTGAATTTTATGCGCGGACTTAGATTAGCGGCAGTAGCTGCATTTGCGGGATTGTGCTTTATGGCGATGGCGCCGAAAGCGTCGGCACAAGTTGCCATCAGCGTGGGAGTAGAGCCGGAATGTCCCTACGGATACTATGACGCGGCTCCGTACGGCTGCGCTCCGAGCGGCTACTACGGCCCAGAGTGGTTTACCGGCGGCGTGTTTATCGGCTCCGGCCCGTGGTTTCATGGCTCGGAAAATTTCCGCGGCCATGTGAACAACCGCTACCATCCGGACCACGGCTACAAGGGCGCAGCGCCGGCTCGCGGCGAGAAAGCGGTCGAGTCCAAGCGTGTCGACAGTGCGCACTTCAAAGGAAACGAAGAGCGCGACGGTCGCGGTCACGCAACCGGCGGCAAAAAGTAAATCACCCAGGAACCTCTGGAACGATGAAAGTAGGAAACGAGCGAAATGGACAAGCACCCACCCTTTGCGAAGAGCGCAAAGGGTGGGTCGCTCGCAAGATCAAAAACGAAAGCCCTCACCTCTAAAGAGTTGAGTTACATCTATCCCACAGACCAAGATGCCGGGCTGAAGCCCGGCGCTACGAAGTCCGCGTCAAATGCGAGAGCGGGGCAGCTTGCACGCGCGACGAGCGCGGTGCTATTCTCCAAATTGTCGCCGAGGTTTCGTAGGGGCGCAGCACGATGTGCGCGCTGCGAGTGCTTGGCGAAATTGGGCGGGAGTAGTTCAGTGGCAGAACGATAGCTTCCCAAGCTATAGGTGAGGGTTCGATTCCCTTCTCCCGCTCCATGCTAAGATTTGGGAATGAACTGGGACTTGTGGTTGTCGTTCGCCGGCGGATTTGCAACCTGCGGGCTTCTAATCTTCCTCTTTCGACGGTTCTCGCGGAACTAGTCTCTTCCTTCGTCAGCCTCGGCGTCGTGGTACGCGAAAACTCCACGGAATGCTAAGCAATGGCTTGTGGGATGGCCTTCTTCCACTTGCCCTGCGCTTTCAGGATCAGCTCGACGACTTCGCGGGCGGCGCCTTTGCCTCCGGCTACGGTGGTGATGTAATGCGCGGCGCGTTTCACTTCGACGACGGCGTCGGCGACGGCGACAGCTAAGCCAACGCGGCCGAGGATGGGCAGGTCGGGCAAGTCGTCACCGATGTAGGCGACTTCTTCGTCGGTGACGCCGGCGCGGATGAGGATGGCTTTGTACGACTCGAGTTTTTTTGGCTGACCCTGAATCACAAATTCCATTCCCATTTCGCGGGCGCGGCGCGTGGTCGCGGGAGAATCGCGGCCGGTGATCAGTCCGGTGCGGATTCCCATGATGCTGGCGAGCTTGATGCCGGCGCCGTCATGCGGATCGAAAACCTTCATTTCGGCGACGCTGTTGTCGGGGAATGTTTGCAGGCAGACGACGCCGGGAGTTAGGGTGCCGTCCACGTCCATTAAGAGGACGCGGATTGGTTTTGCGCGGCGCATCACTTTCGGCGGATATTTAATCTCTCGAATTGTCATTCAATCCTCGGCGTAACAACACTCACCAACAGATCCCTCGTCGCGATGCTCCTCGTGATGACGATACTCGCCGCATCGCCACCTTGGCAGGATATTTTACATCGCGCATCGTCATTCGGCGCTCTAGTCAAAAGCGAACAGCAGGTCCTTCGTCGGCGAAAAACGCCTCGCTCGGGTTGACAACGTAAAAATAAAGACAAAAAAACAAAGCGAATGGCAGATGCCTCGTCGCGTTGTTCCCTCGGGATGAAAATGCGACGAGCATCGTCAATTTCTCGTATGGTCATTCGATTCCCTGCGTGCTGGTGCGATCAGCTCTGCGGTCCTTTTTTCTCTTCGGTCTTGCTGGCCGTCAGTACTCCCGTAGCAATTGCGTCGCGCAACTGTCCATAAAGGTCTTGAACAGCGGACGGGGAATGCGGCATCAGGATTACGGCGTTGGTTCGACCGATCTCGCGCAAGGCGTCAAAATATTGAGTCATCATCAATGTCGCCATTACCGCATGATGATCAACTCCCGATATTCCCAGTTCAAAATCCTTCACGGAATCGCGCAAACCATCCACGATGGCCTTGCGTTCGCGAGCCACTCCTTCTCCTGCCAGAGCCTTGGCGTCCGCTTCGCCCTCGGCATTTTTGACCAAGATATTTTTGTTCATTTCGGCGCGCGCTTCGGTGGCGATGCGTTCCCGGCGGGCAGTGTTGATGTCGTTCATGGCGTTGGTGACGGCTTCGGAAGGAATGATCTGAGTGACGAGGGCATTTTCGATGCAGTAGCCGAATTTCGCCATGACGGTGGTCAGTTTATCCTTGATGGCGGCAGCGATCGAGTCCTCTTGCTTGTAACTATCGTCCAGCGTGATTTTGGGAATGTAGCTGAGGATCACATTCTCGACGTGAGCTTTAATCTGGGCCTCAGGGTCGTCCAGCTCGTAATAGGCTTCCTTCACTTTGTCCGGAAGAATGAAATACTGGACACGCACGGGAATCTTAATGGTGGCGTCATCGGAGGTCTTCGACTGTACGGGAACGTCGAGCAACTGCATGTTGAGGTCTTCTTTGTACACCAAAGATTCAATGAAGGGAGTTTTGAAATTCAGCCCTTCGACAGCGATGCGGTTGAACTTTCCGAATCTCTCAACGATGCCCGCCTGCTTGGTGTGAATCGTGAAGATCGAACTACTGAGGACTGCAATTGCCAAAATCACGATCACTCCTACTATTAAATAGACGATCAAGCTCGCGTCCACGTTTTCTCCTTCGTCGCTCTGACGGTCTAATCGGCACTTTTTCCTTTAAAACAGCTGCAGAGTCCAGAGGTCGTGGATGTGGAGGACGCCTTCGAGACGGCCGTCGGGGCCTACGACCAGGACTGAGGTGATTTTCTTTTCTTCCATACGGCGCAGGGCGCTGGCGGCGAGTTCGGTGCGCGGAATGGTGACGGGATTTTTGGTCATGCAATCCGCAGCGGTCAGGCCGAGGACGTTTTCTTTTTGCTTTAGCATGACGCGGCGCAAATCGCCGTCAGTGATGATGCCGAGGACGCGGCCGTTCGCTTCTGTGACAGCGGCCAAGCCGAGACCTTTGCGGCTCATTTCGTAAATTACGTCGGGCATCTTCGCGGTGGGAAGGACGCGGGGTGCATCTTCGCCGGAGTGCATCAGAGCTTCGACGCGGCGCAATTTTTTCCCCAGGCGGCCGCCGGGGTGCAGCGCGGCAAAATCTTCTTCTTTGAAGCCACGGCGTTCGAGAAGGGAGATAGCGAGAGCGTCACCCATGGCCAGTGCGGCGGCGGTGGAAGCAGTAGGAGCGAGATTCAGCGAGCAGGCTTCTTCTTTCACGGCGATGTCGAGAACGATGTCGCTCGTGGTCGCAAGAGTGGAGCGCGGATTGGCTGTGAGAGTGATGATGTGGATGCCCAAGCGCTTCACGGATTCCATCAGCTCGACCAATTCTTCGGTTTCTCCGCTGGAGGAAATCGCGAGGAGAACATCCTCGGGAGTGAGCATTCCCAGATCGCCGTGGAGTGCTTCTGCGGCGTGGAGAAACAGTGAGGGAGTACCGATGCTGGCGAAAGTGGCTGCAGTTTTTCGGCCGATAAGGCCGGATTTGCCGAGGCCGGTGACGACGACTCGGCCTTTGCAGGCGTATAGAAGTTCGACGGCTTTCTCGAAGCGGTCGTCAAGACGATCGATCAGGCCGGCGATGGCTTCGGATTCAATTCGCAGAACGCGTTTGGCGGTCGCGAGACTCATTTCGAGTTCCATTCGCGCACGAGGGTTGCGAGCTTCAGGATTTTCTCGAGCAGCGGGCGGAATTGAGCGAGCGGCAGCGCGTTCGAGCCGTCGGAGAGAGCCTTTGCGGGATTGTCGTGCACTTCGAGAAATAGTCCGTCCACGCCTGCGGCAGTTCCGGCGCGGGCTAGCAGCTCGATGAATTCAGGCTGGCCGCCGCTGGACTTGCCTTCGCCACCGGGTAATTGGACGGCGTGAGTCACGTCGAAGACAACGGGATAGCCAAATTTGCGCATGATGGGAAACGAGCGCATATCGACTACGAGATTCTGGTAACCGAAGGAGCTGCCGCGTTCGGTGAGGATAATTTTTTCATTTCCGGTGCTCGCGATTTTTTCCGCGGCGTTGCCGATTTCCCAGGGCGAGAGGAATTGGCCTTTTTTCACGTTCACTACGCGGTCGGAGCGACCGGCGGCGACGAGCAGATCTGTTTGACGGCAGAGGAAGGCGGGGATTTGAAGGATGTCGCAGACTTCGGCGGCGCGCGGAACCTCGGAGACGTCGTGAACGTCGGTGAGAATCGGGAGGCCGGTCTTTTTCTTGATGTTTTTTAGTATTGCCAAACCTTTTTTCAAGCCTGGACCGCGATAGGAAGAGAGCGAGGTACGGTTAGCTTTGTCGTATGAAGCTTTGAAAATGTAAGGAACTCCCAATTCGGATGCGACTGCGCCCAAACTTTCCGCCATGCGCAGCGCGTGCGATTCGCTTTCAATCACGCAGGGGCCCGCGATCAAGAATAGCGGGGCGCTTGCGCCGAAGTGGATTGAGTTTACCGAGAATGTTTTGTTCTGCGCCACGGCGTCGAAGAACTCCTTTGAATGACGCCCAGGGTATTCGGGTTCGAGAGGATTTGCAATCCCCCGCGGCGGGCACTCCCGGTAATCGTGGCGATGGAAAGCGCAGAAAGCTCAGCCCATTTGCGTCTTGGGCGCGAGATGAAAGGTCGAGAGTTACTTTATTCTCCAGGGGGAGCGCTCGGGCCAGTGGCGCAAGGCTGCTGTGGCCCAAGCGGTGGACTTGTCGGCATGGCAGGATGTGCAGGGGTTGGGGATTTTATATTTGTCCGTCATGGCGGGAGTGATGAAGGCGAAAGTGTGCGAGCGCACCTTCACGTCGGCCAATTCTGTGGCGATCTTCGGCATGTGACACGCTATGCAGCTGCTTCCGGCTGACCCGGCTTTGTGATGAGTGTGTTCTTCGATAGTTCCGGTGCGAGGGCCGTTCAACGAAAGCAGGCCGTGGCAATCGAGGCATAATTTGTCAGCGGGCTTTCGCAATTGCGCGTAGTTGTCCGTGCCATGCGTATCGTGGCAACTGAAGCATGTGACGCCGCGACGATACATCACGCTCTGCACGAAATCATTTCCTTGCATGCGGTTTTTGCGAGCGGTGCCGTCGGCATAATGGGTGAAGGTGGTCTCGCCCAGGGTGTGCTCTTCAAGGTTCCAGAAGTCGCTAAGGTTTAATCCCACGCTGTATCCGACCGGCCAATCGTAATATTTGCCTTCGATGGGAAGTGCCACCGGGCGTCCTTGCGAATGACACTGGATGCAGGTGTCGGTTGCCTGAACGTAGTCCATGCGCGCCGGATTCAGAGTGTTGCCGCGAGATGGATGCTCGACGTGCTCGCTTCCAGGGCCATGGCATTTTTCGCAGCCGACGTTCCACTCCGCCACTTGTTTCGTGTGGATGTTGTAACTGACGGAGTGGCAGCCGTCGCATGTAGGTCCTGTGGGACGCTGCATATTGTCGGGCGGATAAAACGGTTCCCACCAGTCGGTTCCTTTGGCCACGAAATACGGCCGCCAAACGCGGTTGGTGATGTCCCACTGAGCCGGCTCGGGGAAATAATCGTCACCACGTTTTGTGAAGTAGCGTTGCTTCCACACGCTGCCGTAAACGAGTGCGACGTCGTCCTTGGTGAATTTGGAGACGGTGTTGGTTGCAAGATTGGGAATGATGGCGTCAGGAAATTCCCGAGGGTCGCGAACCACGTTGGCCATGGGCGTTTTTCGCCAGTGTTCATAGATTTCAGCGTGGCATTTTTGGCAAGCTTGCGAGCCAACGTAATGAGCAGAGCTTATTGTGGAGACTTGCTGCGAATGTTCTTCGGTTGTTAATTGACGCAGTGTGCGGATATAGAGGACGAGCTTCCAACTGTCGTCGCTCTGTTCGTCATGTGGATTGGCCCAGCCGGGCATGCCGGTGAGCCGGACGCCATTCCGGATGATGTAGCGGATTTCGCCGTCAGATAGCTTTTGCGTTGAAGGCAAGCGCAAGTCTGGAACTTTGGGATAGAGGTTGCGGCCGACGCGCGTTTGGCCGGAGCCGTCTTCACCGTGGCAGATCGCACAACGGTCGGTGAAGCTCTCGCGAGCCTCCTTCAGAACTTCCGGCGTGGCATTCCACGGATTTACATCACGTCGAGCGTTTCGCGGAATGGCCAGGTTGCGTGCGGTGCGAGCCGCGACTTTTTCCAAATAGGATGGCTCATTAGCGGTGCTGAAGCCGCGCCAGACGACAATCGCTCCGTAAGCGATGACCGCCGCAAGGAGCGCGCAAAAGAGGAGAAGGAATGTTTTACGACTTTTCATCCGCGCACTCCATTCAAAGGCAAAATCGCTCTCTGATTTCAGAATACCACTGGAGTCGCATGTCTGTTAACCGGGGCGAATCGAAAATCAACCAAACACGGGCGGTTGCATAAGTGAATAAGGCACGATGCTGCGCTGAAGACCGCGGCGCTACATTAAAACGTTGTGCAACGGTTTAAGCGGCGGAGGCGTCGGCCCATGCTGGTTGACAGAGGGCGCAAGGGAGAGAGAATGGCGGTATGGCACACCAACTGAGTACGTCGTACGTGAAGGATTCCGCGGGTGTTTTCCGGCAATACAAGAGGCTGGGCGATCGTGCTATGGCGCAGTGCCCGGACGAAGGGCTGTTCGTGATGCTAGATTCGGAGTCAAATTCCATTGCGATCATCGTGAAGCATATGGCTGGAAATATGCGGTCGCGTTGGCGAGATTTTCTAACCACGGACGGCGAAAAACCGGATCGGAATCGCGACACCGAATTTGAAGCGCCGCCGAAGACTCGGGCCGAGTTGATAGAAATGTGGGAAGGCGGGTGGAAGTATGTTTTCGATGCGCTGGAGGCTCTTACGGATGCGGATCTGACGAGGACGGTGATGATCCGGGCTGAGCCGCATTCGGTGATGCAGGCGATTAATCGTCAGGTGGCGCATTACGCGCATCACGTGGGACAGATAGTCTTTCTGGCGAGGCATTTCGCGACGAAGGCCGGGAAGAAATGGGAATCGCTGAGCGTTCCGCGACATGCAATCCGCCCATGAAGAGAAAGAGCAGATTCTTCGCTTCGCTCAGAATGACAAATCGAGGCTAGACGATCCGACGATGACGGCGTTTGGGAATGCGGCGGCGCCCGGGCTTCGCAACATCGGCAACGGCGTGAAACTCAGGGGCGGCAGCGTAACCGACAGAAGGCAAAATGCCGCGCTGAAGACCGCGGCGCTACATAAAAATCTTATACAAAGTCTTAGTCGGCGGGGTTGATGGAGCGGGACTCGGCCGCGGCTACGCCTTGGCGCTGGTGGCGGTTTTCGACGCTGGCGCGGATGAAGGCGGCGAAGAGCGGATGAGGAGCCAAGGGCTTGGATTTGAATTCGGGATGGAACTGGCAGCCGAGGAACCAGGGGTGGTCGGGAGCTTCCACGATTTCGACGTACACGCCGTCGGGAGTGCGTCCGGTGATGCGGAAGCCGGCGCGGGTGAGCGTGTCTTCGTATTCACAATTGAATTCGTAGCGGTGGCGATGGCGCTCTGAAATTTCGAGCTGGCCGTAAGCTTTGGCGGCGAACGAGCCCGGCTGCAATTTGCATTTCCAGGCGCCGAGACGCATGGTGCCTCCCATTTCGTCCACACCGAGAAGCTCGCGCAGTTTGTAGATCACGCGATTGGGAGTGCCAGGGTCGAACTCGGTGCTGTCAGCGTTCTCGACGTGCGAAACCGTGCGCGCGTATTCGATGGTGGCGCATTGCATCCCGAGGCAAATTCCGAAGAACGGAATCTTTTTCTCGCGCGCGTAGGTGATGGCGTGAACCATTCCGGCGATGCCGCGTTTGCCGAAGCCGCCGGGAACGAGAATGCCGTCGACGTGACGTAGCATGCGCTCGGCGGTCGAGGGCGAGTCGATTTCTTCCGCTTCGATCCATTCGACCACAACGCGTTGGCGATTGGCGAGGCCACCGTGTCCCAAGGCTTCGCGCAAACTTTTGTAAGCGTCTTCAAGCTGAACGTACTTCCCTACCACACCGATGCGGACTTCACCTTGGGGATGCTCGAGGGTTTCGAGCATGGCGAGCCAGCGGGAAAGATCGCGCGGCGGGGCTTGCAAATGCAAGAGGCGAAGGATTTGTTCGTCGAGACCTTCGGCGGCGAGCGACATGGGGACTTCGTAAATGTTGCCGACGTCGGGAGCGGAGATAACGCAGGATTCGGCCATGTTGCAGAAGAGGGCGATTTTCGATTTCAGGTCGGTGGGGAGCTGACGATCGCTGCGGCAAATTAAAATGTCGGGCTGAATTCCGATGCTGAGAAGTTCTTTCACGCTGTGCTGCGTGGGCTTGGTTTTCAGTTCGCCGGCGGTGGGAATAAACGGCACGAGCGTTAGATGAACGAAGATTACGTTTTCGGGGCCGAGTTCGAGGCGCATCTGGCGGATGGCTTCGAGAAAAGGCAAAGACTCGATGTCACCCACGGTGCCGCCGATTTCGATGAGGACTATGTCCGGCGCGTCGGGTCCGGATGAAACTTTGCGGAAGGCAGCTTTGATTTCGTCAGTGACATGCGGAATTACCTGAACGGTTTTTCCGAGATAATCCCCGCGACGCTCTTTGGTGATAATGGATTCGTAGATGCGGCCGGTGGTCCAATTGTGATCGCGCGTTAAATGCGCGTTGGTGAAACGCTCGTAGTGGCCGAGGTCGAGGTCAGTTTCGGCGCCGTCGTCGGTGACAAACACTTCGCCGTGCTGATAGGGCGACATGGTGCCGGGATCAACGTTTAAGTAGGGATCGCACTTCTGGAGGGTGACTTTCAGGCCGCGGCTTTCGAGGAGACATCCGATGGAAGCGGCCGCTACGCCTTTTCCGAGTGAAGAAACCACGCCCCCTGTGACAAAGATGTATTTCGGGGCGGAACGCAAAGGGCTCGACTTCCTCCGGAAAGAAAGTGCGTACTCAGCATTATGGTCACAATGGCGGAGCGTGTCAAACCACCATTTCAATTTTTATTTTGAGGAGATTTGGCGCATGGATGGCGCGGTTACAATTTTGGGGAGATTTGAATCGCGCTAGTGGTTATTTTGCGGGACCTTCGCCCAGGATTTTTTCGACTTTCTCGATGTCGGCGGGGACGTCGACGCTTACGGCGTCGTAATCGGTTTCGACTACGCCGATGTGGAAGCCGTTTTCGAGCCAGCGGAGTTGTTCGAGTTGCTCGATGCGTTCCAGTTCGCCGGGAGGCAGGGTGGGAAACTCGAGCAAGGCATCGCGGCGATAGCCGTAGACGCCGATATGTTTCCAGTGCTGCGCGGCGATTTTTGCGCCGGTATCGCGGACCCAAGGAATGGGGGCGCGCGAAAAATAGAGGCCGTTGCCGTCAAAATCGCGGACAACTTTTACGACGTTGGGGTCCATGATTTCGTTGGGTTTGGTGATCAGAGCGCAGGGAGTGGAGATGTGCATGGCGTCGTCATCGGAGAGGGCTTGGATTACGGCGTCGACGGTGTTGGAGTCGATCAGAGGCTCGTCGCCTTGCACGTTGACGTAAATGTCAGCCGGGATGTGTACGGCGACCTCGGCGACGCGATCGGTACCAGTACGATGGTCGGCGCGGGTCATTATTGCTTCGCCGCCGAAGGAGGTGACGGCGTCCTTGATGCGCTGGTCTTCGGTGGCAACGACTATGCGGGGAGTGCTGGCGGCTTCCCGTAGGCGTTCAACAACGTGCTGGATCATGGGGCGACCGGCGATTTGGGCCAGAGGTTTGCCGGGGAAGCGAACTGAAGCGTAGCGCGCTGGAACCACCACTAGAACGGTCTTAGGCTGAGTTGAATTCATTAGGGCTCGCTAACCTTCGCCAGACGCTGGCATCTTAACATGGAGCGGACGGCGAGTGCGGCGGCTATGAATCGCTTTCGACGAGAAATACAGGAATGTCCCGCTTGCTTTGGCAGAGGCGAGTGCTACAATGCGATCAGAGACACCGAGACTTGCGGCGCTGCGCGAGTTTCGCGGTAACCCGGGGGTCCAGTTGCAAGTCCGCGCAAGGAACCGGTTGCGGAACTATTCTCTGGCAGCGGTTTGTGCAGTCCTTCTACTGTTAGCGTCGCTCGGTATTCCTGCCTGGTCCCAAGAGCCAACTCCACCGGGACCCGTTCAATCTGAAAATTCGCAGAAAATAGAAAAGGGGAAAGCGCTCAAGGCTGAAACGGATCTGGCGCTGATCAACGTTACGGTGACCGATCCTTACGGGCGGCTGGTGACGGGCTTGGAGCAGAGCAATTTTCGCGCTTTCGAAGACGGCGTGGAACAGGAAATCGTGCGTTTTTCGGGCGAGGACGTACCGATATCGATTGGCGTGATTTTTGATATGAGCGGGAGCATGAGCGATAAAGTTGAACGGTCGCGAACCGCCGCGGTGCAATTCTTCCGTACAGCGAATCCGAAGGACGAGTTCCTGCTGATTAATTTTAACGATCGGGCGCAGCTCACCAGCCCGTTCACGGCGAGCGTTGAAGATTTGCAGAACAGGCTGATGTTCACTTCTGCCCACGGCCAGACGGCGCTGCTGGATGGAATTTATCTTGGCCTGAGCGAAATGAAGGGAGCACACAACACAAAGAAAGCATTGCTCGTCATATCTGACGGAGGAGATAATCATAGCCGTTATACGGAAGCCGATATCCGGAAATATGCCAGAGAAGCGGATGTGCAGATTTATGCCATCGGATTGTATGATGAAGGCGGCGCGCGTACGGTGGAGGAAAGCCTAGGGCCGTCTTTGTTGTCGGAACTGACAGAAATGACCGGCGGGCGAGCGTTTGCGGTTCCGAACATCAGCGATATGCCGGACATCGCCTCAAAAATCAGCATGGAGTTGCGCAATCAATATGTGGTTGGATACAAACCAAGCAATCGGACGCACGATGGAAAGTGGCGTAAAGTTAAGGTCAAGCTGCGTCCTCCCAAGGGACTTCCACCGCTCACCGTGTACTCAAGATCGGGCTATTACGCTCCCGGGCATTAAACATTTGACGAAAATTTACCTGTTCGTGCTGGTACTTCTGTTGGCTGGCCCTTGTCTGCACGCGCAAAATCCGCTGCCGCCCAGCCCACCTCCGCCGCCGACGCCCGGAACACAGGGGCAAAGCACCACAATCAAGAACGTTGTCGATTTGGTTGTGCTGCACGCCACCGTTGTAGATGAGAAGGGACAGTTCGTCCCGAACATACCGAAGGACAATTTCCGCGTTTTCGAAGACAAGATCGAGCAGAAGGTCTCGGTGTTTACAAAGGAAGATGTCCCGGTGACCATGGGCTTGGTGATTGACAATAGCGGCAGCATGAAGGACAAGCGCGCACAGGTAAATGAAGCGGCGCTGTCGTTCGTGCGGACCAGCAACGCTGCGGATGAAGTCTTCGTGGTGAATTTCAACGACGAATATTATCTGGACCTGGACGAAGATTTCACGAGCAATGCTGAAGAGCTTCACGAAGCGCTGGAGAAAATCGACACGCGAGGAAGCACAGCGCTGTACGACGCAATTATCGGATCGCTGGATCACCTGAAAAAGGGCCACAAGGACAAACGCGTCCTGCTGGTGATAACGGATGGAGACGATGACGCCAGCCGCAAGGATTTTGCCTACACGGTGAAAGCCGCGGTGCAATCGAACGCGTTGATTTATGCGGTGGGAGTCTTCAGCGACGATGACCGCAAGAACAATAAAAAAATGGTGCGAAAATCCAAAAAGGATTTAAGCACGCTGGCGGAAGCGACGGGCGGCCTGGCGTTTTTCCCTGACAATCTTGAAGGCGTGGACGCTGTTTGCACCGACATCGCGAGAGACATTCGCAATCAGTACACCATCGGATACTATCCTACGAATACTGCGAAAGACGGCACGTTCCGAGCGGTGAAACTTGATTTGATTCCGCCGAAGGGGATGGGAAAACTTTCCGTCCGCACGCGCACTGGGTATTACGCAAGCAAAGCCGCGCCGGGTAATTAGATTACCGTCGCTGGTTCCACGCGCTACCATTTCGCACTTCAATAACGAAGTTTTCAAAAGTCTCGCCAAATGATATTTGTTGCCGCGCACACAGCGGGCGCAGCATGCTGGGCCCCTACGGAGTCCAGGTAGGGCAAGACACGGCCTGGCCGTCTTGGGGGTTAGGTATTTCACGATGTATTAGAAATCAAAAGAGCCGGCGGGGACGCCGGCGCTACGAAAAGCTGGCCCTACCGTTTGTCGTCAGGCAAGTGAGTTGAGGAAGCTCTTGCCGTGCGGGATGGTTGTTCCGAAATTTTCGGCGATGGTTTGGCCCATATCAGCGAGAGTGGCGCGAGTGCCAAGATTTGTGCCGCCCGCAGTGCCAGGGCTGTAGGAGAGGATTGGAACGTATTCGCGGGAATGATCCGTGGTGGGATTAACCGGGTCGGGATCGCAGCCGTGGTCGGCGGTGATGATCAGCAGATCCGTGGGACGCAAGGCGTCGAGAAAAGGACCAAGCAAGGCGTCAAATTCTTCCAGAGAGCGTGCGAAGCCTTCCACATCTTTGCGATGGCCGTAGAGCATGTCGAAATCCACGAGGTTCGCGAAGATTAATCCACTCGGGCGTTGAGCGAGGGCTTCGGTCAGTTTGGCCATGCCGTCGGCGTTGTTTTTTGTCGTGACATATTCGTCTACACCGCGGCCGTTGTAGATGTCGTGAATCTTGCCCACGCCGAAGACTGGGATTTTGGCTTCCGCGAGCACATCGAGCAGCATGGGGCGCGGCGGCTCGACCGCATAATCGTGGCGCCTTTCGGTGCGACGAAAGTTCCCTGCCACGCCAGCGAACGGCCTGGCAATCACGCGTCCTACGCGATTAGGGCCATTGAGTAATTTGCGCGCGATCTCGCACATGCGGTAGAGATCGGCAATCGGGATTACATCTTCGTGCGCGGCGATTTGAAAGACGCTGTCACCGGAGGTGTAGACGATCGGGAATCCCGTTTCCACGTGTTCTTGGCCAAGCTCTTTGATGATTTCTGTTCCAGAAGCGGGCTTGTTTCCGAGCGTGCGGCGTCCGATTTTAAACTCGAACTCCCCGATCAGGGATTTTGGAAAGCCTTGGGGATACACAGGAAAGGCTTGTTCTAACCAAATTCCGGCCATTTCCCAGTGGCCGGTGGTTGTGTCTTTGCCTGGTGAAACGATGGCGCCCTTTCCGAAACTGCCGGTGGGTTTTGCGGGAGCTTGCAGGCTTGCGAGGGGCTTGATATTCGCGAGGCCGAGGCGAACGAGGTTGGGAAGTTTCAGCGGGCGGGAGCGCGCGATGTGGCTGAGAGTGTCGCGTCCAACATCGCCGTAATCGGCAGCGTCAGGCAATTCGCCGATGCCGACGCTATCGAGGACGATCCAGATGACCCGATCGAAATGTGAGATGCCTCCGGCCACGGCGGCATTCTAGCAGAGTGATCGGAATTTATGCGCCTCGCTGCGCCGCCGCCCTATTTTGTGGCGAATCGCGGATTAAGAGATCCCAGGCCTGGCGCAGTGCTTATTTCATCGGGGCGATCGAGATGTCCTGGTCAACATAGGCGACCAGCAGTGTTCCGGCCGGCATGTCAACTTCTTTGCCGTGCTTGATTAGTCCGATCGGGCCGAAGAGGACGGTCAGGGCAACGGTTGCGCCGGTCGCGCTCTGACCTTCGCGGCCTTTTGTGCCGCGAATTCTGATGCGAGTGTCGCCCGCCACTAAATATTGCAGTTGGACGTTCAACTCACCGGGCTTGCCCATCACTCCTGCGCGCTTTACGTTGGTTACGGTGGCGAGAGCGTGGGAACCTTTCGGAACAACGATTGTGTCTCCGACTTTCAAATCGTCGTCGAGGACGAATTCAACAGTGTCGCCGTCCGCGGCGGTTTTTGAATTCAGGTCGTTTGCAAATTTCAGGGGGACCTGGTCACCCTCTCTTAGAAGGCAGCCGCTGGCCGGCGTACACACGCGCTTGGACACGTCCATAGTTGCGGCGTTAGGTATGACCACTGCTGCCGGGACAGCTACTACAACGGGCCCTGAAGCCTCATTTCCATGCGCGGATAACATTGCCGCCATCACGTCCTGACTGACGCCCGCATTTTTAAGATCCACGAGGGCTTGGGCCGAGAGGTCAAAATTACTTTCGCCGGTTTGAATCGCCTTCTCAATCAGGGATGCATCGAATCCTTGTTTGGTCATGCTAATTATATCTTCATTGGTTAGAGGCTTGCGGGTTTGAGCAAAGACTACGGCGGGTAGTAAGACGAGCAGGACAGCGCAGACGACCAACAATTTCAGCTTCATTTTCGCCTCCCGATTTAATTGCGGACCTCAGCAGGCGGTAAGTTCAAACAGCCGATGCTGCATATAACAGCATTGTACTTGACGCGCGCTACTGCCGTTCGGTTTCGTGACGGATGCGTGCGTTTGATGCAAATGACAAGGGAGCGTATAATTTTTGGTTTATACCAATGGCGACAAAACCCACAGACAAACCTGCTGCTAAGTCGCCTTCCGAGAGGCTCTCTGGAGAAACGACACCTCGTGCAGCCGTACCCGGCGACGTGGAAGAGATACGCGTGCGCGGAGCACGAGTTCACAACCTGAAGAACATTGATTTCGTTATTCCGCACAACAAAATTACGGTGGTGACAGGCGTCTCGGGTTCGGGCAAGTCCAGTTTGGCGTTTGACACGCTTTACGCCGAGGGGCAGCGGCGATATATCGAGTCGCTTTCCGCTTACGCGCGACAGTTTCTGGAGCGTATCGAGAAACCGGATGTGGACGAGATCACGGGGATCGCTCCGGCCATTTCGATTCGCCAAAAGAATTCGACACGCAACCCGCGATCCACCGTAGGTACTGCCACAGAAATTTACGACTATCTGCGGCTGCTTTTTGCGCGTATCGGGCGGACGTTTTGCCTGCACTGCGGCGAAGAAGTGCGACGAGATACGTTGGACGAGATTGCCGCGCGCGTGCTTGCGCTTCCTGCGGGACGCCGATTTTACGTTCTATACGAGTTGAAGTTCACTCCCGAGGCGGCCACGAATGCGCCGCAAGCAATTCGTTCGCGCAAAGCGGCACGAGTGACACAGGAAACGGTTCGGGAGTCGTTGATCAGCCTGCGCAAGCGCGGATTCAACAGGCTATATCAAGGTGGACGCGTTTTTGAATTTTCGACTCCGGAAGAATTGCTGGATGTAGATTTCACGCGGCCGGTGTACGTGGTGGTCGACAGGCTGACGATGGAGCCGGAAATACGTTCGCGACTGATGGACTCCATCGAGATCTGCTATCGCGAAGGCCGAGGCGAAGCGATCTTGGAATTCGTACCCGATGCTCCGGGTGTAGCGCCGGAGCGTCTGGTGTTCAACGAGCGATTCGAGTGCAAGAAATGCGGCGCGACTTATCAGGAACCGGAGCCGCGGCTTTTTTCCTTCAACAGTCCCTACGGCGCTTGCCCGCGGTGCCAGGGATTCGGCAACACGATCGATTTCGATATCGACCGCGTAATTCCCGACAAGAGCAAATCGCTCGCGGATGGCGCGATACAACCATGGACCAAGCCGCGTTATCGGCAACTTGCGATGGATATGCGGCGTTACGCGAAGGCAAAAGGAATCCCGGTTGATGTTCCCTTCCGCGAGCTGACCGCGGCGCAGCGCGACGCCATCATCGAAGGCGACCGCAAAGAAAAGTACGAAGGAGTGCAGGGATTTTTCGGATTCCTGGAGCGAAAAAAATACAAGCTGCACGTACGCGTATTTCTGAGCCGCTACCGGGGATACGCGCTGTGTCCGGATTGCCGTGGAACGCGTCTCCGCGCGGAAGCTCGCGCGGTGAAAATTGCAGGGCGGTCGATCACGGAAGTTTGCCAGATGACGGTGAAGGAAGCGCGTCCGTTTTTTGCGAGCCTGACGCTTACTGCGGCGGAAGCGACGATTGTCGAAAAGGTGCTGGAGGAAATCCAGCTACGCCTGCGATTTCTGGACGAAGTCGGGCTGGATTACCTGACGCTCGACCGGCTCACGTCCACGCTTTCCGGCGGCGAAGCGCAACGCATTCAGCTGGCGACATCGCTAGGGTCTCACCTAGTTGGCGCGCTCTATGTGCTGGATGAGCCCTCCATCGGGCTGCATCCGCGAGACACCAACCGCTTGATCGAAATTCTCAAGGGGCTGCGCGACTTAGGAAACACACTGCTCGTTGTGGAACATGATCCCGACACAATTCTCGGCGCTGACCACATTCTGGAGCTCGGTCCTGGCGCGGGAGAACATGGCGGGAAATTGATGTTCGCAGGGACGCGCGATGCGATGCTGGCCGATGTTCACTCGCTGACTGCGCGTTATCTTCGTGGAGATTTAAAAGTTGCATTGCCTGTGCAACGCCGAAAGACTCAAGGCAAATTCCTGAAAATAGTCGGCGCGCATAGCCACAATCTGCAAAACATCGACGTCATGATTCCGCTTGGCATGCTAGTGGCGGTTACAGGAGTATCCGGATCTGGAAAATCTACGCTGGTGTATGACGTGCTTTACAAAGCGCTACAGCTCAAGCGCACGGGCGGAAACTGGCGGGAATGTTGCGATCGTCTCGAAGGTGATGCTGCCGTGGCGGCAGTGGAGATGGTCGATCAGTCGCCGATCGGGCGAACGCCGCGGTCTAATCCGGCTACGTATTTGAAGGCGTTCGATCCGATACGAGAAGTTTTTGCGTCTACACCTGAAGCGAAGAAGCGCGGATTCACGGCTGGACATTTTTCCTTCAACATTCCCGGCGGTCGGTGCGAAGCGTGCCAAGGAGATGGAACCGTAACGGTGGAGATGCGTTTTCTCGCTGACGTGGAGTTGATCTGCGAAGATTGCCGGGGGACACGTTACAAGAGTGCGGTGCTGGACGTGCGTTACAAAGAAAAGAACATTCATGATGTGCTGCAGATGACGGTGCGCGAGGCGCTTACGTTTTTCGCGGCGAATCCGAAAGTTACTGCGCGGCTGCGAGTGCTGGAAGAAGTCGGACTCGGGTACCTCCGATTGGGACAATCGGGCACGACGCTTTCGGGAGGCGAAGCACAACGATTGAAACTTGCAGCGCATCTTACGCGGCAGGAGAATACCGGCATCCTGTATATTTTTGACGAGCCAACCACGGGACTTCACTTTGACGACATACAGAAACTTCTGACTGCGTTTCGCAAATTGATTGAAGGTGGCGCTTCGGTGCTGATCATCGAGCACAACCTTGACGTGATCAAATCTTCGGACTGGGTGATCGATCTTGGACCGGAAGGCGGGCAGGAAGGCGGCCGCGTGGTGGCTTCGGGGACGCCGGAGCAAGTGGCGCGGAATTCGCAATCTCATACTGGAAAATACCTGGCGCGCGTTTTGAAGCCGCGCAATGGCACGAATCATACGAACGATCACTCACCGGCCACGCCCGAGGGCCCGGCTCAGAGTTCAACTCCGAACTTATGAAAGCGTTTCCGAAGACTCTGGCGTGCTGTTGCGCGATGTGCGTTTTTCTCGGCGCTACGACATCGAGCTTTGGGCAAACCGTAGGTACTTCGCGGACCCGGATTCCACAGGAAGCCGCCGCGGTTGCGCTGAATAATCTGCTGACGCAAGCGCAAGCGGCAATGGAGAAAAAGGACTACGAAGCTGCAGTGCACTCGTATCAGGAATATCTCGCCAAAAAACCGGACGACGCGACGGTGCACTACAATCTGGGTTACACGTACACCGCGATGCAGAAATCCGCGGAAGCGAAAGCGGAATATCAAAAGGCGATCGCGCTCGATCCTAAGATGGCTGCGGCGTATCAGAATCTGGGGCTCACATTGTTAGCGAGCGATCCGGCTGCGGCGGTGGGGCCGCTGCAAAAGGCGGCGGAATTATTGCCTGAAGACGCGCGGACGAAATGGCTGCTGGGCACGGCGCTCGAAACGGACGGTAAAACGACTTTGGCAATCGAACAATACGAAGCAGCGAAAAAACTGGATGACAAAGATCCAAACATTCGAACGTCTCTCGGACACGCGCTTCTGAGTGCTGGGAGGGCGGACAACGCGGAGTCGGCATATCGGGAGGCGCTGTCGTTACATCTCGAGGGAGCGCAATTGGGGCAGGCTCATGTGGGGCTTGCTCAAGCTCTAATTGCCCAGAAGAAGATTGAAGAAGCGCAGAACGAGTTGGCGGCGTATTTGCAAAGCCAACCGAACGATACGAATGCCCGGATGGAACGCGCCGCGGAGCTCGCCGAGCTTGGAAAGAACGAAGAGGCTCTCGCGGAACTGGACCGCGCTACATCCGGAAGACCCGAAAACCTCCGCGCGCTAAAACTGCGGGTGCAAATTGCGTTCCAACAGAGGCGTTTCGACGACGCAATCCCCGCGCTGCAGAAAGCAGTTGCGCTTGCGCCGCAAGACGCCGATTTAGCCGCGGAGCTCGGGCATATTTATTTGGAGAAAAAGGATTATTCGCAGGCGGTGAACCAATTGATCGTGGCCTTCAAAATGAACCCGGCGTCAGACGATGTGCTGGGGGAACTCGTTACGGCGCAATATCTAAACAAGAATTATTCCGGGGCGCTAAGCGGACTGGATGCGCTTTCGCGGCGAAAGACGCTGCCGATGGGGAGTTGGTTCATTCGGGCCACCTGTTACGATAAACTAGGACAGCGGGCGCAGGCGCTTGATGCTTACAAGAAATTTCTCGAGCTCAACACCGATCAGAACAATGATATGTATTTTGAAGCTTCGTCACGCGTTCGAGCCCTTAGTCGGGAGCTCAAGAAGAATTAGTTACCTAGCCGGCGTGGTTCGCATGACTGTGATCGCGCCTGTCGTTGTCTGCGTTTTCATCGGCGTTGCGTCATTTGCCGCACCGGCACCGCAATTCATGCTGTCGGAAAACAGCACGGCAGAGTTACGCGCCAGATTTGCCAACGAGACCGATCCGGTTCGTAAAGCCAAGCTGCTGGTTCCTCTAAGCGAGGCCGAATTCAGGGAAGTCCTGAAGGATGCCGACTCAGAAAACTTTGGAGAAGCTCTGGCACTTTTCGAGCAGTATCGCGATGAAGCGCGTGCTTGCCAAAAAGCTCTGGAAGCGAAAGAACCGGACCCGGAAAAGCATCCAAACGGATTCAAACAGCTTCAAATTTCTTTGCGGCAGTCGTTGCGGCGTTTGAGCGACATCATTGTGGACTTGCCCGCCGACGACCAAAAGCCGTTTATCGATGTGCGCATGGACCTGGAGCAGATGGACCGTCAAGTGATGCACGAACTTTTTCCGCGCCGGGCCGAGCCCGCACCCGATCCGCCGCCGGATGTACAGAAACCTCAGGAGTGAAATATGCGGTTGCGCAGTCTAGTTCTTTGTATTTTGTCAGCCGGGGTGATTTCCGCTCTGGCGCCGGCACGCGTAACGAGTGCGGCCGTTCAAAAGAAAGAGTACCTCACGGATTCGGAGGCAGATAAAATCCGTGAAGCTGTGGAACCGGGCGAACGCATCAAGCTGTACATATCTTTTGCAGAAGATCGCCTGAAGAAATTCCAATACGAGGTTAACCGGCAGACTCCTGACCGCCGCCGCGGCGAAATGCTGAACAGCCTAATGAATGATTATGCGGGATGCGTTGATGATGCGGCGGACCAGATTGCGCTGGCGCGAGAAAAGCAGGCGGATATTCGCTCATCGCTGAAAACGTTTAAGTCGAAAGGAAAGGAGTTCTTGGACGTGCTCCAAAAACTCGATCAGGGAGGCGCGGAGCTCGATACTTACAAGGACACTCTGGAAGACGCGATTGAAGGCACTAAAGACGCGCTTACCGATGTGGACGAGGCTCAAAAGGAGCTTTCGCCGGCGCCGGTGCGGAGAAAGCCTTCATGAGGGCGCGGCAATTTCGCGAACCTAAATCCACGATCAAGACAATTCGAAACGAACTAAAAACAAAAATTGTGCCCGGCGGCGAGCGCATTTTTCAGCGCATTTACACCCGCTTGGGCTGTGAAGGGCGGCCACCATATTTCGTGGTGGAATTCCATCCTTACACGGGCTTGACGCTGACCGTGCGCGTTCGTGAAGACACCGCTTACGTGCGCCTTTCGGATGCGCTACACGATGCTCCTACTCCCGTGGTGGAAGCCGCAGCGGCGATTTTGCTCGGACGTTTGTACCGGAGGCAACCGCCGAAGGATATGCTCGAAATCTACCGGCGATTTTCTTACGCGCGAACCACACGGTTGCGATTGCATCGTCTGCGGCAGACGCGGGCGCGGCGCGTGAACCACAGTCCGGCGGGAGCGCATCACGATCTCTCGCCGCTATTCGAGAGTTTGAATCAGTGCTACTTTCAGAATTTGCTTCCATTGCCTCACTTGAGTTGGAGCAAGCGCGGATGGCGTTCTTTACTGGGGTGTTTCGATCCGGCTTTACAACAGATCGTCCTGAACCGCGAACTCGATCGCGATTCGGTTCCCGAATATGTTGTGGCCTATGTGCTGTACCACGAAATGCTGCACTTGAAACATCCGATGAAATTCGCGCGGTGCCGGCGCGAAAGCCACTCGCCAAGCTTCCGCAAAGAAGAAAAGATATTTCGCGATTACCAGCGCGCGATGAAGTTTCTCGATCGCTTCCCTACTCGCTAGCGCGGGTTCAGTTCGGGGCTAATTCTTGGAGAGTTGCGCGATTTTCTTCTGAACTTTCTTGGCGTCGGGCGCGTCGGGAAAAACCTGCAAATATTCCTTGTAATAATGGAGCGCTTCGGATTTATCGCCCTTCTTTTCGTAGATTTCGGCGATCAGAATTCGAGGTTTGGCAAAATTGGGGCGCAAACGAATAGCGTCCTGAAATCGGCCGATGGCCGCGTCCATATCGCCCTTGTGCATGTAGAACGTGCCTACTTCGATGTCCTGAGCGGCGTGGAACGGGTCCCAGGCTGGATTATCTTCCGGGGGCAGAACTCCAGCTTTCGTTGCGGTTGAGGGCGTCTTGGCGCCGGTCGGCGAAGGCTCATCCTTCTTGGGATCGGGCGCGGATGGATCGCCGGTTTGCGCTGGTTTTGAAGAGGACGATTCTCCCGGCCCCGGGGGAGGCGACTGAGACTTGGGTTGATCGGGAGCAGGTTGCGGTTTTTGCTGCTGCGGATCCTGCGGCTGTTGAAAAGACCAGGCTGGAAGCCCGCAAATAGCGATTAGAAGCGCGAGTTTTAGCGTCGAACGTAGCATCGGCCTGCTTGAATTCGTTGCGTTTGCTATCATTAAAGTTGTCCGAAGAACGACAAGCTCGGGGCCGGTGTTCAAGTGCTCCCAATGATATTGTAACGCACCGATGGAAATCCGCGAAAAAGTTGCCAATCTGCCCATGCAGCCAGGGGTCTATCTGTTTCGCGACGCTGCCGCAAACGTCTTATATGTGGGAAAAGCCCAGTCGCTGCGAAATCGCGTGCGCTCGTACTTCCTGGACAAAACGATGGAGGATGCCAAGACCGGCTCGTTGATGCGCGAAGTCGCCGACCTCGATTATATCTTGGTGGACAACGAAAAAGAGGCGCTGGCTTTAGAAAACAATCTGATCAAACAGTACAAGCCGAAGTTCAACATATTGCTGCGGGACGACAAGACCTATCCATACATTCGTTACACTGCGTTTGAAAAGTATCCGCGGGTTTATGTGACGCGGCGATTGAAGAAAGACGGCTCGATTTATTTTGGCCCTTACTTTCCCGCCGGGCTTGCCTACCGCATGGTTCACCTGATTCACAAAAACTTTCTGGTTCCCTCCTGCACGGTAGACCTCACGCGCAATCATCCGCGGCCTTGCTTGCAGTATTACATTCATCGCTGCCTGGGGCCGTGCGTGAAGGAACTGGTGACTGATGAACGGTACGCGGAAGCGGCTCGTGACGTGCGGCTGTTTCTGGAAGGCCGGCGCAGCGATTTGGCGAGCAGCGTCGAGAAGCGCATGCAGATCGCCTCGGAAGACCAGAATTACGAAGAGGCGGCAGGCTACCGCGATCTTCTGCGCACGCTCACGGAAATGGAAGAACGGCAGAAAATTGCCGCGGCCTCGGGTGACGACACCGACGTTCTTGCCTGGTACGCAGAGCCGCCGCAGGTTGCGGTAAACCTTTTTCACTTGCGAGGCGGCCGGGTGGTGGATCGCCGCGACTTTTACTGGGAAGAACTGGAGGTGTTCGACCCCGCGGAGTTTCTCCCGTCCCTGCTAAAGCAGCTTTATCTGGACGCGGCCTATCTACCGCGCTACATCAACACGCCGATGGGTTTCGCAGACTGCGAATTGCTGGAAGAAGTTCTCACCGAGCGTGCCGGGCATCGAGTGGAAATAATGAATCCGCAGCGCGGTCCGAAACACGCTTTTCTTGAGCTGGTGGAGCGAAATGCCAAGCAGTCATTCATTCAGCGGTTTCGCGTTCTGAAGCCCAGTTCGAAAGCGATTGTCGAGGCGTTGGAAGCAGCTCTTGGCCTGCCGTCACCGCCGGAACGAATCGAGTGCTTCGATATTTCGCACATACAGGGTTCCGACACAGTTGCGTCCATGGTGGTGTGGGAATCCGGACGCATGAAAAAATCGGAATACCGGAAATTCATTATTCGCGGGGAAGCGATGCCGGACTGCGCGGACAAATCCGAAGGCAGGCTGCGGGATGATTTCGCGAGCATGCGGGAGGCGGTGGAGCGCCGCTATCATCGATTGCAAAGTGAGGGCAAGCCACTGCCGAGCTTGATTTTGATTGACGGCGGAATCGGCCAGCTTCACGCAGCGGCCAAGGCTCTCGAAAAACTTGCAATCATCAATCAACCGCTCGCGAGCATTGCCAAGAAAGAAGAGATTCTTTACGTCCTCGGCAAAGAAGACGAGCCGATCGTCCTCGAACGCCACTCGCCGGTTCTGCATTTAATTCAGCAGATTCGCGACGAGACGCATCGGTTCGCGGTGACGTTTCATAGGCAGCGCCGGTCGAGCCGAAGGCTGCGCAGTTCGCTGACGGAAATTCCGGGCGTGGGGGAGAAGACTGCGCGAAGATTGCTGCGCCGGTTTGGCAGCGTTGCGCGGCTGAGAGAACTCACCGTGGGGGAGCTGGCCGCCGAATTGCCGCGGGCCCGCGCAGAGATGATTTACACGGCACTGCGAGCGGCCGTGCCGGACCAACCTGCAGCCGCCCCGCAACCCTAAGCTTCTGATGCCAATGCAAGCGCTAGTTGGGCCAATGCATACCGAGATTCCCGGCGCCCATCTAGTGATTTCGCGGCATTGCTTGTGCTCGGAGGCTATGCTAAGGTCGAATTCAATGAACTCAATTTTGGAGGCGGATTATGAGCGATAACGGCGTAGGTCCGAAGGTAAGTTACTTCTTAGCGGGATTGGGGATTGGCGCGCTGGTGGGCATACTTTTCGCGCCGAAGTCGGGCGAAGAGACGCGGGAGTACTTGACGTCGAAGGCTGACGAAGGACGGGATTACGCGCAGCGCAAGGCTCGGGAGCTTCGCGAGCGCGCCGAAGACCTGATCGAGCGCAGCAAAGAGATTATGGACCGCCAGAAGGAAGGCGTTGTGGCTGCCGTAGAGGCAGGCAAGGACGCCTACCGGCGCGAGGCGAAATCGTAACGAGCGGAGTCAAGAAATTTCATGAATCCATGGGTTGAGGCATTTATTGTGATCGCAGCGATCGCCATCGTGATTCAGATGGGGATCCTGCTGAGTATGCTCGTCACGATGAAAGGCGCGATCGAGAAATTCTCAGGGATCGCCAGCGACCTCCAGAGCCGAATCGATCCGATACTCCTGCGCACCAATCGCATATTGGAAGATTCTGAAGACAAGATCGCAAGCATTATGAGCGATGGCGCTGAAGTAACTCGCATGGCGCGCGGGCAAGCGCAAAAGATTGACCGAGTTTTCACGGACAGTCTTGAACGCCTTCGCATTCAGGTGATTCGCGCCGATCAAATCCTTACCGGTGCGCTCGAAGTGATCGAAGATACCGGAACGAAAGTTCGCAACACGCTGTGGGGCCCGGTGCACCAAGTGTCTGCGGTGCTGAAGGGTGTAAAGGTCGGAATCGACGTGTTGCGCGGAGTGCAAGGGCGCAAGGCGGAGCCGGACGGCGCACCTCAGGACGAAGAACTCTTCATCTGAAGTAATTTCCTCGCAGAAAATTCAGCTCAAGTTAGATCGCTCTCATTGAGATGTGCTCCGCAGTTGCGTTCGGGACGAACTCTAGCGAATCCAACCGCCGCCTAAGACTTGATCTCCGGAATAAAACACAGCCGCTTGGCCGGGAGTAACGGCGCGCTGCGGCTCGCGAAAAGAAACGCGCGCGGTAGTGGCGTCGAGCGGAGTGATTTCCGCGTCGGCCGGCTCGTGGCGATTGCGGATGCGGACTTTCGCACTCACGGTGCCATCGGGCGTTGAGTACGGGATCCAATTCACGTCGCGGACTTCGCAAGTCGTGCTGCGAAGCTCGCAATCGTCACCTACTACCAGCCGATTTTTCGCACGGTCCAGAGCGACCACGTACATGGGACGGCCCTCTGAGATTCCCAGGCCTTTGCGCTGGCCGACGGTGTAACGGTGCAAGCCGTTGTGCCGGCCGAGCACCTCGCCGGAAGTAGTGACGATATCTCCGACATCTTCCGGCAGCATCTTTCCTTGTTCGTGCAAATATCCTTCGATGAAGCGGACGTAATTCCCCGTGGGCACAAAACAAATTTCCTGGCTTTCGGGCTTTCCGGCTACCGGAACTTGCAGACGACGCGCAATTTCCCGGACTTCGTTTTTGGAAAGCTCGCCGAGGGGAAAGTCGGTGTGCGCGAGTTGGTCTTGAGTCAGGCCGAAGAGAAAATAGGTTTGGTCCTTGGACTCGTCCAACGCGCGAAGGAGTTCGTAACGTCCGGTGGTTGGATTGTGACGGACACGAGCGTAGTGTCCCGTGGCGATGCGTTGGGCGCCGATTTGCCGCGCGGTCACGAGCAACTGATCGAACTTCACGTGGTTGTTGCAGACCGTGCACGGAATTGGAGTGCGGCCTTGCAGGTAGTCGTCCACGAAAGGGCGAATGACATTTCTCTCGAATTCGCGTTCGAAGTTAACGACGTAAAACGGGATGCCGAGATGTTCGGCAACACGGCGCGCGTCGTAGACATCGTCGACGGAACAGCAGCGATGCTGCGCGGGCTCGGCGGTCTGAAGTTGAGGCAAGCGCCGCTGGTTCCAGAGCTGCATGGTGAGGCCGATGATGGACTGGCCGCGCTCGTTCATGATTGCGGCGACGGTGGAACTGTCTACGCCTCCGCTCATGGCGACTGCAACGGGCACAACGGCGCCGGGAACGGGTACGCGAAGAGAAACGGTGCCAGTGGCTGCGGCCACTCGATCGCCCGCTGCGGCGGCTACAGAGTGAAGAGGCTCGAGTTGTGTGAGAGGATTTACCATTTCACGTTTGTCCGGCGTGCATCACAGCGGCGCCACGCGGCGAGAGGGCACGCAAACGTTCTACAGTCGCGGGAATGATGGAGATAGCCCGATCGATTTCAGCAGCGGTTGTGGCGCGGCCCAGGCTGAAACGCAAACTTGAGCGCGCTTCATCCGGCGAAAGTCCAATCGCTAGCAGCACGTGCGATGGTTCGACCGCTCCTGAAGAGCACGCTGCTCCTGTCGAGCAGGCGATGCCTTGCAGATCGAGAGCAATGACGAGTGCCTCCCCAGCGGCCGCACCGAAAGTTAAATTCGTCGTGTTCGCAATGCGATGGCCGCATTCGCCGTTGACATGGACCGCCGGTAGCGAGTTGACCAGAGATTCTTCCAGGCGGTCGCGCAAGGTTTCCATTCGCGAAGAATCCTCGGCGAGATTGAATTTGGCCAGTTCAGCTGCTTTGCCGAAACCAACGATGCCGGGGACGTTCTCGGTTCCAGGGCGGCGGTCGCGTTCATGATGGCCACCGTGAAATTGAGGATTGAGCGGCGTTCCCGAACGGACGTAGAGCGCGCCAACGCCTTTTGGTCCATAAATTTTGTGCGCGGAGATGGAAAACAAATCCACGCCGAAGCGGTTCACGTCGAGCGGCGACTTCCCTGCTGACTGCACTGCGTCGCAATGAAAATAAACATCGGCTTCGGCGGCGAGCCGGCCGATTTCCTCGATGGGTTGAATGGTGCCGAGCTCGTTGTTCGCGTGCATGACGCTGATGAGAATTGTTCCGGGACGCAGTGCGCGGCGAATATCTTCGGGATCGACGATGCCCGAAGCGCCAATCGAAACGTAGGTGACGTCGATGCCCTGCTTCTCTAGCTCCTGAGCAGCATTCAGAACCGCGTGATGCTCGATGGCTGTCGTGATGACGTGCTTGCGCGAATGAGGTGAGGCGGCGACGCAACCAAAGAGAGCGAGGTTGTCTGCTTCCGTGCCGCCGCTGGTGAAAACAATTTCGGCGGGCTTTGCGGCGATCAGAGCCGCAACGGAATCGCGAGCTGCGTCCACTGCAGATCGGCCCCGCTGTCCGGCTGAATGGATCGAACTGGCGTTTCCGAAGCTCTCGGCGAAAAACGGCAGCATGGCGTCGAGGACTGCGCGGTCCACGGGCGTCGTCGAGTTGTAATCGAGATAGATGTACATAACTGCAGCGCTGCGTATTCAGAATAGCGGCTGTAGGAGCTAGTGGCAAGCAAGACGTAATTTAGCTTGGTCGCCCCGCGAGGTGCCGTCCGTTTTATTGGCTTGCCGGCGTTTCATCTACAACTTTGTAGCCGAAGGGGATCTGGAAAGTCGTTTCCGGGGGCTCACTGCGGGTGACGTGGGTCACGGTAACGGTTTGCCGGCCGGTGCGGGGGTCGTCGTGTACAACGAGCATGTTGACGTGGAGATCTTCCGAATACCAGTATTCATCGGTGATCACAACTGACTTGCCGGTTCCGCTTGCCTGCGCCGAGACCGTTCTGGTTTGGCGAGTGCCGTGGACTTCAAGATTTTCCATCACGTCATTGCCGAGATCTTCTTGCTGGGCGGCACGATTGCTTGCCTGAGCAGCTGCTCCCAAGGTCGGATCCGAAACAGGCTTGGCCAAAACGCTCTGGTGCGCGAGATGCGTGTAAGGATTGAGAAAAGTGTTCAGGCGCGTCTCTGGATCGTAAATGTGGGAGCTGACGACTTGCGGAGTCCCGTTGAACGAGGCCGGGAGCATAGGGCGCTGCTCGTTGTAAATGCGGCCTGCGGAATCTCGAGCGATATTGTTGAACGTTTTCTTCACTTCAGATGAACCGTCCGGGAGGACTTGGAGACTTTCCAGTTCAGCGGTTGCCGAGAATGGGGCGTTCGGGACAGGAGTGACAAAAACTCCAGCCACATGCTCGCTTACACCCCTATAGGGAGGAGGTACCGATTCAACTGACGCTTGTGAAAAAGCAAGCGGAGCCGTGAAAGCGACCAGAGCGACCAAAGAGACCGTCTTAATCGCGCGATTCCTTAACATAGGGCTCCCCGAGAAAAGCATAACTCTGCTGCGAAGGAAAAGTAAAGGGAGTCAACGCAGCGCAGCGAAAAAGCACAATGGTTCCATTGGCATTCAAGACCCGACCACCGTGAAACGAACCGCGGAGACAGCACAGAGGACCAACTGACTGACAGTAGAACACAGTATGCCTCTAATACAGTGACTACCTGATGTGACGATTCCTTTCCTAAGAGTAGGCTTTTCTTGTAAATGCCGAATGCTATGCTATTCGGCAAAGTGAGTGCTTTATGGTGACCCGCATCCTTGTGGCAGATGATCACGCAAACGGTCTAGCGTCTCTTCGGTTGATGATTGCGGCAAGAGCCGACTGGGAGATTGCGGCGCAAGCGAGCGACGGAGCTGAAGCGGTAGAAAGGGCTCTGGAGGTGTCTCCTGACCTCGCGGTCTTGGATATTCAGATGCCGAAATTAAACGGTCTGGAGGCAGCGAAAGAGATCTTGAAAAGTCGTCCTGGGACAAAAGTCGTGGCGGTCAGCTTGCATGAACCGAAACTGCTGCTGGAGGAACTGAAGAGAGCGGGAGTGCTCGGATTCGTTCCAAAAGATCGTATCGCGACTGATTTGTTACCAGCGCTTGATGCCGTCCTGGAAGGCGGGACTTGGTTTAAGCCAACGGTGCGCAAGAACTAGTTTTACCGCGAAGAAGTTCCCTCCCTCTGTGTCTGATTTTCTTAATTGTGACTCGGCGATCAGGCGCTCGAGGCAGATTGAGAATTTTGCTACAACCTTCTGAGCCTTTCGCGCATTCTCACAGACCGTTCGGCTAGCCTATACTTTCGCAATGAACATCTCGCGCCATGAAAGAAAGTTGCGACTATTCGCCTCCGCCATTTTGGTGTGCGCCGGAGGGCTGGGCGGCGCGAACTCAAACGTGTCGTCTCAAGCGCGTACCGGGGAAACACAAGTTAAAGAGGAGGCCGTACTCGCCGGATTTTATGTTGTGACCCAGGCGGTTTCAGATAAGGGCACTCCGTGGGCCGATAAGATACTGGACGTGCGAGCGGAAGTGGAAGGGGTAAGAGTTCGCGAGATTCGAATTGCGCCGCTGAACCGCAATTGCGCACATCAGATCACGGTAAAAGCAGTTGAGCGCGTGCTGCCCAATACTACGGTGGCAAAGGTGGCGGGAAGATTCAAACTTTGTTCGTATCCCGACGATGATTTTGCGGGAGTAATTCAAGTGGCCAAACGGGACTATATCGAATCGGACAGTGTTGGGACTTCGGCGAGCCATACGATCGTAGCGAAATGCGGCACGCAGGAAAGGCTATACGAACTACCTTATCCGGAGACGCTGAAGTTTGAGGCGTTGCAGAGAGCAGATTCGCGGATTACGGCGCTTTGGGATTTAGCCGATGAGGTGGAAGACCGGGCGTTTGGCAAAGACTTTTCGTTCGGCAAGGCCACGGCGGAACAAAACAAGAGCCGCCAGGAACTGGGAGCGAAGCTAGTTCCCGAGATCAGAGCCGGCAAGTTTGACTCGGGATTCCCGGACAAAGCATGCCCATTCGCGGAGTGCCGCACCCACGATGCGAAGTCGGCTCTGCAGGGGTACGACGGAATAATCGACGAAAAGGATCCGGCTTACGTTGAGGTATTGAACGCTGCCGCGCTTCATTTGGTCAAATCTGACCTTCCGGAGTATTCGCGAGATGCGCAAAGCGCCAAGGCGCAGGGCGATGTGCGGCTTGAAATATTCTTCGACCCAGCCAGCGGACAGGTAACAAAGGTCGAATCGCAGTCAGGAGACGAGAAACTGCAGGACTTGGCTGCCAAAGCGGCTCGGATGTGGCAATTCCAGACAGGGAGTGCGTTGAAGTCCCCGGTGGAAGTGACGCTGCGATTTGGGTTCCGCTGCCCTGCGAAGTAACGGCATCTTTACTGGGCGGCAGGCTTCGCGGGTAGCGCAGCGCGGATCAGTGAGTCCACGCGATTCCACACTTGCGGATCGCATTCGATTTCCGTGTGTGTTTTTGAGAGGTCACGGTCCCACCATGAGTAATCTGCGTAGCAAGCTACCGGGTGAGCTTTGTAATCGAAGCAAAAGTTTCCGATGATGCGGGTGCGCGAAGGATCTGCGGCGCGAATTTCGGGAAGCCCGTGGGGATGTCCGTCGCGCTGATAGAAATTGGCAGCTTGCGCGACGTTTGACGGAATAACGCGGTCATTCTCACCGAGCTTCGTGACGCTGTCGATTTGGACGGTGAGAAGGACCGGAATGCCGTCAGCTTCCAACTTGCGCGCGACCGAGATGGCTTCCGAGCCTCCCCAGCTATGCCCGTACAAAATGATGCGGGCCTTCTGTTTTTCTTCGGGTGTTAGCTTTCCAGAGTGATCGGTATCCAAGAGCTGGAGTATCTTTTTATAGGCGCTCTCTCCACGGTGATTTTGAAAAACCTCGATATACACACCTTGTGGATATTCCCGGCGCAAACGCGCGGCGAGTTGGACTTCCGTGTGAATAGGATTGTTGTGGCGGACAAATCCACCGACGAAGCCAATTACGATGGCCGGCGAGGAGGGCGAGTCGAGAGGCGTCGGGACGGAGTCCGCCGCGGCTGTCACCGGTCCAAAGGCGAAGATGACGCACAAGAAAAGCTGCGCGACGAGAGATGGACTATGGGTTCGAAGCATTGCGTAAAACAATCATAGCAAAAAAAACCCGTCACGATGTGGAACTGGACAGAAAGGCGTCAGGGCGCTAGCTCGCAGGAGTGTTGGAAGCCGGCTGGGCCTCGGGCCAGATAGCAGCTATCGCCAATGCCACCACGATGCCCACTGAAACTTCAATGAAACGATGAACGGCAACTCTCCAGGGAGAATTTGAGTAGGCCACCAGCATGACGATTGCAAGAGTGACCCCTGCAAACCGGTAGGCGATTCTATCAAGCCTCAGAGCGGCGCACACTATTCCAATCACGAATATTCCGACGGCAAACATAGCCGCGTTTGCGCCGAAGTATGTAGCCAACAATGCTCCAGCCGCAGCGCCAATCGCCGAACCGATGAAGCGATGCCACGACACGGTGAAAGCCGCGCCGAGCGTCGATTGCATCACGACTAAGGTTGTGATGGTGGCCCAATAAGCCTCGGGAAGCTTGAGCAGACGCGCGACCAATAGAGAGACGAGGGCGGCGGTGGTCGTGCGCACCACGTGAACCAGGTCTTGTCTGGTTGGTCTCAGCGGGATGGAAGTGCTCGAGCTAACCATAAAACCTCCTGAACCGCAGCTAGTTTAACTTGTACGAAGAATCAAGCAAGCAAAGGCGCGACAGGCGCGCATCTTCGACGAATAGGCGCGAGGGATGAAGCGTTCTGTGACACACTCATGAAACATTTCCGGCGTGAGCGCGTAATACTAGGCAAGCGAGGTGAATCATGGACCAGAGCGAGAGACCAAGAAGGCGAGGCTCAATTACCGGCGCGTTATTCCTGATCGGTCTTGGAGTTTTCTTCCTGCTGATGAATTTGGTTCCGAACTTCGACCCGTGGACGACCGTCTTTCGGTTCTGGCCGCTTGTATTAATTTTGCTGGGGCTCGGAAAGATATGGGACGCACATCGGACGCGGCAGAATTCGGGAGTAGAAGACGGGGGGTCCTCCGGAACCGTGGTGGCGCTGATCGTTTTTCTCGTGATAATCGGATTGGCCGTCATGGTAGGAAAAGGCGGGAGGTCGTCAACAGTCCGTGAGACCCGGGCCGTTGAACTTCAAGGCGCAAAATCGGTGAATGCCGAAATCAATATGCCTTCCGGGGAACTGCTTTTGACCGGAGGATCCGGCCGCTTGTTGGATGCGGATTTCAACTACCGAACGGTGGAGGGAAAGCCGCGGGTCGATTACTCTGTGAGCGGCGATAAGGGACAGCTCGAAGTGGCTCAAGACGAAAAACATCTCAATTTCGGAGGCAGGCGCAACAATTGGACTCTGCGCTTCGGAAACAATATCCCGCTGGATTTGAAAGTGGCATTGGGAGCGGGAAAGAGCGACTTAGATTTGAAAGATATGAACGTGAGCCGTCTTGAAGTCAACATGGGCGTAGGCCGAATGGATCTGGATCTTCGGGGCGAGAGAAAGGAAGATTTGCAAGTGGAAATCCAAGGGGGAGTGGGATCTGCGGAGATTCGGCTGCCGAAAAATGTGGGAGTGTACGCTACTGCGTCCGGCGGGGTGGGCAGCGTGAATGCGCACGGACTAGAACACGATGGTGGCGCCTACGTGAACGAGTCTTACGGCAAAACCCATGCGACGATCCATGTGAACGTTCAGGGCGGCGTGGGTTCCATCAGCCTGGTCGAAGAGTAAGGTCGCGGCAGAACCTCCCGCGAGGCAAAAAGGAGCGACGAGCCGCGTCGAGCAAACGTCCGAAGAGACAGCGCGGCGACTTCACTGGCCTGCGGTTTTGTCCATAAAATTGGCTTGATCGCTCTTCATTTTCTTTAGACCTTCCATCGGCAAATAGACCATGTGTCCGGAATCGAAGGTAGCGTAGGAAACATTGCTCCGGTATTTCTGCGGCAGGTCGAGATGGTCGATGGTGTAATTTGCGGCAAAATACGGTGTGGCCAAATCGTAGTAGCCTTCCATCACTAAAATCTTCAAGTATGGATTCTTCACGATGGCTTCGCGCATGGCCGATGCGGTGTCGGCGAAACCGCGACTCGCCGATCCCCAATCCCATTCGGCTCTTTCTTGAGCGAACGTGTGATAGGGCATATCGGTTTTGTAACCTAACTCTGTCCGCAAATAGCTATTGAGCACCGAAGTGAACGGCGGTTCGGTAGCCGGGCCGGTGGGATCGTAGAACCGTGTGTCGAGGAGGCCTTGGGGGTCAGGGCCCGTAAAACGACCATCCAGACGTCCGACGCGCACCTTCTGATCGATGAGCAAATAATGCGTAAATTTGCCGACGTCGATACGCAGATTGGCTTCGTCGATCACTTCTTTACTCAAACCGGTGTAGCGCGACAGCTGATCGATCACTTTTTGCCGCTCTTCACTCGTCAGCGAATCGCCTTTTGCCAGTGCTCGCGCGTAATCGCCGGTCGCAAATTTTTCAGACTCTTCGCGCGCTTTGGTCATGTCCTGCGAGAGATCGGCGGGAAGCTTGTGATGATATCCGGCGATCATGGTGAAGGAAGGGATGAGGAAAACGTAAGGCTCGTCGTTCGTTTTGTTGTCTTCCAACGTCTGGAAGTTTAGAACCATAGAGAGCAGCGTGATGCCGTTAAAGGAAATTCCCTGATCGGCAAGGTATCCCGCGATTCCAGCTGCGCGCGTGGTTCCGTAACTCTCGCCTAAAATGTATAGAGGCGAGCCCCAGCGTTCGTTGCGCGTAATGTACAGGCGGATGAACTCGCTGAACGCCTCAATGTCACCTCTGACTCCCCAGAATTTTTTGAACATCTCGGCGTCGGCCGCGCGGCTGAAGCCGGTTCCGATAGCGTCAATCAGTACCAAATCTGTTTTGTCGAGCAATGTATAAGGATTGTCCTGGATGCGGTAGGGAGCCGGCGGCATAAAACCTTCGGACTGAAGTACTACTTTGCGCGGACCCAGCGCACCCATGTGCAGCCAAATCGAAGCTGAACCGGGGCCGCCGTTGAACGCAAACGTGACAGGGCGCTTGGACGCGTCCTGCCCATCCAGCGTGTACGCGACGAAAAACATTTGGGCTTCGATCTTGCCGTCGCCACGTTTGATCGGCAAGCGGCCCGCGGTCGCTGAATATTTCAACAGCTTGCCGTCAACAGGGATTTGATGATGTGTCACAACCGGCGCCACTTCCGCCATGTCGTAGTGCTCTTCCTTGTCGTTAGCTTTGTCGCCGCTTTCTTTCGGTGGTCGCTGCTCTTGCGAAGCAGCAGCTTCGGGCGCAGTGGCGTTGGGGGCCGTCTTGTTTTCGGCTGGTTTAGCCGCGGCCTGCGACTCGGCTTTTTTCGTATTGGCCGGAGGAGGTGTCGCGTTCGATTGAGCCAACGCTACGCTTGAGAATGAAAACGAAAACAAGACCACCGCAATCAAAGAACGCATCTCAGCCTCCCTCAGAATCGCCCTCAGCATCTAAAAGCCGCGACAGTCTATATCAACTCGGCTTTGAAACCAAAGCGGCACATCCCCGACAGTGCTGCAAACTATGATAGATCTGGGCAATATCAATCTCCGAGGCATAACCGGCAACCGGCGGCAACAGTTTGTCAGTGGTGAAGTTGGGTCGCATTTCAGAGATAAATGCAATGTTGCCGGTACAAATACTTTGAAATGGTATAATACGAACTCCGATTTTAGGGGACACTGCCTTTGCTCGCGCCAAAACCATACTGTTTACAACTATCAAGGAAACTGGTCGTTTTCGCTCAGGTTGTCGCTCTCGGTATGCTCAGTTCCCTTGGAGCCTGCGGCGGTGGAAGTTCCGTAACGGGTGGCGGGGGCAGTGGTGCGCCCGCATTGATCACTGAGATTCAGCATCCGGCAACGGGTGGGTCGACCTGCGGTACCTTTGGCGGAGCAACGATGACGACCTGCACGTTGCCGGTTACTGCGACGGGAGCGGGGCACTTTGGAATCGTCACCATCGCGGTGCTCTCGCAATCCACGACGCCCACGCACATCACCTCAATCACGGACAATATGGGCGGCACGTGGATTCAACCTTCGACCACATCCGGCTCCGGCTGCTATTTCACGAGCATAGGCGAATCGGTCGGGACGGTTGCTTGCGCCTATAACTTGACGCTCGCTGCGGGTGTCACCTCGATTACCGTCGACTGGGATGTGTTCACGAACGAGGGCGCGCGGCTTGATTTCAGGGAATACTCTTTCACCGGCACTTCGGTTGCATTCGATGCGGCTGGACAATTCGAGAATTCAGGAACCGTTACCGCTCCTTTCGCATGGGCCTCACCAACCGGCCTGACTGGTACGAACGATGTCATCGTTCAGGTAATCAGCCCGTGCTGCGGAACGCCGACCGGGATCAGCGCTCCCTACGGAAATCTGAACGCGACGTCATTCTACGGTTCGGCCGACCTGCTCAACTCAGTATCTACAATTGCGCCCACTTCCGGCTCAACCGACCCTGGCCCGTTCGTGATCGGCTGGATAGCCATTAAGGAAGCGGCGACACCAATGACGCAGGACATCGCTGCGACATCGCAGTAGCCCAAGTTTTCATCTCTCGTTTATTTACCGCCGCGCTTTCTCTCGCGGACGATTACGGGCGTTACTGAATGGCGCAGGCTGCCTTGACACGAGTGCTAGCGCACGTTAGCGTCGAAAGGAGCGCGCTTGCATCATCTACGGCGTTGAAAACCACGGGGGCGGAACTTGACGCGGCCGATCATCACGTTGACGACGGATTACGGAACGAACGATCATTTAGTGGGAGTGCTGAAGGGCGTAATCCTGAGTATCAATCCAGAAGTGAACATTGTGGACATTACGCACAGCATACTCGCTCACGACATTCTCGACGGCGCGTTGACTCTCAGCCAGGCATACAAATTTTTCCCTTCGAAGACCATTCATCTGGTGGTGGTAGACCCGGGAGTGGGGACAGCGCGGCGGCCGATTCTAGTGGCCGGCGACACGCATTATTTCGTTGCACCGGACAACGGAGTGCTCTCGGCGATTTACGATCAGTCGGAATCGCTCTACGTATGGAACATCACGTCTGAACATTATTTCCGGCAGCCCGTGAGCAATACGTTCCATGGGCGGGATATTTTCGCGCCGGTGGCGGCTTGGCTTTCGAAATCATGGCAGACGGCGAGCTTTGGCGAACCAATCACGGACTTCGTGCGCTTCGCTATTCCCAAACCGAAAGTATCCGGAAAGACGACCAAGGGCATCGTTCTGCGCGTGGATAATTTTGGCAACCTGATTACAAACCTGACGGCAGAAGATGTGCCGGCGCTGATTGCACCGGATGCGAAATTTATGATTCGCGTCGGAAATGCAGCAGTGACGAAGATTGTGCCGACCTTCGCGCAGGGCGCCGCGGGTGAGACGTTCGCAATCATTGGGTCGAGCGGGTACATCGAGATTTGCGTGAATAAGGGCAGCGCAGCTAGGGCTGTAGGAGCGGGGCGCGGCGCGGATGTCAGTGTCGAGATGGGCTAGCGACAACGCAGACGCCGGTCGCGTGTGCTTTGATCCTCGGGATAAATCCTCAGCGGGCGAGAGTCGTAACGATTAAATAGGCGCGCATGCGGGGGTCCATCCAGTCGCGTAGCGCGTCGCCTAGAAGATTGAACGCAAGAACAGCGATCATCACAGCCAGGGCGGGAAAGATTACGAGATGCGGCGCGTCGAACAAATGGCCGCGCGCGTCGTTCAGCATGGCGCCCCAACTGGGCATCGGCGCAAGAACTCCCACACCCAAGAAACTCAGCGTGGATTCGGCGAGAATTGCGCCAGCCATGGCGATGGTCGCTTGGACAAGCACCGGCTGGAGAATATTCGGCAGCAAGTGGCGTATGAGAATGCGGGCATCTGAGGCGCCCACTGAACGAGCTGCAAGAACGTATTCCATTTCCTTAGCCTGAAGAATTTGGGCGCGTGCGAGGCGGGCGTAACCAGCCCAACCTGTGACGACGAGCGCGAGAATCACTTTTCCCAACCCGGGGCCTAGGAACGCGGCAAACGCGATGGCGAGCAGAATCCCGGGGAAAGAAAGAAAGGCGTTGATCAGAACGATGTTCACGAGGCGGTCGAGCCAGCCGCCACAATATCCAGCAAGAGCGCCGATCGCGAGACCTACGATTCCGGCGCCGAGAACCACGCTCACGCTCACGATCATTGAGACGCGAGCGCCGTAAATGATTCGCGAGAGAATGTCGCGGCCAAGTTCGTCCGTTCCCATCCAGTGCGCGAGGCTGGGCGCCTCAAGACGCGAGGGAAGATTTTGCGCTGTAGGGCTGGCAGGCGCGATCCACGGAGCGCCCAGCGCGATGATGACGAGAAATAACGTCAACGCGAGGCCCCAGTGTCCGGGGCCGCTCTGGCGCAGGAAGTCGCGCAGGCCACTCATTCGAATCGCACCCGCGGATCCACCAAGGCGTAAACCAAATCGGTGAGCAAGTTCACGAACACATAAGAAACCGCAATCATCAGAATGCAGCCTTGCAACAACGGGTAATCGCGAGCGCCGATAGCTTGAACGGCAAGGCGCCCGATTCCGGGCCAGGAAAAAATTGACTCAGTGACAATCGTGCCCGCGAGCAACGTGCCGAATTGCAATCCGAGAATAGTGATAATCGGAATCAGCGCATTGCGGAAAGCGTGGCGAAAGAGAACGGCAGATTCAGAAAGGCCTTTTGCGCGCGCGGTGCGAACGTAGTCGCTGGAAAGCTCTTCGATCACCGACGTGCGCACCATGCGGGTGAGAATTGCCGCAAGCGCCGCACCGAGAGTGAACGCCGGCAAGATTAGATGCAACGGGCCGCCGCGTCCGGAAACGGGGAGCCATCCGAGAATTACCGAGAATAGGAGAATCAGCACCGGGCCGAGGGCGAAATTCGGCACTGAGAGTCCGAACAGAGTGAAAACCCCGATGGCGTGATCCGTTGGCGTTCCGCGTCGCTGGGCAGCAAGCAACCCGGCGGGGATTCCAATTCCGGCGCAGACGAGCAGCGCGACAAAAGCGAGCTCAAGTGTGGCGGGATAGTGCGAAATCACAACTTGCAACACAGGTTGCTGAAAGCGAAATGATTCACCCAGATTGCCGTGCGCGATGCCCGCCAGGTAGCGGCCGTATTGGACTGGAAGAGGCAGGTCGAGGCCGAGAGTGTGTCGGAGCTGCTGAAGGTCGTCGGCGCGAGCACCTTCGCCCAACATTTGCGCCACGGGATCGCCGGGAACAATGTGCGCCAGCATAAAAACCATCGTAAGAATCAACCAGAGCGCAGGAAGAGCGAGCAAGACACGAAATGAAAGATAGCGGATCATTTTCCGCGACGCGCTTTCGCCGCGACTTTTTTTTCGGCCGAAGTTGTCTCGCTGCCGGTTTGCGGGGGGGCGACGAACATGTCTTTCTGTTCGGAAGTATGCAAAGCCGGCATTCCCCTAGCGGGCGCTGCTGCACCGGCAACCGCAGCAGTCGCAGCCGGTACGCTCAGCGATTTAATTTTAACGCGCGACACGCGGCGATGTTCCATTTCCATCACGGTAAAACGAAAACCGTCCGCTTCAAAGCTCTCGCCGCCGCGTGGAATGAAACCGAGACGGTTCAGGACGAAGCCGCCAATCGTTTCGTAGGAGGGGTCGTCAGGCAGAACGATGTTGTATTGCGTCGCCAGGTCGCGCACGTTTATCCCAGCATCAAATATCATTCCACCGTCGGGCAAAAGAAGCGGGTGCTCCACCACGTCGAATTCATCGTGAATTTCGCCGACCATCTGTTCGAGGATGTCCTCTAGCGTGGCGAGCCCGAGAATGCTGCCGAATTCGTCGACCACCATTGCGAGGCCGGTACGCCGCGAGCGAAACTCGACCAAGAGTTCGCTTACGGGCTTGGTCTCCGGGACGATCAGCACGTCGCGCAGCATGTTTCGGAGCTGGAATTCCACTGGAGGAAGATGCTCTTCGGCGCGGCGAGCGCGATCGAGGAGAATCCAAATCATGTCCTTGATGTGCACGAAGCCAAGGATGTGGTCGAGCGAGCCTTCATAAACAGGGATGCGCGAGCGTTGCGTGGTGGCGAACATCCGCATGGTGTCCTCTACATTGGCTTCGGCGGGAAGAGCGTGCACGTCGGGGCGCGGCACCATCACTTCGCGCACTTGCACCTGATGCAGTTCCATGGCGGCTTGAATGAATTTCACTTCCGCAGCCGGCAGCAAGCCACGATCCTGCGCCTGCTGAATCATGACCTGAAGCTCTTCCGTGGAACGGACCAGCGTATGACTGTGCGGGGATACGATGCCGAGCGCGGCAACAATTTTTTCGGCGAAGCCGTCAAGGAGATCGATGGCCCAGCGGAATGTGTTCAGAAACCAATGGAAGGGGCGCGCGATGATCAATGCAACGCGTTCTGCGCGCGCGAGGCTCAGGCTTTTCGGGACAAGCTCGCCAAGAACTACCTGCAAAACGGTGAGCAACCCGAAGGCGATGACAAGCGCAACGCCATGCGCAACCACGGCAGCCCACGGCCGCGGGATGGCTTCAACTAGGGGGCTTAAAATTCCTGCCAGCGTGATTTCGCCAAGATATCCTAGCGAAAGGCTGGCCAGCGTAATCCCAACTTGCACGCCCGAAACTACCCGGCTGAGATCACTCAGGAGCCCTTCGACAATCTTTGCGCGGGCGTCTCCCTTTTCGACCAGCTGCCGGACACGCGATTGCCGCACGGCCACGAGAGAGAATTCAGCGGCCGCGAAAAATGCGTTCACGCCGACGAGAGCGAGCACCGCAAAGAGGTGTAGCGCTACCATGCGCCAGCGTCCTTAACTGAGCGCGGAAGGCGCAGGCATGGCTTGCGGAGAGTGACACTCGCGCATGCGCCGGATAATGGAGGGACGGATGAGCCAGCCATCATCAGGAATCTTACCAAGACCCGCGCCCCAAAGGGAGAAATCCCGGCATGGCAGCGCAAGGATGAAACACTCACGATCGGGGGGCACGCGTTCAAATTCACAAGGCTTGTTGGCGTTCTGGGACGTGCGCTAGAATGCTGCTTGGCAAAACGCCTTACGATGCACTTTTACCCCAGCGCGACCGAGGAAGAATGAGCCCAGTACCGAATAAAGCAGCGCCCGTAACCGCTGGGCCAGCGCCCAAAGGCGATTTTGAAAAGTCGCTCACGCGGCTGGAAGAAGTTGTGAAACGCATGGAAGGCCCCGACTTGTCCCTCGACGAAGCTATGAAGCTTTTCGAGGAAGGCGTGACGCTTTCGCGCGAGTGCCAAAAGCAGCTCGAAGAGGCTGAAGGCCGCGTTGAAATTCTGCTGAAGAAAGCGGACGGGAAGATTGTGACCGAGCCGTTCAATCCGGACAATGCATCGTCCCACAAGGCATAACTTGCCTCCGCTTTTCAAACGATCCCCCAGCCTCGTACCAGGAACCGCATGAGCGCTCCGGACTTTTTTCAAGAAGACCACGCCGCGATTGAGGCGGTGCTCGAAAGACTTTTGCCGCCGGACTCTACGTTGCCGGTCTCCATTCATACGGCGATGCGCTATAGCGTATTTGCCGGGGGCAAACGCATTCGCCCGATTCTCTGCTGCGAATCCGCGAAGCTTTTCACCTCGGATGCGGCCGGCGCGATTCCGGTCGGCTGCGCGCTCGAATTTATCCACACCTACTCGCTGATTCACGACGATTTGCCAGCGCTCGACAATGACGATCTGCGCCGGGGGAAACCGACAAATCATAAAGTGTTCGGCGAGGCCATCGCGATTTTGGCGGGAGATGCGTTGTTGACGCTTGCATTTCAGACACTCGCGAATGCGACAATCGAACCCGCGCGGCGCATTCGGGTGATTTCTGAAATCGCGGCGGCTGCGGGAACCGTAAATGGAATGGTTGGGGGGCAAGTGGCGGACATTGAAGCGGAGAAAAAGGCGGCTGATGCCGCGATGTTGGAGTATATCCACCGCTCGAAAACGGCGGCTTTGATTTGCGGCTCGATTGTGGCCGGCGCGATTGCAGGAGGCGCGGGCGATCAAGACGTTGAGCGGCTGCGGCGTTTCGGGGAACAGATTGGATGGGCGTTTCAAGTGGTGGACGACATTCTGGACGTTTCGGAATCTTCCGCATCTTTGGGAAAAACGGCGGGCAAGGATCAAGCGCAGCAAAAAGCTACTTACCCGGCGCTCTACGGAATCGAGAAATCGCGCGCCATCGCCTCGGAACTGGAGAACAAAGCTCTGCACGAACTTGATTTTTACGGCGAACGCGCGAAGCGGCTTCGGCAGCTTGCGCAATTTCTTGTCGCCCGCCGCAATTAGGTTACGCTACTTTCAAGCCAGCAATGAAATCCAAAACGAAGTACAACGAAGCTCCGTCAAGCAATACACAGACAACAAAGCGGCCAGGGAAATCGCGCCTCGATGTCTTGATAGCCGAACGCGGTCTGGCGCCTTCGCGCGAGCGGGCCCAGGCGTTGCTTCTGGCCGGAAACGTTCTCGTCAACGGGCAAAAAATGGAAAAGCCCGGTTCGCAAGTCGCGATGGACGCGCGGATTGAAATTATCGGCGAGACTTTGCGTTACGCAAGCCGCGGTGGCTTAAAACTTGAGGGCGCGCTGGAAGATTTTTGCGTTTCTCCACAGGGTAAGATTTGCCTGGACATCGGAAGTTCGACCGGGGGATTCACTGATTGTCTGCTGCAAGACGGGGCACTACGAGTTTACGCCGTGGACGTGTCCGCGGACCAACTCGACTGGAAGCTACGCAAGGATCCGCGGGTGATAGCGGTCGAATGCAATGCGCGATATCTGCGAAGCGAAGATGTTGCAGAACGCGCCGCGCTGATTACCATGGACGTGTCCTTCATCTCGGCAACGAAAGTGTTACCGGCGATTGTTCCGACGGCCGCCGCGGGCGCTGATTTCCTGATTCTGATCAAGCCACAATTCGAGCTGGAGAAGCGCGAAGTAGGCAAAGGCGGAATCGTTCGCGATAGTGCGCTGCATCAAAAAGCTATCGAGCGCGTGACGGGTTCAGCGGCGGAATGTTCCCTTGAAATTCTCGACGTGCGTCCAAGCCATCTGACGGGCGCCGAGGGCAATCAGGAGTTTTTTCTCCACGCTCGCGCTCGCCGCTAGAGTAGAATTTGGTTCCCAATATATGATTCGCGCCGCTGGCATTATCTGCAAACCGGTCAAGGAAATGGTGTCGTCCGTTGTTCCGTCGCTGACCGAATGGCTACAAGCCCACAAGATCGAAGTGTTTGTGGATGAAGAAACGAAAGGTTGTGTTCACACCGCTTTCCCGGCGTTCGCTCGCGAAGAACTGGGCCAGAAAGTGGACATCATTATTGTTCTCGGCGGAGACGGGACACTTCTTTCCGCGGCGCGCGCGCTTCACGGACAAAATGTTCCCATTCTGGCGGTTAATCTAGGCGGGCTTGGATTTCTTACCAGCGTCACGCTCGACGAACTCTATCCGCTTCTCGAACAGGTTTTGAAGGGCGAGCATCGCATCGGAGAGCGGATGATGCTCGAGGCCGAGATTTTACGAAGTGGAAAAGCCGCCCAGAGAGAACGCGCTTTGAATGAAGCGGTGGCCAACAAGGCGGCACTCGCGCGCATGTTGGATTTCGACGTTTTTGTCGATACTCGCCACGTGGGACGTTACCGCGCGGACGGAATTATCGTCGCCACGCCGACCGGCTCGACCGCTTATTCGCTCGCGGCGGGAGGCCCGATCATTCAGCCCGATCTCGACGCGTTTGTGATCACGCCCATCTGTCCGCACATGTTGACGAATCGTCCGCTAGTGATTCCGGACACATCGCGCGTGGAATTGGATTTCACCGCGGCGGACGAGCCTGTCTATTTAACTCTAGACGGACAACTCGGATTTCAGCTCGAGCCCAAGGACCACGTGGTGATCACGAAATCTTCTTCGAAGGTGAAGTTCGTACGTCCGCCGCAAAAGACTTACTACGAAGTATTGCGCAACAAACTTCGTTGGGGAGAACGCTGAAGTTGAGGCTCACATCCTCTCAGATGTCACGAGGATGATAGTGTGCCGAAGAGCAGATTCGTCGCTGCGCTGGGAATGACAGACTGGGCACGAGATCGACTGTAGGGACTGAGAGGCCGCGAAGGTAAATTGCGCCGGGCTTTATTTAACCTTCAGAACGACGAGCGTGCGGTCGTCAAACGCGTGCCGTCCGTCCGAGAAGGCATCGACCGCTTCTAAAATACGATCGGCGATTCCGTCAGCCGGCAATTTATGATTTTCCGAAATGAGCAACCCCAGCCGATCGTGGCCATAAAATTCCGACGTCGCGGGATTCTGGGTGTCACCAATGCCATCCGAATAAAAAACGACGATGTCGCCAGCGTTGAGAATGTAACTCTTTTGATCGTAGACAGCCGATTCAAACATGCCCAGCGGAAATCCTTCCAGCGGTACGCGTTCACAACGTCCATCGTGATACAGGAAGGGCTGCTCCTGGCCTGCGTTCGCGATACGCAATTTATGACGTCCGCGATGCCAGGTTGCAAAACATAACGTCATGAAGCGGCCCTCGATGCGGCGTTCACCGAGAAATCCGTTGATGGCGCTGAGCATTTCTGCGGGCCGATGTTTTTGCGGAGCAATGCTGCGCAAAGTGCCGATAGCGACAGCGCCGTAAAGCGCAGCGGCACTTCCCTTCCCGCTGACGTCTCCCATGGCGATCGCCAATTCCTGGGGGCCGTAACGCAAAAAATCGTAAAGATCGCCGCTGAGTTCGCGCGACGAAACTACACGTGCTGCGATATCGAGGCCGAACTCGGGTCCGGGCAAACGCGGCAATAGTGCGCCTTGAATGCGGCGGGCAGCGCTCAAGTCGCGTTCCATGCGGGCTTCGTCACGAGCTACCTGTTCGTAGAGCCTAGCGTTTTCAATCGAAACCGCCAAGTGGGCGGCGAGGATCGAAAGTGCCTGCACGTGGTCGGGAGTAAAATAGTTGAGCTGGGGGCTTTCGAGGTCCATCACTCCGATCACGCGGTCTTTATAAAGCATGGGCACGGCCATTTCCGAGCGCGTCTCTGGATTAACCATCAAATATCGCGGATCGAGCTTTACGTCCGGGACCACGACGGGGTGCCGTGTGGAGGCAGCTGCGCCGACGATGCCTTCGTGGCCGGGCACCGCATATTTTTCCTGCGTGCGCTGGCCGAATTTCACAGTGACGCGATGGCGAAAGACTTTGTCATTCTCGTCGTACAGCAAAATGGAGAAAATCTGGTAATCGATCAGCCGCTTGGTGAGTTCGGCTGCGCGCCGCAGCACTTCTTCAACAGAAAGAGAAGAATTCGCTTCGCGCGCTACTTCATTTAGAAGCAGCAGGGTTTCGGACTGATTTTTTTCGTGCTCGAAGAGCCTGGCATTTTCGACCGCGCCGGCGATACGGCTGGCGACTAATGTGAGGATGTTTTGCTGATCGGGGGTGAAATAATCGACTTGGCTGCTTTCGATGTCGAGGACGCCGATCACGCGGCCGCGCACGATCAGCGGCACAGCTAGTTCGGAGCGAACTCCGTCGAGCGCATTCAAGTAGCGCGAATCCTTGCAGACGTCGGCGACGCGGATCGGCTGACCTGTGGCGGCGGCCGAACCAATGATTCCCTCGGCCATGGGAATTCGCCAGTGCTTCACAACTTCCGGTCGGTGACCAATGGCAAAGCGAAAATACATCTGATCGGTGCCCTCTTCGGGCAACACAACCGCGAAAATCTCGTAGTCGATCAGGCGCTTGATCTGGGCGGCGGCACTGGCGAGCACTTCGTCCAAATTGAGCGAAGCGTTAATTTCCTCGCTGATTTCCGCGAGAATCGCGAGAGTCTCCGCCGGGAGTTCCAGCTTCGGATTGAGACCTGTAGATTCCATTTTCTTGTGGATGGTGCGTCTCGGCCCCCGCCGAGAGTGTTACAAAGGCCGCTCAGGGAATAATCGCCGCTCTTCGCGAGCGTTAGAGTCAGTTAATTATATCAGGCGACCGAGGGCGGTTTGGGGCAAAATCCCGAATATTCGACGGCTTAATATTTGCCGCCGGTTCCGGATGACTCAGCAGTCGGAGGATTCGCGCCGCGGAGTTGTTGAATAATCTTCACGCCTGAGCTTGTGCCTATGCGGGTGGCGCCGGCTTCCACCATTTTTCGTACATCTTCCAAGGTGCGAACGCCTCCGGCTGCCTTGATTCCGGTGCCGCTGCCGATGGTCTCGCGAATCAAGCGCACGTCTTCCAACGTAGCACCTCCGGGGCCAAACCCCGTGGAAGTCTTGACGAAATCGGCGCCGGCTTTCTTGGCCAGGAGCGAGCCGCGAACTTTTTCTTCGCGGGTCAAGAGCGCGGTCTCGATAATCACCTTGCACAGCGCGCTCGCGCGATGGCTCGCGTCCACAACTCCGCGAATATCGGCTTCCGCGAGAGCTTCCTGGCCGGATTTCAGCGCGCCGACATTTATAACCATGTCGATTTCTTGTGCCCCGGCTTTGAGGGCTTCTCCCGCTTCAAAAGCTTTGACAATAGGAAGCGTGGCACCGAGAGGAAAGCCAACTACCGCGCAAACGCGAACTTCTGTTCCCCGCAGTAATTCTGCGGCCTGTGAAACATTCCAGGGACTCACGCACACGGATGCAAAACCGTAGTCGACGGCTTCCTCGCAAAGCCGCTGGATATCTTCGCGCGAGGCTTCGGGCTTCAGAAGCGTGTGGTCAATCAAACGGGCGATTTCGGATTCTGTTTGCGTCATGATTATTCCGTCGGTAGGGTGAGAATACAGACGTCTTTTAAGTTGCGATAGCGCTCCGCATAGTCCAGGCCGTAGCCAACCACAAACTCATTCGGAATTTTGAAGCCGATGTAGTCCGCTTTCACGTCTTTAATCCGGCGCGAGGGTTTATCCAGCAATGCGGCTACGCGCAACGTCTTCGGTTTTCTTTGGCGCAAAATGCGCAAGAGATAGTTAAGGGTCAAACCTGTATCTAGAATATCTTCGACGAGTACCACGTTGAGCCCTTGGATGCTGCTATCGAGATCTTTGAGAACGCGCACTTGGCCCGAGGACTGTTTTCCCTTGCCGTAACTGGACACAGCGATGAAATCAATCGAGGTATCGAGGCTGAGTTCACGGACAAGATCGGAAAGAAAAATGCAGGCGCCTTTCAGCACTCCGACGAGATGGACGCGCTCGCCCTTGAAATCTTTAGTGATTTGACGAGCAACCTGGCGAACGCGTTTTTGAATCGCAGAGCGGCGGATTAAGACCTTCAATTTTTCCCGTCCGCCTGCGACTGCCATTTTAGTCTTGCTCCGCTGAGAAGGCGGCTACTCTATCGCACAGACATCGGATTGACAAGGCAGAGAGACACTCAATCAGTGGGCAACTACAAAAGCTTCTTGGTCACGAAGTATGGAAAGAGTGCAAATTCGACGGCAGAAGGCAAGGGGTCGGTCGAGCAAAAAACAGATTCTACCTTCGTTCTGCGGATGGACTGAATATAGGATCCCAGGCTCATCCGGCCGGTAAACACTTCCAACAACGCTACGGGGCAGTCGGTCATTAGTCGCAGCCATCCAACTCCCGGTCGTCCTCTTTGCTGCTCTACCGGATAACCCAATTGGTCTGCGAATAGTAAGTACGGAAAATCTACCCCTGCGGCTTGGCCCAGTGTGTGGAAGCCCCAAGCGCGCGCATTTACATCCAGTATCTTGTACTGGCCGTCGCGAGGATCCCGTTTGAACTCAATTTCCGCGATGCCATAGAAGTCGATGGCCTTCAGGAAACGCTCGCCGAGTTCTTCTACCTCAGGTAGATCGACTGTTTCCACATATGTCGCGGCCCTTCCAAATTCCCGCGGATGCTGCCGCATGCGTTTGGCCACAAGACTACTGTGTGCCGCACCGTCCCGAAAGAAAGCGCAATAGGAGAACTGGCACTCGCCGCCCCCTGGAATGATTTCCTGAATCATGATTTCGCTGGATTCGATCCTTCGGGCTGCAGCGCGGAACAGCGCTCGCAACTGCTCAGGCGTATCGGCGCGCCATGCCTTTGCTCCGGTCGCATAGAAGAAGTTTTCCTTGATAGCGGGTTTAATGGCCAGCGGCAATTGAGAATAAAACGCCGGAAATTCGTCAAGACTGTGGAGCGTTCGGGTTCGCGGCGCGGGAATTCCAACGTGCTCGGCCAGCCAGTAAGTGTTCCTCTTATCCCAAGCCCAACGCGTTGTTTCCCACGCCGGAGTTGTAATCCTGAAGAACTCAGCGAGCCGATCGCGATGGAGCGAAAAGGCCATCACGGTCTCGTCCCGCGTGGGGAAAAGCACCCAATCTCGCAGACCATAGCGATGCCCCGCTTCGAGCACAGAATCCACGGTTTTCCCGGGATCCCGGAGATCTTTCGCCCGCAAGACGCGGCTTGCATACCGGGAATATGCTGAAATTGAGAGTTGGTCTTCAAGGAAGTAAACGGGAATACCGCGCTTGCCCAGACTGCGAGCGATGGCCAGGCCGGGGTGGTCGCCTCCGATCACCAGCGCACCAATGCCCTCGGTGAGCCTCGGGCGTTCGATCGTCTCCGAAATGGTTGAGCTTGGCTCGAACGTTGCTTGCTTCATTGGCGCACCGCTCTATGGCGCACCAAGTGGGAAGCAAGCTCACCGGACGCAAATTCCGTGCCGGCCACGAAGTAAAGCAGAGGGCCGAATGTGCGCGCGGCAGTGGCGCCAATGAAATGAAGCCCTGAAATGGAGCTACTGAACCCAGCCCGCAAACGCGGGTATCCGTCCATTAGATCTAAGTCTTTCAGAAGATCCTGAGGCAAAAACCTGTATCGCGACACATCCACCGAGTAACCGGTACCCAACAGAACGTGGTCCGCTGAGAGGCCGCTGCCGTCGTTCAATCTCAGTTCCACTGATTGCCCCACCGAAGCTGCTTCCGTGACGAACCGTCCAGTCGTCACCTTGACCTGCTTCAGTCGGGCTGGAAGCCACTTCGCCCCCGCGGGGCGCACGGCGCGCCTACGGATTCTGTCGCGGAGCTTGACGGGAATATGTTTCACCAGGCTCGGGGCGGCTACCAAACGGCTGATCCCGGCCGGTCCCACATCGTGGGGAGAGTACAACATCGAGGAAATCGGTCCCAGATGACGAAGCCAGGGACGCGCGCCGATCCAGCGCAGATCCGAAGTTCTGACGATCAACTCAACTTTGGCACCCGCTTCGTGCAACAAAGCGGCTGACTCCAATGCACTCTGGCCGGCCCCAATGACGACCACGCGCGAACTACGGAATGCTTGCAGATCGCGACCCTGATAACAATGTGAGACCTGTGACGGCGGCAATGACGCAAAGACCGACGGGACCCGCTGGAACGGCCCAATGCCAGCGGCCACAACAACTCGCCGGCAGTGAATCTCTTCGCCATCCTCCAAAGCAAGCCGGAAACCCGATTCGTCGCGACGGACGGACGCCACTTCTCTTTGATCGAGATCCGGGATCAGCTCACGCTGGAACCATCGTCCGTAGTCCACAAATGTCTCAAGCGGGAGAGGGGCTCGGGGTTGGACTCCTGCGGAGGATTCATATTCGTCTAAGGAAAAGGTCCGGGTTGGGCCCGAAATGTTGGATGCTACGCGCGGTGAACGCAGTAACATTCCGGCCGGCATCTTGCTGGCCCAAAACTCCATCGCTCGTCCAAAGACCCGCACCTCCATTCCCCGTACTTTCAGGTGCGCTGCCGCGGACAAGCCGTAGGGCCCGGCGCCGACGATTGCAACTTCGCAATCCGCCACACGGCGGCGCGGCATTACCTCGTGAAGTGCGACTGCGCCGCTCATGCTTCCTGCCCCCCCAAGATTCCTTCTCGGACTGCCATTTGTCCGCATCTGGAGTGATACCACAATGGTACTAATGGTTTACGTGCGCGACGGTCTCTTGACTCGTATTAGTCATCTGGGAGAACCTTTGCCGATCTGGGAACGGGCTTTGGTGTCTGCTAACCGACTCGGTACCCGTCAACGCGCACATGGAAACTCATCTGGTTGAACCCTAGGAATCGCGAAATTACTCTAGCCAATTTGCCTAACGTCATATGGGCTTACGGGACGGATTCAATGGAGACAAACAAACTGCCGGAGCCGTGGTTGCGCGGTACGTTAGGCGAGGTGCCTGCGGTGCCGCGGGCCGTATTGCACGCTCTGGAGCATGCTAAGGAGGATCTGGAGAAATGGTGTGGGACGCTTAGCGATGCGGAGTTGAATGCACGACCTGGGGGGATCGCGCCGGTTGCGTTTCATCTGCGACACATTGCGCGGAGCATCGACCGGCTACTGACTTATGCGGAAGGAAAACAACTTAGCGAAGCGCAAATCGGCGCAATGAAGGGCGAGTTGGACGCTGGGGCAAACCGCGGCGAGTTGTTTGCAGAACTGGAAGCGACGCTACAGAACAGCGCGATGCGAATTCGAGCGTTCGACGTGGCTCGGCTTGACGAAGCTCGCGTGGTCGGAAAAAAAGAATTGCCAACGACATTGGGCGGCCTGCTGATCCACGTCGCGGACCACACACAGCGGCATGTGGGACAAGCCGTGACTACGTCAAAGATCGTGTTAGCGCAACGAAGTTAGTCAGCAGCGGAAGCGGCTGATTTTGCCGCCATTGCCGGTGAGCGAGGTTGTACCGGCTTCGGCGCGAGCGCAGGAGTCAATGCAGTTGCAGGCGCGGCGGGCTTCGAATGATCAAATTGAGCAGACTCAGTCGAGCCTTCGAGTGCTGTCGTCGAGGCCGTTCCGCTGGTAATCACCTGTTGCACCGAATCGAAATATCCGGTGCCGACGAAGCGCTGGTGCTTCACGGCTTCGTAGTCGTGGTTGCGCTCCGAATCAAATTCCTTCTCTTGCAACTCGCAGTAGGCGGTCATGCCGTTCTGTTTGTAGCTGCGAGCGAGATCGAACATAGTTAAATTGAGCGCATGGAAACCCGCCAGGGTGATGAACTGGAATTTGTAGCCCATTGATGCGAGTTCACGCTGGAAGCGCGCAATAGTCGCGTCATCCAGATTCTTCTTCCAGTTGAACGAAGGAGAGCAGTTGTAAGCGAGCATTTTCCCCGGGAACTTTGCGTGAATCGCTTCGGCAAACTTCCGGGCTTCTCCGAGATCGGGTTTCGACGTTTCGCACCAGATCAAATCCGCGTAGGGCGCATAAGCCAAACCGCGCGCAATAGCGGAGTCGGTGCCACCGCGAATTTTGAAGAAACCTTCGGGAGTACGTTCGCCGGTTATGAATTCGTGGTCGCGCGGGTCAATGTCACTGGTAAGAAGCGCGGCGCTATCGGCATCCGTGCGCGCCATGATCAAAGTGGGCACGCCCATCACGTCCGCTGCCAGGCGCGCTGCCACCAATTTGTGAATGGCCTCGATGGTCGGCACCAAAACTTTTCCAGCCAGGTGGCCGCATTTCTTGGCCGACGACAGTTGATCTTCAAAATGAACGCAAGCGGCGCCCGCTTCGATCATGGCTTTCATCAACTCGAACGCATTCAAGTTGCCGCCAAAGCCGGCTTCGGCGTCCGCCACCATGGGAGCGAACCAGTAGGTGTCGTCTTTTGATTCTGCGTGATGAACCTGATCCGCACGCATCAAAGCTTGATTGATCCGTCGCACGAGGTTTGGAACGCTGTTCGCGGGATAGAGACTTTGGTCCGGGTACATTTGACCAGCGTCGTTAGCGTCCGCGGCAACTTGCCAGCCGCTAACGTAAATCGCCTTCAGGCCGGCAGTCACTTGTTGGACGGCTTGGTTGCCCGTCATGGCACCTAGCGCGGGAACGTATTCGTCTTCCTGCAGCAATTTCCACAGGCGCTCAGCGCCAAGCTTCGCCAAGGTGTGCTCCACGTGAACGGATCCGCGCAATTTTTCGACATCCGCGTCAGCGTAAGGACGGGTGACGCCTTTCCAGCGGGGATTCGTTTCCCCGTTCAAACTGTGGTTGGAAGAATCGCCGTTGGAAGATGTTCCGTTGCTGGCCATTTATGTTGCCTCTCTTTAACGAGATTTAGGAAGAACCGTTCTGCCGGGTGAGAACTGTGACGCCGTGAAGCGGAACATTTAGCCGCGTGAAGCCATGCAGCGACAGGAGCGAGTATGGGGCAATCCTGCCTATCAGTCAAACTGATTGTCCTTATCATATTGATAGAATTCTGTTATCAGTTCCAGTACACTCGTTCTACTGGAAATCCTGTAGGCGGAGGGGCACGTGGAGATTGATCAAGTTGAGACATTCCTTGCGGTGGTGACGTATGGCGGCTTTCATCGCGCTGCGGGCGCATTGCGAGTGAGCCAGCCGGCGGTCAGCGCGCGCATCCGGGCTTTGGAAGACTCACTCGGCGTGAAGCTGTTTACCCGCGTGCACTCCAATGTTTTGCTATCTCCCGCGGGAAAAGCGTTGCGGCCGGTCGCCGAGCAGTTGCTGCGCACCGTCGCGCTGGCTCGCCAAGCAGTGCACGATCCACAGCATTCCGCAGGAGGAGTGCTGAACATCGCCGCGGCTCTTTCCATCTGCACTTATTTTTTGCCGGACGTAATGAAGGAGTACCAATCGAATAATCCAAAAGTACTGGTGAACCTTCGCTCGGGCAATTCCCTGCAGGTACTGAAGATGGTGCTGGATGGCGAAGCCGACATCGGTGTGGCGCGTTCCTTGCATCATCCGGAAGTCGAAACGACCACCTTGCGGGACGATCCGCTGATTCTGGTTGGACACCCCGGACATGCAGCGGCGCAAACAAGACGAGTCCGCCTGGAGGAGACGGAATCCTGGCCGCTAATATTTTTCGACCGCGGATCGAGCGACTGGACGCTGAGCCAAGGCCTCTTCAGGCGCGCAGGGCTGCTACCAAACGTAGTGTTGGAAGTGGAGACGATTGAAGCGGCAAAGAAGATGGTGGAACGCAAGCTCGGACTTAGTTTTCTTCCGCAGATTGCGGTAACGACAGAGCTTCGACGAGGCAAACTTGTTGCGATTGAGATTATCAATGCGGAGCCCCTACGCCGGAATCTCGACGTAATTCATCCGCGGCACCGGGCTCTTTCGGCAGACGCTCAGGCATTTTTGGTATTGCTACAAAGTGCCGCGGCTACGCCCGTGCCGCTAACCAGTAGATTATCGGTACGCAAACGTGTACGAGGAAAGACGAAGGGAAAACCGGCTGCGAAATAGCCGACTAGCACGGGCTAAGTCACGCCCAGATACCAGGGCAAGTTGATGATCGCTATGTTTTGGTTTCCGCGTAGCAGCATAAGCCCCTTTAAGAGCTCGCCGCGATTGCTCTGAAGAAAATAATGATACCAATGATGCTCGATTAGTTCCGGAACGATCAGTACGATCTGGCGGTTTGGATTTTCGACCTGAAGCATTAAGACGTAATCCACAACGGGCGTGATCACCAGTCGATAAGGTGATGCCAACTCGACATACTTCGGCACCGCCGTCCCGGCTCTGCGTGCCGGCTCCTCAACCAAGCAAGCCCAGTCAGCTTTTAGCTGCTCTTTCTCATCTTCCCTACAAACATGCACAGCGCGGATGTCAGTGGAAATCGTGAGCGCGAATTGAAGTCCTTTCTGGACCGGCTTGCTCCATCGGTAGACCGGCAAGACAACCAGCGGCGGATTGGCTGGCGTTATTTCCAGAGGCTGCCGAGTGAGTATTTCGTCCTCGACTCGAACAAAGTAGCGTTTCACGGCCATCATAAGCAAAAGAAGCGCGGGAATGAGGACGGCAGTAATCCACGCTCCCTCGATAAATTTTGCGACCAGCACGACGATTACCGTGGCGCCTGTTGCGATCGCTCCCAATCCGTTGACGAACATGCTTCGGCCCGAGCCACGGCCTTTGTTCTTCTTCCAGTGCGCCACCATTCCCGCCTGCGAAAGCGTAAAAGCCAGGAAGGCACCGACGGCGTAGAGAGGTATCAATCGATTTGTCACGCCGCGGAAAACGATCAAAAGAGAGCCTGCCAGAATCGCCAGGACATACACGCCCAGCGAATAAACCAAGCGCCTTCCACGAAGACTGAAAGAATCCGGCAGATAGCCGTTCAAAGCGATTGCACGGCACAATCGCGGGAAGTCAGCGAATGCAGTATTTGCCGACAAGGCAAGAACGACCAGAACCGAGCCGATGGTAACGTAATAAAAAATGCCGCGGCCGGCAACAGCGGCTACGATCATGGACAAGACGCTTTGGTATCCGGGCGAGCCCGGGTCCGTAGCCGCAATATGATAAGCGCGTACAAGGTAGGCAATCCCCACGAGCATGACCATCAGCAGCGCGATAATGACCGTGAGAACTCGGCGGGACGTGTCGACGACCGGCTCGCGGAATGCGCGCACTCCGTTACTGACGGCTTCTACTCCCGTCATGGCGGTGCAGCCGCTGGCAAAGGATTGCATCAACAACCAAACGCTCGCTGCTGCTGCGACAGCAGAGGAGGGCGCTGCGGGAGGCATCGCGACCGGAACGGGATGACCACCGGCGATGATTGATTTAAAAACGCCGAAAGCCAGGGCGGCCAGCAAACTCCCGATGAACAAATAGGTGGGAAACATAAAAATAATCCCTGCCTGCCGCATTCCACGGAGATTCACGAATGTGATGAGCAACAAAATCACCAAACAGAAGAGGAGGGTGTGCGGTAAAAGACTCGGAACTGCAGAAACGAGAGCTCCGACGCCGGCCGAAATACCGACGGCTACAGTCAGCACATAATCGATCATCAGCGCGGACGCTGCGAGCAATCCCGCGAACGTTCCCAAGTTTTCCGACGCGACGGTGTAGGAGCCTCCGCCGTTCGGATACGCCGCAATTGTTTGCCGATAGGAAAAATAAACTATGCCGAGCAAGATGACGATGCTCGTGCTGATCGGAACGATATAAGCGATCCCCGCAGCTCCCAGCGGGATCAGAAGTGTGAGCGCAGCTTCGGGACCATACGCCGCCGAGCTAAGAGCATCCAAGCCGAAAATCGGGATGCCCGCCGCGACGCCGAGCTGTTCCGCTCTTTCGTCCGATGCCGCGAGAGGTTTTCCAAAACAAACGTCCAAAAAGCTCATCTGACCTCGATGCTACGGTCTCCGGAATGCCCGAATTAGCATGCCAGATTAATGGGTTTAGTCTGCGAAAGGAATCTCAAAGATGTACGACCATCGCGCGGGCGCGATGCAACCCGCGGTTTAGCCGCGGATATGGAAGTAGGTGTGGTTATTCGTATTGTTTCCTTTCAGAACATCCGCAATAGGAGCAGCGACGAAGAGTCTGCGCGCCTTAGTACGACCTTAGGGATTATCTAAACTGAGAATACCCTATTCACCTGACGCTTAGTTTGCTTGGTGACGGCATCATAGCATGGCTGTTAAATTTTCCCGGGAGGGTCCTACGTGAGCAAAAAGATTACGTCGTTAGCAATAATAGCTTATCTGCTGATATTCATCGGCGGCTGCGGCGGAAGTGGCCACAGTTCCACGACAACCAATGAAGTGCCGGTGGTCGTCACGATCTCCGATCAACCATCTAACCTCGGCGTCTTGTCGTTCGATCTACAGATTACGGGCGCTTGCTTGCTCACGAGCGCGGATGCCACAGCAACAACTTGCAGCGGGGCCCAAAGCTTGTTTCCTACCAACCAAGGAACCATTACGGCGCAGCTAGATAACCTTCAGACATCGCAGCAGTCCGATGTGTTGGCTACTGGGACCGTAGAACCAGGCACTTACACGGCAATCCTGCTTACCTTTGGGACTGCTACAGCGGCAGTGAATGTGGATCCTGGAACAACTGCTACGGACACAGCAACGCCGGCACATTCTTGCACCGCGGGTGCGACCCCCGCAGTGTGTGAACTTTCGCCCGCGCTTACGGCCAGTTCTGTAAATGTGCCATTTGCAAGCCCGGTAATGCTCGTGGCGGGCCAACCAGTAGACATTAGCGTCGACCTCAATGTGGCAGGCTCCTTAGTGGAGGCAACCGCTGGTGTCACTAATACATTCACGATCACTCCGGATGTGTCGGTGTCGGCCAACACAACGGCGGGTTCGGACGGCAATCTAGTTGACGTTAACAACGTTACCGGCACGGTTACAGCGGTACACACCTCGTCGTTCACCATAACGGATAGCGCGACGGGACAACCGGTCACGTTGGCCTTGGCTACGGGCTCGACTCCTACCGTCTTTAACGGCTTCGGCAGCTGCATGAGCAGTAATCTGAGTTGCATCCAAACCGGGCAGATCGTGACCACCAATTTTAGTGTTAGCGATACAAACCCGTTGGCGCTGACGGCGTCGTCCATCACCGACAACAGCGCGTTTCAGGATACAGGAGCTTTCCAGGGAACCATTGTGGAGACCGGTGCGACACCGATGGTCCTCGTGACCGGGGTGCCGGCTGGCAATACACAGGGCGTAACTGTCGGCCAAACGCTGACGATTGTGCCTCCCACCACGAGTGCTGGTTTCTCGGTCGCGACGCCGACGGGCCAGACGTTGCCCGCAGGCGTTTCGTTTGCCGGCCCGGGCGATCTGGTGGTTGGTCAAAATGTGATGATCGATTCCACGGGGATTACGACCGCCGGAAACGTATCCACGGCTACGGCGGACCAGATCATGTTGGAGCCGACGCAGTTTAATGGGAATGTTTCTGCCATTACGTCACCGAATCTGACGGTAAATGGATTGAACAATTTCTTCACCGACAATCAGATTACAAGCATGCAAGTTCAAACAGGGACACAAACAACGTTCGGTGGAACCGTAGCTACGACCGGTTTCAACGGCATAACAGTAGGAGACCAAGCCAACTTCGATGGTTTCCTGTTCAACGGCGGAGTAGGTCAACCTCCGATCTTTTTCGACGAGGGTGTCTTCGACAATGGAACGACTCCTGCGGTGAAAAAATCAAACTAAATATTTAGCCAAACAGGCGGCGCGCCTTGCTAAACGCTAGGTGCGCCGCTTTTGTCTGTTTAGCGTCAGAACTGCCTTACCGAGGTCGCGTTCGGGGCACATCTGTTCTGGTAACTCTCCGCGATAGTTCAATCGCCCTTTCCTGGATTCTGTGGTCAGATATTCTCAGAAGCTTCCCCTCCTGTTATAAAAATCGCAAGAAAGACACCTGTGCGTTGGCATGATTGGGGCTTGGGCGAACCCTTGGCGATACCCAGGTCGCCATTTGGGTCAACGGATCCGAAGGTTGCTTGTAACCAAATGCCCCTTTGAATCGTCGGAAAGATATGGCTCGGTTTAGCCTCCTGTGTGGATGCCTATCTCTGACCGGGTTCCGCGCCGCAGCGTCTGTGGGCGAAAAGGAAAATCGAACGAACGGTTAGCATAAGTTACTATTGCAAGCGGCTATTCCGGAATACGGACAGGCCTATGGGCTCAACCCAAGTATCGGCTTTACACCTGGCGCTCAATCGATGGACGCAGAATATTGGACATATTGCCGGTAGCGAGACTCGAACGGTTCAAGATCCTATCCTGAAAAGAGGAACTTCAAATTGCCAGATAATCCGCCCAGCAACCCGAACTCGCCCAACGCTCCAAACTCTCCCGGCGATTCGAATTCGCCTGGAAAACTCAACGCTTCGGGTGGCGCGAACGCACCGGTTGCGATTAGTACCCAGGATTCGCCCAGCACCACAGCGACGGCGCCGCCAGCCGAGGCTCCGCATGCGCCGAAACCTCCTAAAAGGAGAGACGATGGCCCTCGCAAAAGCCACGGTTGGGTCTGGATCGTCGTAATCCTAGTGTTGCTTCTCGGCGGGTTTTACTTTTACCGCCAGCATGTAAAAGCGGAGGACGTGGCCAAAACTCAGGCTAAACAGCCTCGCCCGGGCGTTCCAATTCAAACCGTGACCGCGCGGACGGGCGACATTGGTGTCTACATCAATGCTCTGGGGACCGTTACGCCGGTATACACCGCTACTATCACCAGCCGGGTTGACGGGCAAATTACGAATGTGGCCTACCGCGAAGGGCAAATGGTCCGCAAGGGAGATCTTCTGATCGAGATAGACCCGCGTCCTTTTCAGGCTGCGCTGACGCAGGCTCAGGGCACATTGGCTAAGGACGAGGCAGTTTTGAATGAAGCGAGAATCGATCTGAATCGCTTTCAACAGGCCTACGATCGAAATGCTATTGCGAAGCAGCAGCTCGACGATCAGGAACAATTGGTAAAGCAGGACGAAGGAACGGTGAAACAGGATCAGGGGGCGGTTGCGAGCGCCGCGACCAACGTCGATTACACGCGGATCACAGCGCCGATAGAGGGGCGCGTAGGTCTGCGCTTGGTGGATCCCGGCAACATCGTTACTTCCGGCGCGACCACTCCGCTGGTTGTGGTTACTCAACTTCAGCCTATTACCGTAATTTTCAGCGTGGCGGAAGATTATCTGCCTCAGATCCAGAAGCAGTTGCGCAGCGGCGTAAAGATGGCGGTGGATGCGTTCGCGCGGGATCAAGCAACAAAGTTGGCCTCGGGATCGCTTCTAACGCTGGACAATGTGATCGACCAGACTACTGGCACTTTGAAGCTGAAGGCAATTTTTCAAAATCAGGATCTGGAGCTGTTTCCGAATCAGTTCGTAAACGCCAGGCTGCTGGTTGATACGCAGCGTAGCGCGACGCTGATTCCCACCGCGGCAATTCAGCGCAATGCACAGGGAGCCTTTGTTTACGTGATCGGCTCCGACAATACGGCAACTTTGAGGACGATCACGGTAGGCACGACCGATGTCAATACAGCAGCTGTGCAGAATGTGAAAGCCGGCGAGGTAATCGCGGTGAATGGGTTCGATAAGTTGCAAAACGGCGCGAAAGTTACCATCAATAACAATAACGGCAGCGGTGGAACCAACACAAGCGGCAGCAATGGCACCGGCGCGAACAGCAATGGTCAGACGCCCGGCAGCACCACACCCAGCAGCACGGGCGGAGGAAGTCATCCGTGAGCCCGTCGCGTCCATTCATTCTCCGGCCTGTAGCCACCTCGCTGCTGATGGCTGCGATTATGCTCGCTGGATTCGTGGCGTACCTACAGCTGCCCGTTTCCGCTCTTCCGGAAGTTGACTATCCCATCATCCAGGTCGTGACGTTTTACCCCGGAGCGAGCCCCGACGTAATGGCGTCAGCCGTCACCGCGCCTCTGGAGAGGCAGTTTGGCGAAGTGCCCGGTCTGAATCAGATGACTTCGACGAGCTCGGACGGAAGCTCGGTGATCGTTCTGCAATTCTCTCTCGACCTGAACATCGACGTCGCAGAACAGGAAGTGCAGGCGTCCATCAACGCAGCCCAAAGCTTATTGCCTGCCGATCTTCCAACTCCGCCTATTTACAGCAAGACAAACCCAGCGGATGCGCCGATCCTCACGCTGGCGTTGACCTCTTCAACGATACCGCTGTCGCAAGTGGAAGATCTGGCAGACACGCGCCTTGCGGAAAAAATCGCTCAAGTAACAGGTGTCGGCCTGGTGAGCATCAGCGGAGGGCAGAAGCCCGCGGTACGAATCCAGGTGAATCCGACGGCGCTGTCGTCTTACGGGATTAATTTGGAGGACGTCCGGACCGCCGTTCAAAATACTAGTCTAGACCTCGCCAAGGGCAATTTTGACGGCCCACATCAGGATTATCAGATTGACGCCAACGATCAACTCCTGACCAGCAAGGATTTCCAAAGTGTAGTTGTTGCGTACCACAACCAAAGCCCAGTCCTTCTTTCGGACGTGGCGCGCGTAATTGACGACGTTGAGAACACGAAGCAAGCAGCCTGGATGAACACAACGCCCGCCGTGATCATGAACATCCAGCGGCAGCCCGGCGCCAACATCATCCAAGTTGTAGACCGCGTGAAGAAGCTCCTACCCCTGTTGCAAAGCAACCTGCCGGCGTCCGTCAACGTAATCGTCCTCACCGACCGTACGACTACCATCCGCGCCTCGGTGCAGGACGTTGAATTCGAACTGATGCTGACCATCGCGCTGGTGGTGATGGTCATTTTCCTATTCCTGCGAAATCTTGCCGCTACGATCATTCCCAGCGTGGCCGTCCCTCTATCAATCGTGGGCACTTTTGGTGTGATGTACTTGGCGGGTTATAGCCTGAACAATTTGACTTTGATGGCGCTGACAATTTCAACAGGCTTTGTGGTGGACGATGCCATCGTGATGATCGAGAACATCGTTCGCTTCATCGAAGAAGGCGATCCCCCGCTGCAAGCCGCATTGAAAGGGTCGGAGCAAATTGGATTTACCATCGTTTCGCTGACGATTTCCCTGATCGCGGTATTGATTCCCCTTTTGTTTATGGGGGATATTGTCGGCAGGCTGTTTCGTGAATTCGCGGTTACGCTCAGCGTAACCATTCTCGTGTCCGCGGTCGTTTCCTTGACCCTCACACCGATGATGTGCGCCAAGTTGCTCAAGCACAAGGCGGAATCGGAACGCGGTCGTTTCTACGAGGTATCGGAACATGCGTTCGAGAGCATCATCGCTTTTTACGGACGCACGCTTAAGTGGGTGCTGAAGCATCAGACCGCGACGCTGTTTGTTGCGGTCGCCACGCTGGTCTTGACCGTTGTCCTCTACATCATCGTGCCCAAAGGATTTTTCCCGGTGCAGGATACCGGGATCATTCAGGGCATTTCGCAAGCGTCGCAATCGATTTCGTTTCCGGCTATGGCTGAGAAGCAACAGCAACTGACCGAAGCAATCTTGAAGGATCCCGCGGTCGACAGCCTTTCCTCCTTCATCGGAATCGACGGCACCAATCAAACGCTCAACAGCGGCCGCATGTTGATTAATCTGAAGCCGCTCGATGAGCGCAAGATGAATGCGTCCGACGTGATTCGCCGTTTGCAACCGAATTTGGAAAAAGTCGAAGGGATCACGCTCTACATGCAGCCCGTCCAGGACATCACCGTGGACGATCGCGTAAGCCGCACCCAGTATCAATATACGCTGGAAGATCCAGACGCCAATGAGCTGAATTTGTGGACTGCAAAGTTGATGGACAAATTAAAACAGATTCCAGAGCTCGAAGATCTTGCTACCGATCAGCAGACGCAAGGATTGGCGGCGTCCCTGGTAATCGATCGAGTGACGGCTTCGCGCATGGGAATCACGCCGAACATGATCGATCAGACTTTGTATGACGGATTCGGGCAACGGCAAGTGGACACGATGTACACGCAACTAAACCAGTACCACGTAATCATCGAAACCATGCCGGAGTTTCAGAAAAACCCCACGAAGTTGCAGGATATTTATGTGCGGTCGGCCATTGCGCCTTCGGCCACGACAACCGGGTCCTCCACTTCGAATAACGGTATTGTGACCGCCACAACAGCAACGGGAGGAAGCAGCTCGTCTCCCAGTCCATCCGCTACTTCATCGGCCCTGCCGGGTTCCGGTTCAGCGAATCCCACCGCTGTGGCCACCACAAATGGAGCTGCTGTTCCTCTGAGCGCCTTCACTCACTTTGAATCCAAGACCGCGCCGCTGTCGGTGAACCATCAGGGACAATTCCCTGTAGTAACACTGTCGTTCAATCTGGCGCCGAACGCCTCCCTGGGTGAAGCGACCAAAGCGATCGAAAAAGCGCAGCAGGAAATCGGAATGCCGCTCAGCATTCAAGCTGCGTTTCAAGGGACTGCGGCATCATTCCAGGCATCTCTGAGTAACGAGCCGATATTGATTCTGGCGGCGCTGGTGACCGTCTATATCGTGCTGGGGATTCTTTACGAGAGCTACATTCATCCACTGACGATTCTTTCCACTCTGCCCTCCGCGGGTGTCGGCGCGATCCTAGCTCTCTTGATTTGCGGATCCGAGCTAAGCGTGGTTGCGCTGATAGGAATCATCCTGCTGATTGGCATCGTGAAAAAGAACGGCATTATGATGATCGATTTCGCGTTGGAAGCAGAGCGCAAGGAAGGTAAAAGCTCGGAGGAAGCGATCTACGAAGCTTGCTTGCTGCGGTTCCGTCCCATCATGATGACCACCATGGCCGCGCTGCTCGGAGGTCTCCCGCTCGCGCTGGGCTCTGGAATCGGATCCGAGCTGCGGCGGCCCCTCGGCATCTCCATGGTAGGCGGTCTGTTGCTCAGCCAGGTGCTCACGCTATACACCACGCCCGTTATTTACATTTATTTTGATCGCCTGGCAAAGAAAGCTTCGGCCTGGCGATTGGGACGTTCCCAGCAGGGAGCTACGGAGTCTGTGCCGGCAGATTAGCCATGAGCCTATCATCTCCATTCATTGAGCGGCCCGTAGCCACTACACTCCTGACTGTCGCCCTGGCGCTTGCCGGAGCTGTAGCGTTTAAAGAATTGCCCGTAGCAGCGCTGCCGCAAGTTGATTTTCCCACAGTTTCCGTTGGCGCCAGTTTGCCGGGAGCGAGCCCCGAAATCATGGCTTCGTCCGTGGCCACTCCGCTCGAACGACAGTTTGGCCGAATTGCAGGCGTCACAGAAATGACGTCTTCCAGCAGCATTGGAACCACCAGCATTACGCTTCAGTTCGACTTGAATCGCGACATTAACGGTGCTGCCAGGGATGTGCAGGCCGCGATCAACGCAGCGCGTAGTTATCTGCCAGCGAACCTACCGAGCAATCCGACCTACAGAAAAGTGAATCCTGCCGACGCCCCGATCATGATTCTCGCTCTCACCTCCGATGTTTACGATCGCGGGCCCATGTACGACGCTGCCTCCACCATCATTCAGCAGAGGCTTTCGCAAATTGAAGGCGTGGGACAGGTGAGCGTGGGCGGCAGCTCCTTACCCGGCGTGCGTGTCGAAATTAATCCTACGCAGTTGAACAACTACGGGCTCGGGCTCCAGGACGTGAACTCCTTATTGAACAAGCAGAATGCGAATACGCCCAAAGGCCAAATATCGGACGACAAAGGAACCGCCGATATCATCACGAACGATCAACTCCTCAAAGCCGAATATTACAAAAACCTGGTAGTCGGTTATCACAACGGCGCTGCGGTCAAGCTCTCCGATTTTGCGAACGTAGTGGATTCCGTGGAGAACATACGGGCGGCTGGTTTCGTCAACGGCAAGCCCGCCATTTTGTTGATTATTTCCCGGCAACCCGGCGCCAATATCATAGATACCGTCGATCGCATTCGAGCGTCGATTCCCTCTTTGAAGGCTTCCATTCCCGCAGCGATGGATTTCACCATTATGCTCGATCGGACGACCACCATACGCGCGTCCGTGAGCGATGTGGAACGCACGCTCGCGATTTCGATTGGACTGGTGATTTTGGTGGTTTTTCTTTTCCTGCGGAATGTGCGCGCCACTCTGATCCCCAGTGTGGCTGTTCCGGTCTCCTTGATCGGCACGTTCGCAGTCATGTATTTGTGCCGGTACAGCATCGACAACCTGTCCATGATGGCGCTCACTATCGCCACCGGCTTCGTTGTGGACGACGCCATTGTTGTGATCGAAAACATCTCGCGCTACCTGGAACAGGGGATGTCCCCTATGGACGCCGCGCTAAAAGGGGCGAGCGAGATCGGCTTCACTGTGCTGTCCATCAGTATTTCCCTCGTAGCGGTGTTCATTCCCATACTCATGATGAGCGGCATCGTCGGCAGACTATTTCGGGAGTTCGCAGTTACGTTGTCCATCGCGATTATCATCTCACTCGGCATTTCGCTTACTACAACTCCGATGATGTGCGCTCGGCTTCTGAAGCATCAGCGAGATGAAGACCACAACAAAATTTTTCGCGCTAGCGAGCGGGCCTTCAACGCCGTGCTCGGAGCCTACGAGCGAACGCTAGGGTGGGTACTGAAGCACTCCGCCCTGACGCTGACGGTGCTGCTGCTCACCATCATGGTGAACGGCTATCTTTTTTATATCGTTCCCAAGGGATTTTTCCCTCAGCAGGATAACGGCACGATTTTCGGCGGCATTCAGGGCGAACAAGACATCTCTTTTCAGGCCATGCAAGCTGACACTCTACAATTCGTAAACATGATCAAAACTGATCACGCGGTTCAAAATGCAATGGCTTTCACCGGAGGCCAGGGTGCGGCGAATAGCGGCTTCGTTTACTTAGCTCTAAAACCCCTGAATCAGCGCAAAGCTTCCGCCAGCGAGATTATCAATCGCCTGCGTCCGAAGCTCACCTCTATTCCCGGAGCGACAGTTTTCCTGCAAGCAGGGCAAGACCTGCGCATCGGCGGCCGGAGCAGCAGCGCGCAATATCAGTACACGATTCAAAGCGACAACTTGGACGACCTGGTGAAGTGGGGCCCGACCCTGCTCGCCGAAATGCGAAAGCAGCACATGCTTACGGACGTCAATACAGACCAGCAGAACAGCGGCCTACAAGCCCAACTGGTGTACGACCGGGAAACAGCATCACGGCTGGGCATCACGCCACAAATGATTGATAACACTCTGTACGAAGCTTTCGGGCAGGCGCAAGTCTCTACGATGTTCACAGCGTTAAACCAATATCACGTGGTGATGGAGGTTGCGCCGCAGTTCTGGCAGAGTCCCGATGCGCTGAAGAATGTCTACGTCGAAGCCTCGGCGGGAAAGGAAGTCCCGCTGAATGCAATTACGCATTTCGAAACCACAACGGCCCCGCTTTCCGTCAATCACCAAGGGCAGTTCCCTTCCGTGACTGTGTCATTTAACCTGGCTCCGGGCGTCGCTCTCAGCGATGCGGCCAACGCCATCCTCCAGATGGAACAAAAGATTGGAATGCCCGCGACAATACATGGAATGTTTTCAGGAACCTTGCAGGCATTCCAAGCCTCGCTCTCGACACAGCCGCTTCTGATCATCACGGCGCTGATGGCGGTTTATATCGTGCTGGGAATTCTCTACGAAAGTTACATCCACCCGATCACGATACTTTCCACGCTTCCGTCAGCGGGTGTAGGCGCGGTGCTGGCGCTGCTCATTTTCCACATGGACTTAAGCGTGATTGCTTTGATCGGTATCGTTCTGCTGATAGGAATTGTGAAGAAAAATGCCATATTGATGATCGATTTTGCTCTGGCAGCTGAACGCATCGACAAGAAGAGTTCAGAAGAGGCCATTTATCAGGCTTGCCTCCTCCGTTTCCGTCCGATATTGATGACCACCATGGCCGCCATATTCGGCGCGCTGCCACTCGCTCTAGGCAACGGCACAGGTTCGGAATTGAGACGTCCGCTGGGAATCACAATTATCGGCGGTCTCATCGTGAGCCAGATGCTGACGCTTTACACCACCCCTATTGTTTACCTTTTCCTCGACCGCTTGAGAATTCGTTGGGCACGTTCGCATCAAAAGACCACCAGCCAGTTTCCTCAGGAGACACTGGGATGATTCTGGTTGGGATAGGAATCAAAAACATGGAGCTGGATTCTTGAAACTCGACAAAAACACGCTCTCGTTCAGCGGCGCACGACAAATTATAGCTTGTGCGCTTAGCGGCGCTTTGTTGCTTTCCGGATGTACCGTGGGGCCAAAATATCAAAGGCCTTCGGTGACCACACCTGAGGCCTTCAAAGAACTGACTCCCGCCGATTACCCGAGCACCGATGGCTGGAAAAGGGCGCAGCCGAAAGACGCCGCATTAAAAGGCAAATGGTGGGAAATATTCAACGACCCGCAATTGAACGCTCTCGAAGAGCAAGTGAACGTTTCGAACCAGAACATCGCATCGGCTGCGGCGGCGTTCTTGGTGGCGCGCGCATTGGTGAGGGAAGCTCGCTCGCAGTATTTTCCGACCGTTACGGTAGGCCCTTCAATCAACACCAGCATGCAGTCTGGCACTATAAGCAGCGGCTTCGCAACCAGTTCCGGAAGCGGCACAGGAACCGGCACGGGCTCCGGCGTACTTGTTTCGCCGCAGGTAATCACCGATTTTTTGCTGCCCTTTGACGCTTCCTGGGTCCCCGATTTATTCGGCCGCGTTCGAAACAATGTGCGAGCCAATGCGAACGCGGCACAGGCCAGCGCTGCTGACCTGGAAAACACGAGGTTGACGGTGCAAGCGGAAGTTGCTGTCGATTATTTCAGCATTCGCGGCCAGGACGCGCTGAAACAATTGTTGGACGACACGGTGGTCTCTTTCCAGGAATCTCTCAGACTCACGCAGGCGCTCTATGAAACAGGAATCGATTCTGATGAGGCAGTGGCCCAGGCCGAAACTCAACTGGAATCCGCGCAGGCTCAAGACACCAACCTCGGAATCCAGCGCAGCCTGTTCGAACATGCGCTGGCGACATTGGTCGGGCAGCCGGCTTCATCTTTCGCACTTTCGACTGGGCCGTTGAAACCAGATCCGCCGGCGATACCCTTCGCAATTCCCTCTCAATTGCTCGAACGGCGTCCGGATATCGCCGCGTCGGAACGCCTGATGGCTCAAGCGAACGCGCAGATTGGCGTTGCGGTTGCAGCATATTATCCGACGGTCACATTGAGCGCCTCCGGCGGATTCGAGACCAGCTCTTTTACGAGTTGGTTCACGTGGCCCAGCCGATTCTGGTCCGCAGGTCCCAGCCTGTCGGAAACGCTTTTCGACGGCGGATTGCGCAAAGCGACAGTGCAACAGTTCCGGGCCAACTACCTCGAAACTGTTGCGAACTACCGCCAGACTGTCTTGACGGCGTTTCAGAACGTCGAAGACAACTTGGCTTCGCTGAGGATTTTATCCATCGAAATTCGACAGCAAGACACCGCTGTCGGATCCGCGCAACGAAATCTGCAAATCGCAATTACGCGGTACAAGCTGGGAATCGATCCGTATTTGAACGTGATCACGGCGCAAACCACCTTGTTCAGTAATCAGCAAACAGCCGTGAATCTGCGTATCCAACAAATGACTGCCAGCGTGCAGTTGGTTGAAGCGGTGGGGGGCGGATGGGACACATCGCAACTTCCTTCGGTGGGACTAGTGAGCGGTCCCCTCTCGATTCCGAAGCCGGATGCTAAACCTCCGTCGCAGCAATAAAGTTTGAATGAAAGAGTCCGATACACAGGGCGGCCGTCCCGATTGAAGTTTTCGAAATTCGCAGTAACTTTTCAGGGACTTACAGACGTCTAAGTTATGATGAACATCGGTTCACACAGGACTGTTTTCGGCTGCGGCGGCTTGTGCTGCTATTCTTCGAATCTCGCAAAGATTAGTGAGGAACTTTAATGGGTCGGATGAAGGACGCTCTGCTGTTTTTTGCAGTCTGGGCAATGGCAATGCCGTCGATCGGCGTCGCTGCTTTAGTGACAGCCGCCGCTTCAGAGCCACCGGCTCAGCAAGCTGCTTCGCAGGCCGCGGTCGAAAAACAAGTGGGCGCCATTAAGTCGATTGATGGAAATGTCGTCACAATTACGACTGACGCCGGAGCCAGTGCCACCGTGAGCGTCCAGCCGACAACTAAGATCGTTCGCGTCGCTCCCGGACAAACGGACTTGAAGACGGCGGTTCCAGTGGAGCTAAAAGATTTGCAAGTGGGTGACCGAGTTTTCATTCGCTGGAAAGCTGGAGACACAGCGCAGCCCGTCGCTGCAATTGGGATCATTGTAATGAAGCGCGCTGATGTTGACGCAAAGCAACAACATGACCGCGAGGATTGGCAAAAGCGGAGCATAGGTGGTTTGGTTAGCGCCGTGGATGCGGGCTCCAACACGGTTTCGATTTCGGTTACGGCGGCCGGCGGCACGAAGACGATCGCGATACATACCGATCCGAAAACAGTTTTTCGTCGCTACGCGCCTGATTCTGTGAAGTTCGATGACGCGGTATCAAGCTCCTTGGCCCAAATCAAGCCCGGAGATCAGGTCCGCGCGCTAGGTGCGCGCAACGCGGACGGAACCGCGATGGACGCGGAAGAAATCGTCGCCGGCTCGTTTCGCAATATCGCAGGGACGGTTGTTTCAATCGACGCCGCCTCGAATTCGATCACGGTAATGGATTTGATTGCCAAGAAACAGGTAGTGGTGAAGGTTTCCTCGGAGTCGCAACTCCGCAAATTGCAGCCCGATATTGCGCAGCGAATTGCGTTTCGCCTGAAAGCTGCTGCCGCCGGAAACACACCAGGTGGTGGCTCATCTGGTAACCCCGATGCTGCAGGAAATGGAAATCGGCCCGCGGGAAGCCCCCCAGCGGGATCTACACCTCAAGGGAGTGCCGCAAGTGGCGGCGGGGGGAGCGGTCGGCCCGGGGGCGGCCAAGTGGATCTGCAGCAAATCCTGAGTCGCATGCCAGCCGCTCCACTCACTGATTTTCAGAAAGGCGATGCGGTGATGGTCGTTTCCACCGAAGGCTCGAGCTCCGGCGGAGTTACCGCAATTACGTTGCTCGGTGGTGTCGAGGCGATACTGGCTGCGGCCCCGAGCGGAAGCCAGGCGATGACTCTTTCGCCTTGGAGCCTCGGAACGTCCGCCATGGACGCCGCCGGCGCAAATCCATAGAAAAGCCCGCACGAGCCGGCGGACACTTTCGATTTCAGGGGACAGAATGAACTTTTGGCGTTTCACGACTTGCTCACGGATTGTCATGATGTTTTTTTTCGGATTGATGGGTACCCACGCGCTAGCTCAGGCGCCAGCTCCAGCTGCCGCGTTGCATGGACAGGTGCTCGATCCTTCGGGAGCCGCAGTGGCGGGCGCGACTGTGCTTCTTAACGCGGCTGATGGGCAATCAACGAGCGCGACCACGAATCAGCAAGGCGCCTTCGACCTGAAGGGCGTGGCGCCCGGCAAGTACACTCTCGAAATCATTGCCAGGGGATTCGCTCTTTACAAGAACGAAGACGTTGAGATCGCTGCCGGACAGGTAAAGAGCCTGAATATTTCTCTTTCCATCGAGGAACAAGAGCAGCAAGTGGTGGTGTCGGGCGAAACTCCCATGGTAGACGTGAACCCGGCGAACAACGCGGGCGCCATCACCATCTCCGGCAAGGAGCTCGATGCCCTGCCGGATGATCCAGACGAATTGCAGACTGACTTGGAGGCCCTGGCCGGGCCTTCCGCGGGCCCCAACGGGGGCCAGTTCTATATTGACGGTTTTACTGGAGGGCAACTGCCCCCCAAAGCCTCGATCCGGGAAATTCGCATCAATCAGAATCCATTTTCTTCGGAATTCGACAAAGTCGGATACGGGCGCATTGAAATTTTTACCAAGCCCGGTACCGACAAGTGGCACGGGCAAGTGTCAATCAATGCGAGCGACTCGGCGCTGAATTCCAAAAACCCTTTTTTCAATTCCAGTAGCGCGGGAAACTCCGAATTTCCGGGGTACTACACCACGCAATACAGCGCAAACATCGGCGGGTCTCTGGGCAAAAAAGCATCTCTGTTCGTTACCACAGACATTCGAGATATCAACGACGTTGAAGTCGTGAATGCGCAGACCGTCGATCCCTCAACTTTCGCGATTATTCCCTTCAGTGCCGCGATCTCCAATCCGAAGAAACGTTACAATGTCTCACCGCGCCTGGATTATCAGCTGACCAAGACGAACACTTTGTCCGTGCGTTACCAATATTTCCGCAACAACGAGACGAACGA
>Ga0209330_1000026_pt1 | contig 75017 bp, 65 predicted proteins | sample JacPinW_OM2H0_O3_FD_187969 | JGI IMG/M metagenome (GOLD analysis project Ga0209330, IMG submission 187969) | Forest soil microbial communities from Algoma, Ontario, Canada - Jack Pine, Ontario site 1_JW_OM2H0_O3 (SPAdes) (version 2) | ecosystem: Environmental > Terrestrial > Soil > Boreal... | reverse complement strand
TTCGGTCCTCCACCACTCTGAGATCCAAGCGGTGCTGCAAAGCATTGCGGCGAACAGGTGTCTCTTGACAACGCCTTCGTTCTCATCGAGCGGCACCCGAAAAGACTAAGCGTTCAGTCTGGAAGGTTTGGCCACCCGCCAGCGATTGGGAGATGGGCGAATCCTTCCGTAAATGGAAGGCCGAGTACGGGAATCATTGGGAATCAAAGTTCCGGCAGCGATATGAAATGGAAATGATTCGGAAGTACGATACACATTTCTACGTCGGAACTGTGGCAAAGTATCCGGGTACGTGGATTATCGTCGGCTTATTTTATCCCCCGCATTCTCAGCAGTCTGGTCTTTTCCAGTCGGAGCTTAGACCTTATCAGTAGGACACAGGCTACACGTCTCAACCCTCGCGCTGCTTCAGTACCGCGAGTACGGCGTCTTGCTTCATTTTTTCCGCCCAGGCCGTCGGGGTGGCCCATGGTTCAGCGTTCGGCTCGTTGACAGGGGCGCCGCGAGCGATCAGCAACTCAACGAGCTCCTTTCGCCCCCAGTGACACGCCCATCCTAGCGGCGTAGACTTCAGCAGCTCATCCCGCAGATCGAGGCGGGCTCCGTGATCGAGCAACATCGCAGCAAAACGCGCGCGCTCTGCCCCAGTGAGCTCGCTCTCTCTCGCAGCCGTAAAATGCAGGGGAGTTTGGCCAAAGCGTGCGACGTTTGCGTCGATTCCATGCCGCAGCAACAACTCCATGCACTTGAAGTGGCCTTCATGGTCCGGGTGATTCGTTGCGACGCCACGAATCGGCTGGATCAGGATGCGGTGCCATCTCGGATCATCCTTAGGCCAGTCGATCCGTTTTAGCGCCAGCTCGACGATTGCCGGGCACCCGTGGTCAGCCGCTGACCAAGCTAATTCTATTGCCAGTTCCCCACTCGTGTCGGTTTCGAGCAGGCGTCTGGCCTCGTCCACATCGTGGGCTTCGCCGATCATATATGGCTGCGGCTTGGCCCCCCGTGCCAACAGGAGTCGTTTGACACTATCGTCCTGATGACGCCACGCGTTGCGCAGCGGCCAACCGGAGGCGTAAACATTCGCGTTGGGGTCGGCTCCACGGTCGAGCAGCAACTCGACGATATCGCGTTGCCCCGCGAGAGCTGCATACCACAGCGGTGTGCCCCAGCTTGGGGTGGGCTCTTCCAGTTCGTCGAGCATGACCCGCTCGTCGACGTCGGCTCCGAGGTCGAGCAAGAGCCGAACAATTTCAATGTGCCCGTGGTTTACTGCGAGGCTGAGCAGCCCGCCGCCTGTCCAATGGATCTCGCGCAGCACCGCGGGGTTCTCGGTGACCAACTCGCGAACCCGCTTGGTGTCCGCCAACGCCACCGCGGCGCGGATTGTCACGTCAGCGCCGTGTTCCAACAGCAGCTTGGCGACAGCGGGGAACCGCTTGGCGCCTGCATTGCGCGGATCGGCGGCGAGCGCGGCGCGATCGAGAGGGGTGAGACCGTGTAGATCCTGCTTACGCACCTGAGCGCGTCTGTTCAGAAGCCACGGGACCATTTCCTCATTGGCCGCTTGCGCGGCGACATGCAGCGGCGTCCCACCTTCACGATCGCAAGCCTGAATAAGTGACCCGTCCGCCTGCAGCAGACAAATGGCTGCGGCATTATCACCCTTCGAGATGGCCTGGTTAATTTGATCTTGTGTGGGTGAGATCGTGGCGTTTGGGCAGCTCATCTCCGCGCGGCGTAGCTGCTCTTCTTCCTCGATGATGGCGACGATGTCGGTGTACTCGCGGTCCTTGGCAATGGCTAATGCGGAAGTTGCATCGCGGTGTGGGTAGATTCCCTTGCGAGCATCGGCGCCCGCTTCCATCAGCAACTTCACCATCGCAGCGTCCCTGCGCAACACTGCATAATGCAGGACGCGATGCTCGTCGTTGCCAGCCATGTCCATGGCGACAAGTTCCGGGCGAGCATTTAGCAGGATGCGCACACGCGCCGCGTCACCGGCCTGAACTGCCTCGGCGAGGCTTGCGATATTCGCTCCGTCGACGAACGCTTTGAGTTTTGGCCAACTCTCGTAACCGTAGGCGCGCGCCAGGACACGCTGGGCGTCATTGAGAGCGAACGCCGCAGGATTGGGCCGGCGCTCGAACTGGTGGACCTCCGCGACAGCCGCGGGGACGGCGGCGCGATATTGCTCCAAGAGATCCTTGGCCTGCTTTCGCAACTGCTCGAGGCTAGGCTGCTTGGGGAGCCGGCGCGTAGGATACAAATGTGGAACGTTTCCGGACATGACGATCTCCTTTCGAGTCATTGCCCGGAGTCCGCGTGACGGGCCGAAAGAAGATACGTCTCTAAGATGTCGAAAACTTGACGATTGGTGGGCTCAGCCCTTCCCGCGGACACGGAAGCGCCCGATGCGCTAGCCCCACTATAACGCGGAAGCCATCGTGAGTGCAAAATGGATCGACTGTGGAGAACGCATCCAATAGAGGTAACCTTTCGGATGCCAGCCAAATGCCCACTGTATGCGCGCTATCCCCTTATGGCGGCGCGGATCTTCGGGGTACCTGAAACTGCGGCTTTCAAGTTGGGTTCCGCGGCGAGAGCTTCCAGCAATGTTTGGGTGACCTTGTCGTCAATTTCCGGAGCCTTGCGAATTTCGACCGGATAACGCACGGTGAATTCCAGGCCGACGTCGGCGAATTGCATTCTTCCCTCCGGGCTTGGCATTTGCAACTGGATTTCCACCACTCTTTCGATTTGGCTATATTGCCGCTCAATCGCGGCGCGATATTGCGCGTACACGGAATTAACAGCGCCCAATATTTTTTCCTGCACGAGTTTCAGGTTGGCGTCCGGCGCGAGCGCGACTACTACCTCGTGCCACGAATAGTCCGCCCCGGGAATTTGTTTGTAGAGGGGCGTGCTGGATTGAAAAAGTACGGAATTGGCAAAAACAACGACGCGGCCTGTGGGATAGAGATCGATTCCAGTGCCCGCCATTTCAATTATGTACATGCGGACGAGGCCGATATCCACGACATCGCCGGTGACTCCCGCGATGCTGATGCGGTCGCCCACGCTGATGCCGTACCTGCCTACGACAAAAAAATATGCCGCAACCGATAGTAGGACTCCCTGCAAACCGACTGCGATTCCTGCGGTGACGAAGCCGGCAAATGTCGCGAGCGAGCTGAACTCGCTGACGAATCCCAGTATGAATACAACTCCAATCAGGAATCCGATCACGAAGCGGCGCATGATCAGGAACTGGTGCCGCCTACGCGGGTCGCGAATGTAGCGGAACGTCAGACGACGCCACACATCGGACAACGCGAGAACAAGGCCCAACGCTATCGCGAGGATCACCACTCGCGTCAAAAGCGACCGTACGGCGCCTCCGGATTCGTTGACTATGGACCTGCGCCACTCGAGAAAATTCGAGCGGCTTTCGTCCAGCACTACAATTTCCTGGCTCAGCGGAATTAGCGCGCTGGATAGCTGTTTGAAATTGTCGGTGATTGCCTGATATTCCTTCGGAGAAGTAGGAGGCTGCACGGAAGTGCCTGTTGCCGGCGGAGCTGCCGGTTGCGGAGACTGCGGAGTTCCCGAGGTGTCCGGCAAGTTTGCGAGATCCCTTCCGCGATGGACGGTAGCGATCAAGTTCGCGCGAAGCGGCTCTTGCAATTTCGTGACTTGAGCTCGCAATTGTGCGGTTTCCTTCACCCGTTTATCGATCTCGTGAATACTCCGCATTTCCGAATAAACACCGATCGCCTCGCCGACTAATCCCTCGGAGGTTCCACTCCGAGGCTGAGGCTGGGTAACTTGAGGCGTGACCGGCTTGGTCGCGGGTCCCTGAGCAGTGGAAGTACCCGAAACTTCCGGAATGGAGCGCGCGAGGTCGTTGATACTCCCTTCCAAACCTTTCGCGGAACTTTCATAGGCGCTTTCCGAGAAAATCGCCATCTTTTGGACGACTTCCTCCATGGCCCTGTCGAGTTCGATCGCGCCTTGGAGATTTTGGCGCTGCGAAGTCAGATTGTCCTTTTTGCTGCCTTTTGCGGAGGCGATTTGCTTGTCGAGCGCATCGATTCGCGTTTGCGCTTCGGCGATCTGCGCCGTGAGTCGCGCAAGCATTTGGCTGTACTTTTCGGGCGGCGCCGGGGTTCCGGAGGGCTGAGCACCCGCAGGCTGCGCTTCGTTGGGGGCGGCGGATTTGTCTGCCGCGCTGATCAGTTTCGCTTCCGCTCTGGCAGACTCGAAGGCCAGCCGCACGACCTCGGCGGCGAGATTTTGCGCATTGTCCTGATAGATGGCGTCGCTCGGCAGGCCCACCGTTTGGAGCTTGCTCGTGGCATCGCGGTACCAACTGATCGCCGCATTCAGGTGGCTCAGAACGGATGCACGGTCGAGCTGAGCTGCAGTCTGCGCCATCGCCGTCGTCATCCCGATTGCCAACAGGGCGAGAATCGGCGCCACTGCGCGGTGGTCGCTGTGTTTGCTCGCAAGTGCCGCTCTGAGTGACACCCTTCGCTTAACGCTTTCCGATCGATCCAGTTTGAACTTCAACATGATCTTGTTTCGCTCTGTGATGTTTGTCGGCTGGGCTGGGAGTTTTACTGCTTGCAGGACTGGAAAACGACCAAGCTGGGTCATTGATCGTAATCAGACTTGAGTACCCAGCGATTTTAGCATTGGAAATAGCGATAGACCAGTCGTCTTCCGGCCACGTCGTGGCCTCTGCCCCAGGCTCGCCTAGCCGTCGACCTGGGCGACTTCGACGAGGCAAGGCGTTGGGCGCTGTCGAGGAGACATCCCCAGGTGAAGATGCCGGGCTGATGCCCGGCGCTACGAAGAGCCGAATGCTTGAGCGCTGACGAGCAAGTTATTGGGCTCATTGCGCGAAGTGCGACGGTGGCTTATTATCGCGCGCGATGAATGCGGCGGAATGGATTCGGAAAGGGCTGGCAGAAGCGTCGGCGCGGCAGCACGCCGAGGCTCTGGCGTGTTTCGAGCACGCCATCGAGCTGGAAACGAACAATCTACAAGCTTGGGTAGGAAAAGGCGTGTGTTTGGGGAACCTTGGCCAGATAGAGAAAGCTCTGGCGTGCTACGACCGCACGATCGAACTGGCACCGAAGGCGAGCTTTGGCTGGCTGAACAAAGCGCAGGCGCTGATCAATCTGAAGAGGTATGAGGAAGCAATAGAAGCCGCCAACTGTGCGCTGGTATTGAATCCGCGCGACGAAGGAGCATGGGCCAAGAGAGCAACGGCGCTGCTTTGTTTGAATCGGAACGACGAGGGACTGCTTTCGTGCGAGCGCGTGCTCGCACTGAATGCCGGGAACTACGAGGCGTGGTTCAACAAAGGGCTCGCGCTGCTGAGGCTGGGACGGATGGAGGAGTCAAACGGCGCTTTCAGCGAGGCTTTCCGGCTGGGGGATCGCGGAGCCAGTCGAGGTCTTTGCGAAACACTTTTCGCTTTGGGGAAATTTGAGGAGGCCTTGTTTCACTGCGAAAAAGCTTTGGAGCTAGAGCCAAATAATCCGTCGTTGTGGCTGCGAAAAGGGAGGACTCTGCGCGAATTGAAGCGGCCTGCAGAAGCGATCCCGTGCTTTGACCGGCTGATCGAACTCGAACCCGGCAACCATCTCGGCTGGTATAACAAGGGAGTGTCGCTCGCCGACCTGAAGAGATGCTCGGAGGCTCTGGCCTGCAACGAACGTGCAATTGAGCTTGAACCGAAATTTGCCTGGGCGTGGTGCAACAAAGGGGCGGCGTTGACGAATATGGGCAAATATCGGAAAGCGCTGCCATATTTTGAAAAAGCGGTAAGCATGGGCGACGCAGAATCGAAAGCGGGCATCGCACTGTGCCTGTCACGCATGGGCTATCTCTTCCGGTTTATTCATTGGCTGGAGAATAGAGGGAGTAGCAAGTAGTCTGCTGTGGGACGCCAGCGAGGACGGAAATTTAGGCGGCAAGTCAACAATTGCACACTTCACGATTGACCGGTCGATGAGGCGATTCGTCAGCGAGGTTGCTGAAGGACGCCTTTCACCTTGGCGATAAATTCGGCGGCGGTAAATGGCTTGGGGAAAACTTCAAATCCTTGAAGCGTCATTCGATTTTCAAGCCGGTCGTCTTCGATGATTCCGCCGGTCATCAGAACGCGAACTCCGGGAAGCTTCGTGCGCAAATAGATCGCCGCATCATGGCCCGAGATGTCTTCAACGTAGAGGCTGATTATCAATAGATTCGGCGTGGTGTCTTTCAACTTGTCGACGGCCGTACCCAAATTTCCCGCCGCGAAAACCGTATAGCCTTCGTGCTCCAGCGTTTCTTTCAAGATCAAGCGTACAACTGGGTCGGAAACGAGAAGCAGAATCGAAACGTCCCTTGCGGTGCCCATAGCTTAGTATCCGACATTTTGCGGTGTCTAGTCGAGGGTTGGCGAGCCGACTCAGGAACATAAGTTACAAGCGCGGCGTTCAGAGTTGGCCCTTCGTTCCTCAGGACAAGAAGAGTGCGGCACTTGCAAAATCTGAACGACCGCCGGTCAGATTCGTAAACGCGATGCCGCCAACTGCGCGGCGTGGTAGCCACACATTCCGTGCACTCCGCCGCCCGGAGGAGTGGATGACGAGCAAAGGTATATGTCCTTGGCTGACGTCGCGTACTGACGCCAGGTCGGACGGGAGAAAAATTGGCGGATATCCATTGCGCCGCCGGAAATATCTCCGCCGATAAGATTTGCGTCCATTTTTTGGAGAGCTGCCGGAGAAAAAACGCGGCGTGCCAGGATGCAATCGCGAAACCCAGGAGCGAAGCGTTCAATTTGGGCTTCGAGAATCTGGAGCATGTCGAATTCAGAACCGTTCGGGATGTGGCAATAAGCCCAGGCAACATGCTTCCCTTCCGGGGCGCGCGTGGGATCGAAAAGGCTGGGCTGAGCCAGAATGATGAACGGACGTTCGGAGTGGCGCCCATGCGACATCGCGAATTCGGAAGCGGCGATTTCGTCGGCGCTGCCACCGAGATGCACGGTTGCGGCTCGAAGACAGTCGGTGGCTTTCCAAGGAATCGCGCTACTCAAAGCGTAGTCGACCTTGAAAGCTGCCGGGCCGTATCGGTATCTGGCTAGGCTACGAGAGAAGGCCGGCGACAAGCGGTTGGATGCGATTCGTACCAGCTGACGCGGAGTGACATCACACAGAGTGACGTCAACTTTAGGAAGCAATGCAAGGCTATCGACGCGCGCCGAAGTTTTAATCTCGCCGCCAAGTTCCGAGAGATAACCGCAGAGCGCATTGGCAAGAGACTGAGCGCCTCCGCGAGGAATCGGCCAACCCACTGCGTGGGCAGCGGCGCCCAGCAAGACGCCGAAGGCTCCGCTCAACGGCTCATCGAGACTCAGAAAGGAATGGGCTGCCAGACCGGCGAAGAGCGCTCTGGTGCGTCCGCGACGAAACGAAATACGCGCAAGCATTTTCGCAGGAGGAAAGGCGACTAGTCCGAAGCGCGCGAGCAGGAACGGATGTCGAGAAAGCAGGTGAACGGGCTGGAGCACTTCGGACGCCAGGTCGGACCAACGTTCGACGAACGGCTCGATTAATCTTCGCCACGCTTTGCCGTCATCTCCGAGCACAGATTCAGTGGCACGCAGATCACGTTCCAGCATGATCGCGGTGCCGTCGTCAAAGGGATGAGCCAAAGGGCAAGGTGAGCGAATCCATTCGAGTCCGTGGTTCGACAACGGCAGAGAGGAAAAAAAAGGCGACCCCGCGGCGAAAGGATGCACTGCCGATCCGAAGTCGTGGAGAAAGCCAGGCAAGGTGAGCTTGAGGGTTCGTACGGCGCCCCCGGGTTGAGGCTCGGCTTCGAGAACGGTTACCTTGAATCCGTGTTGGGCAAGCGTGATGGCTGCAGCGAGACCGTTGGGACCGGCACCGATAACGCAAGCCTCGCGGGTCACTTGGGGTATTCGCTTTGATGTGAGGTCATCGGGCGCTAGCGATTGTAGGGATATTCCTGGATCCAATGGAAGCCGCGACTGACCAGCAAGAATTTGGCGCGGTCAAAAAGGTGCAGCTGCATGTGGACTTGGTGGCCGTCCATGCTGCCGTCCAGTGCCAATTGATCCTGGGCCGCGCGTTGAAAATGGAAGTCGGCTTTCCAATTTTTGTCATCGGCCTTGGTCAGCGCGAGCGTCTTGTCGTTGATCGATGCCGAGTAACCGGCGTACGAGTCATCCATGCGCTGAAACGCCATTCGCTCAGGAGAGTCAAAAATAACGCGGCGCCATCTAGCGTAATCGTTCAGCAGCGGAGAGCGGATTTGCCCGTCGATCGAGAGTTCGTCGACATTCCAGATTCCGTAAAGCGCCGACTTCGGGCGCCCGCCGCCATACATCTTCCACCCAGTCCAACTGCCATAGACGTTCATTCCGACAATCCAGATTCCGATGACGATCTGGGCTGCGAGCGCGACGCGGTTGGCGCGGCGTGTACTGAAAAGTTGAGGCTGCGTCGATGGGCCGGCTGTTCGATTCCGGAGAAAGAAGTCAAGCAGGCGAGAAAAGTCGGGAGCGAGTAGGAACAATGACATCAGAATCAGGTGAAACGCGAGCAGTTTTACCGGTACGTCGTAGGTCATGTTGAGAGTAAAGATTTCGACAGAATCGATCAGGCACACAAGCGCGCCAAGCATGGTCGTCCGCGGAATCATCAGTAGAATTCCAGCCAACATTTCCGCGCTTCCGGCGAAAACTTCATAGGCCGGCGAAGCGCCGATGGAAGACCACAGCACCCCCATGGGCGAGAAGTTGCCGTACGGCTCCAATAACTTAGTGAGATAAGGAAAGGGCATCTGCAGCGGAACGACTTTCGCCATGCCGTAAGACACCATCTGCGCGGCAAGCGAGAATCGAATGAAGAGGCGAAACCATTTGTACAGAGTGACGTAATTTTCGCGCTTTCGATCGAGACCAGACCAGATGGCGGTTGCCAGCGCGGCGAAAACCAGCAGGCAGAATCCCACCACCCAGTCGAACGTTTTGTCGCCGCTGCCGCTGCCGTTGTAAACCAGCGGGTGCGCCACATGGAAAACATGAGCGGCGGTCCAGAAAGCTATTTGTCGCATGGGCCAAAGCGATTGAAGGTCAGGAACATCGATTTCGGGGTTCGTAAATAAGGAGCCCAAGATTTGCGTGCTCAGACAGTACAATCCGAAGTATACAAAGCAAAAGCGGAAGGCGACGCGACACGCAACGGTCCAGCGTGGCGCTTGCGGTTCTTCCTGGATCGAAGCGGTTTGATCCGAAGAGTTCACGCCGCCTTTTCTACACCAAGGCGCGGGAGTTTCCTACAAGTTTGTATTCACCATTGCGGCCTGCAGCGCGATAACAACGGACTAATGTTGTAGCGGCTCGACTCCGAGGTACTTCACCAGCAGGACTTCGTCACCCTTTTCGCTGTAAATGAGATCGTCAACGAGTTTTCGGGCGATTAAAATTGACTGAGTGATGGATAGCGTGCCGAAAAGGCGCGTGGAGTTCAAATATTTTCGGCCGGACGCGAAACTGACTACTTACTGGAGCAGACCGAAGACCATTACACCGGTGGGAGTGCCGATAAAGACTTTTCCGTTGGCGATCATGGGAGTGATGTACTTGTTGTCGGAAAAATTATCACGCGGGCCGGCTTGATTGCTGTTATATAGCTCGCTCGCGAGATCGTTCGCGTCGTAGGCATGAAGGACGCCCGCGTCGCTGCCGCGAGATTCCACGGCCCAAACGATTCCGTTGGAAGCCCCATTCGAGGAGACACTCGGAGTGGTTCCCGGATAAGCAAAGGTAGCGGAGGTCTTCGAAGCGGGCTTGGGAACGAGCTTTGCGTTTACGACGGAGAAAGCTTTCAAGGAGTCTCCAACGGCACCGAAGTAAACTGCGCCGTTGAAATAGGCGGGCGTGGAAAACACTGCTCCAGCCAATGCGCGATCCATCTCCTGATAAATTGCATTATCTTTCGCGGTATTAAACTTGCCCATGGAATTGCGATTGACGACGTAGATGTGGTGATCCTTGCCGGCGCCTACTGCAAGTTGCCAAGTATTTCCCGCAGCGTCTTTGAAATCGGGGAGCACAATCGCGCCGCCGGAACCGAGATCCTGATCAGCGTCGGACTCTGCGTTGGTATTGTGCATGTTGAAGTAGTCGGAAACTGATAACTTCGCGCCGCCGGCCGACAGCTTTAGGAATCCATTGCCGAAATCGCGGTTGATCGGAAAACCGAAGGGGTCAAAGGTCGTGTCGAACGTGCCGTTACCATCCAGCAAGTAAATGTTGCCCTGAGCGTCAGCGGCAGGGCCAGAACCGGACATCCAGACTGCGCCGTCGCTGCCGTTGGGAGTGAGGTTGAGGACGCTGACTTGTTGCAGCGTCGCGGCGTTGTATGCAATCAGCCAGCCGGTGTAGGCGCCATTGTCGCAATGCGAAGCCCAACTTGTGTAGATATTGCCGTTCAGAAGAAGCAATGAAGCGCGCTCTTTATACTGCTTGGGATCGAAGGTGGTCTGGCCCTGCAGATCGGGAAATTTGGCTTCGATCGTGGTGGGGCTAGCTGAAATTTCAGCGCCGGTGGTGATGTCGAGTGCGTGCAGACGCTGAAAGTAGTTGCCGTTAGTGTCCTTCGACATGGCTACCAAATGCATTGTGCCGCGGCCTCGATTGTTAAAAGAAATCACCGGCGTAGAGGTGATGCCAATTTCGGGACTGACTTGGCCGCACCCGCGGTCGTCGCTGGGTGTTTCGTTCGACTTGAGTACATTCACGTGCCAAAGCTGAGCCAGGGTATCCGCATCGAAAGCGTAAACGGAATCGTGTTCGGTGACGACGAAGACGACGTTATGCGGATTGCCGGCTACCATGAGGTTTGAGACGTACAACGGTTCGGCGTCAACTAAACCGTCCACGGATAAAAATCCAAGTTTGCCGAAGGTGCCGGAGTTCACGTTGGCGGGCGTGAGAATCTTTTCCTGGAGGTTCTGTCCGGTGCGCGCGACATCGTTGTGGTAGGTAAGAACTCTCACATCGGCGGGAGGGGCCGTATTACCTGCAAAGAACGAGCTGGTCCGTGGACGACCAAGAGTCGAAGCGTCTCCGGCATTTAGATTTCGGCTTATTTGCCGGGCGTCCGGATGAAAGCGTATTATCAAAAAAATCGTAAGGAGCGCGCCCGCCAGCGATGCAAGCACCAAGCCCGTTCCTTTGCTCAACGAGATCCTCCGGCATAAAGACCACATAGTTGATGCATGATTCGCGTTACTGGTTACCGGGAAGGGCGGGACTGGAGGCGGACTGAAAAAACTCGGAGGCGAGAGTTTCCTTTCGCGTCGATTTTCGTCTTATTCGTGGCGGAGGGCGATCACGGGGTCAACTTGCATGGCGCGGCGCGCGGGGATGAAGCCGGCGAGGGTTGCTACGGCGGCGAGAATGAACACGACGGTTGCGAGGGTAACAGGATCGTGCGCGGAAACGCCGAAGAGCAGAAATCCGATGAGGCGAGAGGCGGCCAGCGCGCAGGGTATTCCAACAAGAAGCCCAGCGAGTGTAAGCAGCAGAGTTTCGCGCAAGATCATACGAAGAATCGTGCTGCGGGAAGCACCAAGGGCGACGCGTATTCCGATTTCGTTGGTTCGGCACGCGACGGAATAGGCAATCACCCCAAAGATTCCGGTAGCTGCAAGAATCAGGGCCATGGCGGCAAAAAGACCGAGTAGGAAGGCCCGAAACCTCTGCTGCGAAACGGAAACGTCGATAAAGTCCGGCATTTTCCCTACCTCGGTTACAGGCAGGTCTTTATCGATTTTTTGAACTTCCTGTCGAATCGCGGCGGTTATAGCGGATGTGCTCAGCGTGCTCTTCACCACCAAATTTGCGCCCCAAAAGGGCGCTTGCGCATATGGCACGTACATCATCGGGCCAGGAGCTTCGCCGAGTGAAATATCGCGCACATCGCCGACGATTCCGACGATCTCGCGCTCGACGTCGCCATTGGGAGGAAAGCCAAAATTGAGGCGCTTGCCGATGGGGTCCTGATTTGGAAAATAACGTTGCGCAAATGTTTTGCTGATCACCGAAACGCGCGGGCCGGAGTGGACGTCCTGCTGGTTGAAAAAGCGGCCAGCAAGTAGTGGGATTCCCATCACACGAAGATATTCCGGACCGACGGAGGCGTAGTCAGCGAGGCGGGATTCGCCTTCGGAAGCCGGCGGAGTGCCCACGATATCGAACGCAAGGTTGATTTTGCCGTTCACAATCGGCAACGGAATTGCCAGGGCGGTCTCTTTCATTCCGGCTTGAGCCTGAACTCCCGCGAGCAATTTGTCGGAGAAAGCAATCCACTCTTGAGGCGTGGAATACTGAAATTGCGGCAGTGAGATCTCGGCCTTTACGAGCTGCTGTGCATCAAACCCGGGACTGACCGCTGTGAGTTTCGAAAAGCTCCTCAATAGCAAACCTGCCGCTACAAGCAAAACCACGGCGAGTGCAATTTCTGATGCCGCAAGAAGATTGCGAGCGCGGCGGCGGTTTCCGGATTCGCCCGAGCGGCCGCCGCCTTCGCGAAGACTCACTTGTATATTGGAATTGACGGAAAACAGCGCCGGAACCAAGCCGAATGCCACGCTTGCGATGGCCGAGAGTGCCAGTGCAAAAACCAAGACAAAATTGTCAACGCGAATCGCGTTCAGGCGCGGCAGATTGTCAGGAATCAGCGAGCTGAGTACTTGGACTCCGGCGTAGGCGAGAGCTATGCCGATAATTCCACCGAGCAGGCCGAGAACGGCAGTCTCGCTGAGCAACTGGCGAATAATTCGGGCGCGCCCGGCTCCCAGAGCAACGCGAACAGCAATTTCCTTCGAGCGAGAAGTGGCTCGTGTGAGAAGCAAGTTGGCGATATTGGCGCAGGCGATCAGCAGCACGAGGCCGACAGCGCCAAGCAGCACCAGCAGCGCGGTTCTAACGTCTCCTACAATTTCCTTCTGCATCGGCACGAGACGGACCGTCCAACCTTTGTTCTCGGCCGGAAATTCGCTCGCCAGGCGTTCGCTGATGGCGTCCATTTCGGCCTGAGCCTGCGCGATGGAAACACCGGGCTTCAGCCGCCCGAAAACTGCCAGCCAATGGCCGCCACGTCGAGCCATCCAGCTTCCAAAGAGAGGATCTTGAACGAGCGGGATCCAGACCTCCGGCTTACTGTTGATAAAAGGAGAGCGAAAGGTGGCAGGCATAATTCCAACGACGGTGAAGGGACGCTTGTCGAGGATAATCGAGCTTCCAAGGATCTTTGGATCTGCTCCAAAGGACCCTCGCCACAGATTCTCGCTCACGATTACGACGGGAGGAGCGCCGCGCTTGCCGTCCTCAGGAAAAAAAATGCGCCCCTGGAGTGGCCTCACATCGAGAACCGAGAAGTGCTCGGGCGTCACAACAGAAGTGTTCACTTCGGAAGGCTCACCGCGTCCCGTGAGTGTGAGTTGGTGAAAATCGATTGTTGCGAGGTCGCTAAATACATGATTCTGCGCGCGCCACTCTTCAAAATTCGGATACGAAGTGCCGTCTTCTGGAACTCCTTCCTGGGTGTTCGCGGCAAATGCGCTGACTAATTGATTGGGATTAGCGTACGGCAACGGCTTTAGGAGTACAGCATAGACGACGCTGAAGATGGCTGTGTTCGCACCGATGCCGAGAGCGAGAGTGAGCACGACGACAGCGGTGAAGCCGGGACTCTTGCGTAGCATGCGGAATGCGTAGCGCGCGTCTTGAAAAAATGTTTCGATGAAGGGCAAACCGCGCAGTTCGTGGTTGGTTTCTTTGAGTTGCGTGACTCCCCCGAGTTTGATGCGAGCGGCGCGTCTGGCTTCTGCCGGCGGCATGCCTCGGCGGATGTTTTCGTCGGCGAGCATGTCGAGATGAGCGCCAAGCTCGTTCTCGAAGTCCTGATCCACTCGTCGGGGCGAGAGCCACGTGCGAGTTCGAGAAGCGAGCGCTGTTATCCAGGCGAGCATTTAAGATAAACCTACCTGCGATGCTCCAGCTTTGGCGTTGATACCTTTCTGATTTCGCACTTGATCTTCGACCTGTTTTCGGCGACTTGCCATTGCGTGGGCGAATATCAGGCTGGCGCCCACGAAAGCTAGATTGATTGCGTTGCCGCCCCAGGCAGCATGTTCCTTGGGATGGGCAAAGATGAAAGGCGGCAATGCGAATACATTAAAGGCGAAAAACAGCAGCGCGAGCAGACGCGCAGCCAGGACGTCTTGAATTCCCGAGAGTATGGCGAGGCCAGCGAGGACGAAGCAGGTTCCGGTCACGATAACCCAGAATTCTTGTCCCAAAGGCATCCACTTGGGGACATAACCAAGATTATCTACAACGGCATCCAAATGATTCACGCCAAAGTTAATCGCACATAATCCGAAAATCCAGCGGGTGATGAGAATCATTCGCGGCCATGAAGAACTGTAAGTTGCAAGCGATGCATAGATGAGTGCTCCTCCGGCGAACGCGATGAGTTCTATGCCAAATCCAGCCGCCACGCCGACAAAAACGGGAATTCGAAATCCAAGATAGTGAGGCGCCGTATAGAATCGGGGCAACCAGAATACGGCAAAGACGAAATAGATGACGGCCAGCGCTGCCCCGCCGGCCCGAGCGGTACGCCGCCACAGAATCGCCATGCCCCCTGCGATCATCCAGACGGCGGTAAGATACGCAAGGATCTCACTGCCAGGTATGTGGTCCCCGAAAGCCTGGATGGGTTGATGCGCGGGGTCAAATCCACCCCAGATGAGGTCCATGATGCCGACAGCGGCTGACGAAAGGCCATACAAATAAATGCTGAACTTCGATAAGGAGTCGCCGTTCAACATAGGCGAACCTCTTTTGTCAGTCGGGGCACGCAACAATAATGAGGCAGCGGGTTCACAAAATTATCCGCGAGCCGCGAGGCTCAGGACGCGGCCAATTACGGCGGAAATCCGTTCCCAGTTTTCGGCTTCGGCATTGAGCTGCTTGCGGCCAGACCTGGTGATGGAATAAAACTTAGCTTTTCTGTTGTTGTCGGAAGTGCCCCAAGCGCCGGAGATCCAGCGCTTTTGCGTCAGGCGTACGAGTGAGGCGTAAATTGTGCCCTGATTGATCTGCAAGGCTTCTTCGCTGATTTGTTCGATGCGGCGGGCAATTCCGTAACCGTGCTGTGGGCCCATGGCGTCGAGAGTTTTTAGAACCATTAAATCGAGAGTGCCCTGCAGGATGTCAGATTTGTCGGCGGCCATGCGGCTCCTGTGGCGTGAAAACAGGAGTATCGCGCGAGACATGTGGGATGTCAACAGGAGAAATGGGTTATGCGAGAATGAAAGACGATGCCGGGGGAGACGATGTCATGGAATAAAGCGAGAAGGCCGATCGGATGCGCGCTTACCCGGAGCGGAGAGCTGCGGTGGGGTCGATTCGCATCGCTCGCCGGGCCGGCAAATAACTTGCCAGCATTGCTACCAAGGCAAATAGAACGGCGCTGCCGACAAACGTGATTGGATCGGTTGCACTGGTCTGAAACAGCAGGCTGGCCATCAGGCGCGTGAGGGCGAATGAAGCCGCTAGACCGATGAGGATTCCGGCTGCGGCGAGCCTGACCCCGTTGCCGATGACGAACCTGAAAATGTCCGCACTGGATGCGCCGAGCGCGATGCGGATACCCAGTTCCTGGGTTCGCTGCGCGACGGAGTAGGCGATGACGCCGTAGATTCCAACGACGGCTAGAATCAGCGCCGTGGCTGAAAACACGCCGATCAGCAGCATCATCGACCGCGTTTGCGCGCTCGCCGATTCTAGCCGTTCTTCCATGGTTTTCACATCGGTGATGGGCTGTCCGCTATTCACGGAAACAATTTGGGAACGTAGGGCGGACGCCAAGCTATGCGGATCCATGGAGCTGCGAACGGTGAGATAGAGTACGGGCGAAGCAAGCTGCGGAAACGGCAAAAAGACTTCGGGTTGGGTAGGCGAAGCAAGACCATCGTTCTTAATGTCAGCGAGCACGCCGACTACTTGGCTTGGAGGGAATCTGCCGACCCAGACGAGCTTGCCGATCGGGTCCTGGTTGGGCCAGAAGCGCCGCACGGTGGTCTGATTCACAATGACTACTGGCGCCGAGGTGGCATCATCGCGACCGTCGAATGCGCGCCCTTCCACAAGCGGCACACCCATCGCCTTGGGATAATCGGGGCTGATGGATTCGAGATACACCTGTGGCCGGCGGCCGAGATCAACCTCCGGCTGGCCCTCAAAACGAGCAGGGGTGGCGTGCGTGGGAAGGACAGGTAGCGCGGTGGAGATGGCGGCTGATTCTACTCCTGGGATCGCCTGCAAATGCTGGAGCGCATTCTGATAGAAGGCGATGCGATCGGCAGGTTGCGGGAAACTCGATGGCGGAAGAAACGTCTGCGCCGTCAGCGTATTTTTGGCGTCGAATCCTGGGGCGACTGTCCGGAGCCGCATGAAGCTGCGGATTAAAAGACCGGAACCGATTAGCAGAACCATCGAAAGGGCAACCTGCGCGGCGACAAGTGCGCTGCGCGCGCGATTACGTTGGCGGCTTCCTGTGGAGCTGCGCCCTTCGTCGGACAACACGCTGCCTAGATTAGGACTGGAAAGTTGCAGCGATGGAGCAAGTCCGAAGAGAATTCCACTGAGCACAGAAATCGCGAGCGTGAACGCGAGCACGCGCCAGTCCATCGGTACATCGGCGACTTGGGGCAAGTTCGTCTGCGTGAACGTTCCGAGAAATCGCGTGCCCAAATAGCCAAGAAAGATTCCGAGGCCGCCGCTCATGACCGCCATTAGGACGCTCTCAGTGAGAAGCTGGCGGACGAGAGTCGAGCGCGGCGCTCCCAGCGCACTGCGAACGGCGAACTCTTTCCTTCGAACCAGCGCGCGGAAAAGAAGAAGGCTCGCTACGTTGGCACAGGCGATCAGCAGAACGAAGCCGACGGCGGCCGAAAGAATCAGCAGCGTCGGACGAACATTGGCGACAAGATTCGACTGAAGATTGACGACAGTCATGGAGACGTCCGAGGTTGCATCGAAATTGCCCGGCTTATCTTGCTTGTACTGCTGAAAGATCACTCCGGTTTCGGCAAGCGCCTGCGCGTTGGTGGCACCGGGGCGCAACCGGCCGATGGCTTCGTAATACATGCCTCCGAGATTGACGCGGGCCGGGGCCGTCAGGCTGAATTCGATGACACGTGGCATCCAGATCTCGGGCTGGCGGCCGAGTAGCTGCACGCCGAACTTCGGAGGAACTACGCCGATAATTGTGTAGTCCCTGGAATCGAGCGCCAAATGTTGGCCGAGCGCCTTTTGTGCCCCGCCGAAAAGCCGCGAGGCCAATTCGTACCCGATCAGCACCACTTGATTGCCGCCCGGCTGATCTTCTTCGGGCGTGAAAGTTCGTCCGGCAAGTAATTTCGCACCGAGCACGTCGAAGAAGTTCCCGGTGACGCGTTCGGCGTCGATCTGCTCTGCGCCGTCAGGCACGGCGAGATTCACGTCGTCGAACTGATATGCGGTTACGCCGGAGAATGAACGGTTGGATGTGGACAGAAGCGTGAAATACGGAAGCGAAACGCAGCAACTGCCATCACGGCGAGTGCTAATGCGAACCAGTTCGCCAGGATCTTTGTAAGGAAGCGACCGAAGTAAAACTGAGTTGGCAACCGTGAAGATGGCAGTATTCGCGCCGATTCCGAGAGCGAGAGTGGCCACTGCGAGGGCCGTGAACCCGGGCGTCCTTGCCAACATCCGCAGGCTATAACGCAAATCGCGAAGAAGTGTCTCCATGCTTCCCTTCATTCCTCAAGCAAAGAGGACCAAGCTACAGGGTGGTATATACAAGCGTGGTGAACAGGTCGCCGTTGATCGATCCCTTTCCCCACGTGCCGTCGAGGTCCGCCGTCGGCTTCGCGGCCACAACTTCCTCTTTGGACTTGCCTGCGGCCTTTAGGGCTTGCACACGATCGCGGACGGTTACGAGCATATCGTGATGCTTGGCGAGAGCGGCTTTGTCGCCTACGGGGCCGTGGCCCGGAACAACTTTCGTGTCGGCATCCGCGAGGCTTACCCCGCGCGCCGTGCCTGCAATCATTCCGCCGATGTTGCCGCCGCTACTTGCGTCGATCAGGGGATATGTTCCGTTGAACCAGACGTCGCCCATATGCAAAACGTTTCCGTTTTCGTAGCGAACGCAAATGTCTGAGTCTGTGTGCGCCGGTTGAAAATAGGCGAGTGTTAACTGGTCACCGTTGAGGTAGAGCTTGGTTCCCTCCGTGAAGGTCTGTTGCGGCCAAGCTGCGGCGGGCGCTGGATCGAAGTGCAAACTGAAGAGGGCGATGTCTTGCGGTGTCGAAAGCCGCTTGCGGGTATTTTCGTGCGCGATGATTGCCGCGCCGGCCTGATGCATGGCTTCGTTTCCGTCCGTGTGATCGAAGTGCCAATGAGTGTTGATCAATACTTTCAGCGGAGCCCCGCCGAAACCGTCCATAGCGTCCTTAATCTTAGGAGCAGCAGCGGCGATGCCTGAATCCACCAAAACCTTTCCATCTGCGCCGGTCAGAACTACCATGTTTCCACCAGGGCCGGAGAGAAGGTAGATATTGTCGCGGAGCTTGGCGGTCACCAATGGAATTCCGGCCCACTGCGCTTTCATTTGCGTGAGGCGATCAGCGGACGAGGCCACTTGCTGCAAGTTTGCCGCCCGCGCTTTCGGTTTCGAAAAAAGGCTGCTGGGCATCAATCCAGACAGCACGCCAGCGCCAGCTAGCATGCTTCCGGCTCGCAATACATCCCGCCGGGTAGTTTGTTTCGAGGGGAATTTTGTATCCACGGGAACCTCGCTTTTCAATTTCAGAATTTGGACGCCAGCATTTTAGCATAGCGTGCGGACTCGACCTGTACTTACCCTTAAGACCAGCCTGTCACAAAGTACTATTGGTGACTCACAACGGCATGGTGAAAATACCTTTGCAGTCTAATTTCTTGTGAATCCGGGCTGTGCAATTTTGACAGTTTCCCGGACTTGGGGCACAGGATGAAGGCTCGAATTCTTGTCTTGGGGTTTCTTATCGCCGCGGCTACTCCCGCGCGTGCCGGCTCGGTGAGCTACGCACAGTGCGGCACGTACGATTCCTATCTCTGGATCTACAGGACCACTGAAAAATTCGAAGAGCTAGGGAAATTGCGTTGCGAAGAGAAAGTGGAAGTTCTGACCCATTGGGAGGGCTACGCACAGATCCGCACGCTTGATGGGCGCGTGGGTTGGGTGCACGACGCCGATCTCGCTGAGACACCGCCTCCACCGCAAAAAAGTCTTACCTTCGGCTTGACCGAACTGCCCAGGCCGGTGCCAGCGAGCGTGCCTTCCAAACGCTCCGGTCCGTTCCTGACAAACGAAGATGTTCTAACGATGTATAGAGAGCGCAGCTCTTTAGATTTGATCGTTAAGAAAATCAAGTCCACCCGGTGTGATTTTGACACGTCTCCTGCGACCCTACTGCAACTTAAGGCGGCGGGCTTATCGGACGTCGTAATCCTGGCTATGCTGGCGAGCCCGGTCGCTTCTGAGACGGCTGAGGAGAAGACGTCGGAGACCGTCGAAGTAACCATCCCTGACGGCACGCCGGTCGAAGTTGAGCTCAATGGCAGCGTGTGGGCAGAGGGAGTCCGCGAAGGCATGATCGTGCAAATGCTAGCAGCCGAAGATGTGGTTGTGAACGGAGTGCCCGTTATTGTGAAGGGCGCGCAGGCGCACGCGCGAGTGATGGCAGTGAGACAGCCCGGAGCACGCGGTGGGTCAGGAGAAGTAGCCTGGTTCATGCAGGATGTTGTGGCCATCAGCGGCGATCATATTCCCGCGATATTTGCCACCAAACAACCGGGCAACAATCGCCCGAGAAATTTTGAAGGCTATCCGTTTTTTTCGACGGAGTTTCACGAAGGCAGCCAGGCGATCAAGTCCGAGAAGAAACATTTTCGAGCTGTGATCCACGGCGACATGGTCGTTAACGTCTCTCAGTCACTTGCGGCAGGCCTGTCGGCGGCAAAACTGAAGAGTCAGCCTGTGCAGGCCTCGCCTCAACCAACCGTGCAGCCGACAGCTGCGCGATCACCGCAACCCTCTGCACCGGATGAAGCAAAGCCTTAGAAAAAGCACTGCTCGGGTTCGGCTGTGAGATGAACCGAGCGGTCGTAACGATCCAAGAGAGACTCTCGTTCGTTGCCGCGCGGGTGCGACAATCATTCCCTGCGGACTTTCCATTTGAAATCCACTGAGCCTGGTGAGTTTGCGAGGTGATTAATCCGGCGAGGGCGCCCTAGGCGGGAGCTATTTCGGTAGCAGGGTAACTCGAGTGATCCAGATGGTTCCGCCCAAGTGGTTGTCGAACTTATGGCTCATGGGGCGCGCGATCTTAATGATTAAGAGGTGAGTCTCGGAACCGGTCCTAAATTCTAATTTATGCGCTGACCAATCCGAACCGCCTGTCACATTTTCTGTGGCGACGGAAAGTTTGGCCGGGTCGTAAGCATCGAGTACGTCAATCCTCGGGCCGCTATCGGTGGTAATTCCCTGCGCGCGCATGTAGGCGGAAAACGCGTAGTTGGTTGCGGGGCTTACCGGCACGTATTGGAGAACATGGCCGTAGTCCAGATTACGAGTACCGTCGAAATCGACACGTAATGATTTGCTTCCATCCACGCCGATTGTTGTATCGACACTAGCCGCAGCTCCTTCAACCGGCATTACTCTCCAGTCCAGTCCTCCATTCAGCGGAGGGAATGCGAAGTCGCCATTCGTAACTAGATTTGGATTGGACTCTCGGGCGCAGATTTCTTTGGGGAAAATGCCACACAGGGCCGACCAGACTTCGGTGAGGTGGTTCAGATCGCGGTGTTGAATGAGCGCGTCGAGATAAGGGAATGATTGAGCGAGTTCGAACGGAACTCTCAGTTCCAACAGCCGCGTCCAGGTTTGTTCCGCGGCTTCCATCCGGCCCATTTCGACTTGGAAATTCAGATAATCCAGAACGACAGGCGTTCGCTGCGGCAGCATCTGATCCAGGATTTCCTGATTGTCATTCGTCGCATTGTTAGCGAGGACGAATACCTGGCGTTTCTTGGAGCTATCTTCGATAAGAACTTTTTGCAAGGCGGCGAGAGCGTCTGAAGTTCGGTTCGTCCGAACGTAAAAATTGGCCGCCTTCCAATTAATTTCCGGCGAATTGGGAAAAAGAACGCGGGCGCGGGCGATTGCAAGGAGCGCGTCATTCTTACGGCCCGCCCACTCGTACGCTGCGCCAAGATCGGCCCAGTAACGCGCATTGTAAGGGCTTAGTTGCGTGGCTTTCTCGCAGAGACGCACTACTTCCGCAGAATTGCCGCCGCTTGAATACAAGTGAGTGAGAGTGGCGAGGGCGTCGTAATACTCGGGATTTCCCGGGTCCCATTTGATAGCAGTTTGAATATCCTGAGGGAGTTTCTTTCGGAAGTACCACGCCCCCACAGCTTGACGGGTGACAAGATACATACAGTAAAGCAAGCCGCAGACGAGAAACGTCCGCAGCAACAGACTCAGAGTGCGATTGGAACTCAAATTTTCGCCCTAACGGACCTGAAGAATTTCATGTTTCTGTGAGCTTTAGTTTTCTGAATGATAGGGAGACCCCGGTGATTGTATCGAATGCATTCGTAAGTGACGCAGGAAATTCCGACTGAAGGGGATATTGCAATACGAAAAGAAAGAGTCATCCTGTGCGTCTGAGGCAAAAAAAGCCCCACCCTCTGCTTACTCAGAGGATGGGGCTCTTGTACAGACCAACCTTTAGACTACAACGATTAGTTGGAGCCTGAGGCCGGGATGGACCGGATCGATCAGGAAATATTCGCCGTCGATGTAGTCCACGTAAACGTCGTCGGTATAAGCCCAACCTACCGGCCAAGCTTCAGAGAACCCAAACCAGTAGCCGCCGAACTGGAAACGTGATTGGCCTTCCACGACTACCGGATGGCCGACTTTGAAGGTGTGCTCATGCCCGAAGTGCGAGTGAAATTGCGCGTCCGGAATCCGACCGTTCTCAAGAGGGCCGTGTTTGACGGTGGATTTTTCAGCATGTTCTGCGGGGCGAGCATCTTTACTTTCCTTAGGGGCGTTTGCAGCCTTGTGAGCGTTCGTGTCCTTGGGAGGCTTGTCCTCTTTGGGCGGTTTAGCCTCCTGGTCATGGGTGGTGGGTTTGGCATCTTGCGGAGGCTTGGATTCTTGCTTGGGCTTGGGAGCGGGCTTCGCATCTTTGGGAGGCTTAGACTCTTCCTTGGGCGCGGGCTTAGCTTCGGCCGGCTTGGCATCTTGCGGGTGTTCTTCCTGGAACGCCTGGGTGGGAGCGGGAGTACCGAAGATCAAAAACAGAACCGCGGTGCCGAGAACTGCACTGATGCCGAATCGTTTCATCAACGTGCCTCCATGAGAGAATTTACGCGTTTGCCGACGCAACATGAGAACGGTGGGCGCTTGCGTCACTTGCGAACCCTTCGATATAGATGTCAGAAGCTTGGGCGAGTTACCGGGCCAAGTGCTTTGCGCAGCTCAGAATCGCTGTAGGGCGAGGAGTATTTTACGGTAGACAAAGCTTGACATCTGATCTGCAAGCACACCCTGCGAACTTAATTGCGCGATGAAATCGCGGCGTTTATTTTGCGTTATTGGACGCTGCGGAAAGTTTCGCAGCGGCGGCCGAAACCAGGGTCGCTTCGTCCTGAAGGACCGATGCGGCGCGGGCCATAGCTTGCTCCGCTTGCTTCCACTGCTTTTGTTCAATAGCTTCGCGCACGGCTGGAATGGCGTGCGCTTCGTAGCCGGTGTAAACACCTGGCGCGTAGATCTGATGCTTGTACCAAAAACGGCCAGGGAGGCCTTCTGGACTGGTGAGTTTGCGTTCGCTTTGGATTAGTAGGCTGTTGACCTCGGCGATGGACGCGGAGGCTAGCGCCGCTCCGCCGTTTGCTTCGGAAGCGATGAGAGCTTTCTGATACTCGGAGGCGCTTCGGGTGAGGGCGTCTGCGCTATTCTGAAGCGGGGCGAAGTTCAAGTAAGGAGGCACTTCTTCGGTCTTCGGTGCTACGTACACTTTCTTTGGGTCAGCGCTCGCACTGAAAACGCCCTCTTCGATTTCCAGATTTCGCTCGCGGATGTCGTCGCGCATCTTGTTGGAGAAGGTTTGAAGGCCCTTGACGTAGGTTTGCACGGTGTCGGCAAAATCCGAGAAATCAAATGGCAGCAAATCCGCGTCGGCCAGTCGCATCACCGTGGAGCCGTTAAATTGCGAGAGGGCGCGTCCGTATACAAACTCAGTGTCGCTATAGTGCGTATACCAATAGAAATCGTCGTAGATGGAATGGTAGATGCCGCCGCCGTCTTCGCCCCCAAAGGAGAGGTCGAGCACCGCGATGCCAAGGAAGTTCTGGAATCCGGCGTGGTCGGAGCCGCCGCCCGAAATACCGATGCGGATATCCTTGCGCTGGCGCAATTCCTGGCGCTCTTCGTCTGAGCTCGCAGACTTGATACTGTCGAGCTGCCACCGCTTCCACACCGTAAGTTTTGTTTCGGGATCCTGGACGTCGCGGGCGATATCGTTCACCAGTTTTTCCAAGGTGTGCGAGCCTTCGGCGCCCAGAACGCCACGGCCGTTGGAATCCGAATTAATGTAAGCGACGGCGTTTTTGCGGAGCTCGTCTGCGTGCGTTTCGGCCCATTCCACCGAGCCGAGCAGGCCGGGTTCTTCGCCGTCCCAGGCGCAATAAATGATTGTCCGCTTCGGCTTCCACCCGGTTTTGAGCAAAGCGCCCAGGGAGCGTGCTTCCTCCATGAGCGCGACTTGGCCAGAGATGGGATCTTCCGCGCCATTCACCCATGCGTCGTGATGATTGCCTCGGAGGACCCACTCGTCCGGAAATTGAGCTCCGGGTATTTTTGCGATCACGTCGTAGACCGGTTTGATGTCCCAGTTGGAGAACATTCTCAGATGAACTTTTCCGGGACCGGGGCCGAATCTGTAGGTGATGGGAAGTCCTCCGCGCCATGCAGAGGGCACCACGGGTCCTGCGATCGCGGCGAGCAGGGGTTCAGCGTCCGCGTAGGAAATCGGAAGAACAGGAATTTTCGTCAGCGTGGGGGCATTGTTTATCGGGAGTCGCTTCGCGTCGGGAGTTGCGCCGATTCCGGGAGTCAACGGGTCGCCCATGAACACGGTGCTATCCTGCACGCTTCCGCGCTGAACTCCTTCCTTAGGACGCCATGCACCTTCGGGATAGGTGACGCCGGGAGAATAACCATCGTCGCGTGGATCAGAATAAATAATGCAACCGAGGGCGCCGTGTTCGGCAGCCACCATCGGTTTGATTCCGCGCCATGCGTGACCGTAGCGCGCAATGACAATCGTTCCTTTCACGGAAATTCCGTTGCGCTCGAGAACTTCATAGTCTTCCGGAATGCCATAATTTACGTAAACGAGCGGGCCGGTAACGTCGCCATCCGCCGAATACGCGTTGTAGGTAGGGAGTTGTTCCGATTGCTGATTCGAAGTGGGATCCTGAAGCACGGCCGGTTCCTTGAGCTTGGCTACGAAGTGCGGGCCGCCTTCGACGAGTTCTACGAGACGCTCTTTGGGCGTGGGAAAGAGCACGTTAAAGGATTCGATGTGCGCATCGAGGCCGAATTCCTTGAACTTTGCCAGTATCCACTCGGCGTTGTCCTTGTCGTACGGGGAGCCGACATTATGAGGATGCGCGGACAGTCTTTGCATGTAGGCCCGGAGGTTAGCGGGGTCCGGGGTGGCGCGAAATTTCTGTTCCCAATCGCGTTCGGTGCGCGACGATTCCACGGAGTAACCAGCAAGCGGCGCTTCGTCGGCAATAACGTAGCGGCCGACAGCAGCGAGCGATAGGGCTAATAGAAATGATCCTGCGAGCACGTTACGATTCATGGTCGCCTCGGTTTTGCGCCCATATTCTGCCTGAAGGCAGCACCGAATAAAACAAGGTATCCACAAACGGTGGCAAGATGGAGTTCTCGGGTTGGCGCGACGCGAAGCGATTTCGTTGAAGGCACTCCGGCGAGATGCAGGGCGAATAAATGCCGGAAGCAAGTAACCTTCTGCGCGAGCCGTAATCTAAGTGGCTGGAGGGTATTAAATGCCGAAGAAAAAAGGTTCGAAGAGAAAATATGGTAAAGCCGCAGGTAAGAGCGTGAAAAGCGCAATGCATCGAGAGAAGCGCGGCACCTTGCGCTCGGGCAAAGGCGGGAAGGGCGGCAAGGTAACGTCTCGAAAGCAGGCAATCGCCATTGGCCTTTCGGAGGCGCGCAAAAAGGGTGCTAAGGTCCCGCGAAAACCGAGCTAGGACAAGACCGAACAAAGCTAAGGCGAAAACATATTGCGTTCGCTGCCGATAGTACGTTCGTACCATTGAGAGGTATGCGCGACGTTGTAAAATTTCGCGCCATGGCCGCAAAAATTCAGTGTGAAGCCCTGAATCAAATCCTCGAAGAGGCGGTCTCCGCATTTCGAGATACGAGAGAAATTCGCCGATCCAAGGACCTCTCGTTCGTTGAAGACGCCGCGCTCACACGTGGCGAGCACAAAAAAATTGACGCACTCGTAAAGCATTTACTCGCGGGACATGATGGCAGGCCCTGCCCTGCAGGGGACAGACCGATAGTGGGCGAGCCGAAAAGTACGGAATTCCTCCGAAAAAGAGCGGTGGCCTGAGTATCCGCGTGTCGTTTGATCCGTGCAAAAGCTACCTGGACTAGGAACAATTTCCGCTGAATTCGTTGGGCTTCGTCGCGGACTGTCTGTCGGAAGTCATAGACTGAGGGCTGTGGAAGCTAAGTCCTGCCGTTGTTTGATTTTTCGACTTCACTAAGAAAACACATCCAACCAAGAAAGTGGCCTTGATTTGACCAGTCGGCACTTCCCTTGCTGTCGCCCGTCCATCATCCAACGAACCCCGGGCGGCCCATGAAAGCAAGAGACGTTGTCGTCGGCAATGAAGAGAAATTGATGGAGGTACGGCTGTGGCAGGCTGTCGTCCTCACTACGATACAGGAATGGGTATCCGGTCCGCTTCGACGCAAGCGCGAAGCTGAGGACTATCTCTTCAAAGACCAGCGGGATTTCCCGTTGGTCTGCCAATCGGCTGGATTGGATGTTGAACGGCTGCGTTCGAAACTGGCGCGGCTGAAGCTGCCCAAAAGTTTCCGCGCCTCGAAGTTGCGCTTGGTGTGATTCGGCGTCCTCGCGCGAGCAAATAATTCCGGCGCCGCTTCCAGCGATTTCCTCTAATCAAACCTACGTGGCATAATCTTATGCCGTCGCTTAACTATTCCGGGGTAGTGCAATTGGTAGCACGCCAGCCTTTGGAGCTGGTTATCCTGGTTCGAGTCCAGGCCCCGGAGCCATTCTCCCGGATTTTGCAAATAAGCTAAGAACGCGGCGGCGAGCGCGGGCCGGAATGAGTGGTCAAGCCTAAGGAAGGTCCAAATCCAGTTGATAGATATCGCCGCCCCCGCGGACAACGATCACCATCGGGGATCCGTCCTGCATTAGACCCGCGAATCGGCACCGAACGACGTCGGTCTGTAGAATCGTTTCAAAACTCATTACGAGTTCGACCTTCCAATCGCCAACGTGCACGCGGTAGAGCGGTTCTCCTGCATCGAGAACATCTTGAAAATAGAAATACTTCGCATCGGATGTCCGCTCCAGGTGATCGAAGTATTTGCCGTGAGCGATCTCTTTCCAACCGCGTGCTTGAAAGTCAAACAACATCACTTTTTCCCCGTCTTCAGACACCGCTCCGAGATACCGTCCGCCGAGCGCCAATCGGCCAATGCTCATGCCCTCCGATTCAGGCACCCTGATCGGCTTCCGCGTCTTTAGATTCAGGACAAAGATACCGCTATCTTCCGGGCGATCTTCCTTACTGAAACGGGGAGTGGAATACACAACTGATTCCCCGTCGGGCGACCAGTCTGGAGATTGACGAGTTCGATCACTCGGCAACAATTCCCGTGATGGCCCTCCGTCGGCGCTCATCATGTAAATGTTGGAGGGGTAGCCTTTTTGCTGCCCTTGGAACACGATTTTCGTTCCATCGGGACTCCAGTGGGGCTTGTCGGCCGACTGCGTGGTCAGCTGTGTGCGTCCAGTACCATCAGGCCGGCTGCGCCAAAGAGTCCAGCCAGACAGAACTAACGCGAGCGAGTCTCCCTTCGGCGAAAGGCTCGCTGCGAAAACGTCGGATGAACTGAAAACCGGCAACAGTGCCTTCCGGTCGCGAGACGCACGAAGCAATTCGTTTCGCTCATATGATCCACCGGCGACAAACCAGCGCGTGCCATCCGAATCCGGATGAAGAGCGCCAAACCCGAGAGGTCCGGCAGTCAGGCGCACTGGCGGGCTGGGTTTGGACCAAGGTGCGAGACTCCCCTTTTCCCGGCGGGCCCACACGCTGGGGATTCCCTTCAGTTCTTCTCCCCTGTTGGACACAAAAATGAAATACCGGCCGTCAACCGACCATTGTCCACAGCATTCGCTTGAAAGCTGATTCCCGTCAGGAAATAATGGGTGGAGATTACTTCCATCGACGGAAACTTCCCAGAGGGAAGCTAGGCCGTTTTTCGAATCTTCCAAGGTGAAGCGCAAGACCTTCCCGTTAGGAGACCAAGCCAACCCCGAAGAAATACTTGGCAGGCTCACTAGCCTGTGTGCGTCGGCACCAATGCGGCTACAAATGTAGATTCCATCAACCTTGCTGTAGGCGATTTTCCTTCCATCCGGAGAAAAGGCGCCATCATTTCCAGTCAGGCCGTTCAAGCGGCGAGGAGAGCCACCGACGACGGGCAACAGCGAGAATTCCATGTCCCATCCGGGCGCTGTAAACTGCTCGACTAAGAATTCCGATCGGTCGGGCGACAGGTCCAGGATGCGAGTGCTCTGGAACGGCGATGGAAAAGGCTGCGATTCCCCTCCCGAAACCGGCACTTGCATTAGACTCCAGCGATCAGGCTCTCTACTGAGGAAAAAAACACGCGCGCCATCCGACACCAGTTTGCTCCACCCGACATCGACATGGCTGTAGTGGGTGAGCTGAGTCGTGCGCAGGACTCTTGGTGTGGGCAAGGGCGCGAGCCAGTGGTAAAGGAGCAAGGCAGCGAGCAGGACGAGAAGAGCGCTGACCGTTATGGCGGCGGTGCGCATCAGCCGGGGGCGAGTAGATGAGGTGGATACAATCTCGACCGGGGTGAGGGTAATTGGGACGATAGAGTCTTCAGGCGTTGAAAGCTCCTGTTCAACCTGGGCAATGAAGCGATAACCACGGCGGGGAAGAGTCTCTATGTACCGCGGGTTGTCGGAACTGTCCGATAGAGCTGCTCGGATCTGGTTAATCGCGAAATTAATTCCGTGCTCGAAATCGACGAATGTCGAATCACTCCACAGATCCTGCTTGATATCTTCTCGCGTAACCACGGTCCCGGCGCGACTAGCTAGCAGCAGGAGCACACGGAGCGGCTGCGGTTGAAGCTTTATGAGGATGCCGGCCTTTCGAAGCTCGCCCGCACCAACATCCAACTCGAACGGACCAAACCGGAGATTAGGAGAAGTTGGCGCAATAAGTGACATCAACCACCTTGGTGCCAGATTCTAACAGCCTAACGGCCGTCCCAGCAGCCAAATCTCATTATCAACACAGCTACTAATCTATTCGTTTTCATAAACCTGGCCCCTAACCAGAAACTAACCTTTTGCTCAGTCTCCCCGCATTGCCTTTCCGCCGAACCAATCCTAGTTTGTCAATCATCGGTCATCTTCTGGCCTGTGCGACCTAGGATGGATTCTTGGGAGGAAACAGAATGAGAGGCGAGGAGCTTGCGGGTCAGGCACTCTTAGGGATGCCAGAAAAATGGGCCAAGGGGCGTCCAGATTCCGAGCACTCCCCTTCCTCTTATGCAGGGGTCGAGTCCGAGGATCGAAAGGAGTACCGCGCTTGGCTCACCACTTGGTGGGTTTGCCAAATGCTCGTGACCGGCATACTACTCGTCGCGCTAGCGGGTTGCAGGTGTCTTTGCGTCGGGGCGCAGTGATCATGCGAAAACTCTTTATAGTAGTTTTCGCTTTGACCATGCCGTGCGCGACTTTTGCACAAAGCAATAAATCGTCTTGGGAGAACCTGAGCACGCTCCAAGCCGGACACAGAATTGAAGTTGTTGAAACAAACTCGAAGAAAATTTCCGGGGCGTTTGTGAGCGTCAACAACACGGGAGTGTCACTGCAAGCGGCAGGAGGCGAGCAAACCATCCAGAGACAGGATGTCCGGGTCGTCAAGCTCATGGAAAACAAGCATCGTCTTAGGAACGCAGCTATTGGCGCGGCGGTGGGAGCAGCAGTGGGAGCAGGTTCCGGCGCAGCTGTTGGCAGAGGCAACGGCAACAGCGGCGGTTTCGACTTCGCCAAACAAGGAGCCGGGATTGGCGCAGGGGCCGGAGCGGTGATTGGCGCAATCGTGGGAGCTTTGTTGCCTTGTCACCAGACCATCTACCGCGCGGCGGGGAAATAATTAAACGGGCACGCGTCCATTCCTACGAATAAAGGTTTTGCAAAAGATCGACTGAGAACAAGGGGGGAAACAAAGTGGCATTCTACGATGTCATCATTCTCGAAGGTTCGGGCTATGCCAGCGGGATCAATCAGCAAGGTGAGGTTGTTGGCACCACCTTAGATACTGGGAGTGCATCCCCAGGAACCGCGGATCTTTTGTCGTCGTGGTGGATTCCACCCGAGTACTCACTCACGACTGGGGTCGCCGGAGGACTAAGCAGGGTTGACAACATGGGTGATGCCATCGGACTTGGCACCGAACTATTCAACATCGACTTCAAGGGAATCGTCAGGACGTTGTCCTTTAATCCGTCGGATATTAACAATGCGCACCAAGTCGTGGGCAACATGGAGATCTACAATTGGGTAACGCCGGCAGTAATCTCGACGATACCTCCACTGTCCGGGCAAACCAACAGTGAGGCCTTGGCACTTAATAATCTTGGGGACGCTCTGGGTCTTTCAGGCGGTCATGGATTTTATTGTCCTTTCGGCGCGACGCAATCGCAGGACCTCGGCGAAGACGTCGTTCTGGGATCGATAAATGACAATAAACTGGCCGCAGGATCGGCTCAAATCCTCGGCGCGGCGTACGCCGACCTTACGCAACCCGGCGTTCAGCTCCGGCAGATCCCTCTTCCATACGGGGCGGCTGAGGGACCGTTTCTCCCACCGGCCGCGCAGGCCATAAATACCGGAGGCATCATCGTAGGTTTCGGAACAGGAGGGCCAGGGCCATTTTCTCCCTTCTATCCTTTCGTGTTTAGCATTGGCGAAGGCTCCGCTGCGGATCTCAACACTCTGGTCGCTTCCAGTAACGCCCCGGGTTGGCAGCTCGTGGATGCATTGGATATCAACGATGCGGGGCAGATCATAGGACAGGCCTTTGGTCCTGGGAACCAAGTGGCGGGCTATGTCGCTACCCCGCGAGTTGGTGGTCGGACGGTTCCTTTCACCAACCTGATCGCGACTATCATTCGCGGTCTTTTTCAAGAACTCGGTCTGTCGTTCCCCGGAAGTGCCGCACCGACGGGGCGCGGTTTGTTGACTCCGTTTCCGCTTGATCGGAACGAGGCCTTGCTAAATTTGGCCGTGTCGAATCTTGCCGGTCAGATGAGCGACCGCGAAGCGCGAACTAAGATACAGAGCATCGCTGCCGAAGCCGCGTCCCGCGCGCAAAGCAAAGCGCTTCAAAGACAGTCGCTAAGCTCGAGCCAGAAAGAGGAACTGGCGAAGGCGCGGAAACGAATGCTGCGTCGATAATTTGAGGCAAAACAAAATAGTAGGCCCGACTGAACAAGCTGTTGCGCCGACGGTTCAATCTCAGTGCTGGCATACCCTTCTCCGACTCAGCGGCCGTGAATTCAATGCGGGCTCTGGCGGTAAGACTTGCGCAAAATCTGCTGACGCTCTAGTCTAGGCGCCAGAATGGAGATGCAAGGTTCGGAGTTCACGCCGCAATTTCTAATCCTGGGCGTAATCTGGTATATCGTTTTCCTTTTCTCGACGACATGCCACGAAGGCGCGCATTCCCTGGCCGCCAAGTTGGGCGGAGACACGACTGCGTTCCATGGCGGCCAAGTGACGCTCAATCCGATTCCGCACATTCGCCGCTCGCCGCTCGGACTGCTCGTAGTGCCGATCATTTCCTATTTCGTAGCGCACTGGATGATCGGGTGGGCTAGCGCGCCGTACGATCCCGCATGGCACCAACGCTACCCACGGCGGGCTGCATGGATGGCTCTGGCGGGCCCGGCTGCAAACTTTACTCTGGTAATCCTTTCCGCGCTGGCGATTCGCGCCGGAATATATTTTGGATATTTCAGGATGCCGGAATCCGCCAGCTTCACGCGCATCACGGAAGCCACCGGCACCGGTCTCGCAGGATTTGCCGCCACTTTTCTCAGCATTATTTTCCTGCTGAATCTGCTCCTCGGAACTTTCAACCTTCTTCCCGTTCCGCCGCTGGACGGAAATACGGGAATCACGCTGTTTATGAGCGAAAGTACGGCATTGAAATTTGTTAATTGGTCGCGCAGCCAGGGTTTCGGAATGATCGGCATAATACTGGCATGGTACGCGTATGGCAAAATATTCGGTTCCATCTTTCGACTCGCTCTGCTCGCGCTGTATCCCGGCTCACATTGGGGATAGAAGTCCGTTTGCTCGAAGAGCCGATTTCGGCTTGGTTCAGAAACGAACAGGTGTTTCGATAAGCACGGGCGAAAAACGATAAGGTCCTCTGATTATTTGCTAAGTCCTTCGCTGTTGATGTTTTCCACCTTGTGTCTTTGGCATCGCTTCTGCAATGACCAGCGCGCGGGAGAAACCATGCATACATTAGTAGACGGACCGAATAGCTATCGAGTCGAAGTGTCGGGCTGGACTATAAAAGGGACTTTCTTTGTCGAAAAAGCGATGCTGCATTGGACCGACAGGGGCGAAAAGAGCGTCGAATTGATATCGCGCTTGCACGAAGGCTGCGTGGTTTTTGTGCGGCTGCTACAAACAGCCACGGAAAATGCGAACTTTCCTGTAGCCTACCGAGCGCTAGGTATTGCGTCAGAAAGTTCAGATGGCCCGGCACGGGTGAGGCTCAGACTGTTGCGACCAGAACATGCCACGATTGGTGCAGCCAGGTCGGTGAGGACGTCACGAGAAGCAACGAAGCTCCTGGCTAACTGAAGTTGCGTTCGGGTCGGCGGTTTCATAGGTCCGTGAGAGCACGATATCTAAGGAAGCTCTTATTCTGGTTCCGTTCTGACATTACAAAACCAATTCGGGAAGGCAAAATGCGCAGTTGAAACAGTTTTCAAGGATTCAGGATTTTCTGTGGAATTCGTATTGCTCCTGCCCGGTCGATTAAAGCTAACAATACGCGAGTCTTAATTGAGAAGTTTTGAACCTCTCACATCGAACGTTGATCAAACATGTGGCGTCATAAACGACATTGTTGAACGGCACGGGCCTTGCCTATGCATCTGCATCATGCTAGCCGTCGAAGAAAGACCGGTTCTCGAAACAGCAAGAAAGAATCTCTCCGTCTGCGTCCTTGATGACGAATCCGACCAAGTAGATCTCACCACCTCGCGACTGCAAAAAGCGGGCTTTCACACTGTTGGAACCACGAATCCAGAAGACGCTTTAGAGAGCGTGAAGACGGGCGCGTGCCGCGTGGTCGTCGCTGATGTAAAAATGCCGGGAATGGATGGTCTTGCTTTTCTCGAGAAGATTTTGAAATGCGACCCGGGAATGTTCGTGGTGCTGGTGACCGGCTACTACTCCGTGGATGCGGCTATTGAGGCCATTAAACACGGCGCTTACGATTTTGTGTGCAAACCGGTGGACTACACGCGGTTGATGAAGGCTCTCGACGATCTGGCGGAAAGTTTCACGCAGCGATCGCAAATCCGCGATTTGGAAGACAAGCTTCTGGATAACCTACTGTTTCACGGCATTGTAGGTAGAAGCCCTGCAATGCTAGAAGTGTTTGACTTGACGAAGAAAATCGCGCGGCACTACACGAACGCCTTGATCACAGGACCCACCGGGAGCGGCAAAGAGTTAATTGCGCGTGCGCTGCACCAGATGAGTCCGGTGGCGAAAGAACGGTTCGCCGTGTGCAATTGCTCAGCCCTGGTAGACACGTTGCTCGAAAGCCAGCTTTTCGGGCACGTCCGCGGATCTTTCACGGGCGCCACGGAAACGCGTCCCGGGCTTTTTGAATACGCCGACGGAGGCACAGTTTTCCTGGACGAAATCGGCGAAACATCGCTCCACATGCAGGCAAAGCTGCTGCGCGTAATCCAAAACCGGGAGATTCAGCGCGTGGGCTCGCCCGAAGTGAAAAAGGTAGATGTGCGATTGATCGCCGCCACAAACCGCGACCTTCGTGCAGAAGTTCTTGCCGGCCGTTTTCGAGAAGATCTTTTCTATCGACTCAGCAGCATCGAAGTCCGAGTTCCGGGACTGTCCGAGCGTCCTGAAGACATTCCGATCCTCGTGCAGCATTTCTTGAAGAAATATAGCGAAGCATACGGAAAGCCGATTCAGGGGCTGACGCGACGGGCGCAGATACTTCTTTTGCAGCACGACTGGCCAGGAAATGTGCGCGAGTTGGAGAACGTTATCGCGAGCGCTGCGATTACCACTACGGCGGATTTTATCGACGTCGGGGATTTTCCGGAACATCTGCAGAACCCTCACCGGCGTGGTTCGGCGTCGGATGAGAGTTGGCGTCCGCTTCCGCTGGACGAAGTTCGCCGCATTCATATTCAGCGTGTGCTCGACATGTGCAAAGGCAATCGCGTACGCACAGCCCAAGTCTTGGGAATCGGACGTACGAGCCTTTACCGCTTCCTCAAACGCCCGAGCAATGGAAAATCCGCGGTCACCGCAGCATAAAGAGCATTTCCCTCATTAAGGCTACGATCGATTTTTCAAATCGGCGCAACCAAGGATGGACCAGATGAGAAAGCCACAAGCGGACTGGCAACAACTTGGAACAATTACCACTGATGATCGGCGGCGCGAGGATCGGATTCCACTCGCGTTAACAATAGAGGTTTGCGGGTTCGACTGTTCTTTGCGTTTTTTCACCGAGTGCACGGAAACATTCAACGTCAGCGATTCTGGTTGCCAATTCCGATTGCGCATGCAAGTTGCCCCGGAGTCCGTTCTGGCCATCCGAGTTATTCATCAGAATGGCGACGAAGAAATGAGTTCCAAGTCGGCCTTGTTTCGAGTGGTTCGCGTGCGCCAGGATTCCCAAGCGACATTAATCGGAGCGCAAAAGCTACAGCCGCATAGTTTGTGGAATCTCGGAATTCCAAGGCTCAACTAAAGATAGTCGCGGTCGATTCTGAAGCTGACCGGGTCCATGGCTCGACTGGTAAGCCACGAACCAAGTCAATTTCTCGCTCAGCGATGCGAACTATGGCTGAAGAGAGCTAACGTCCAGCAGCCAGCACCAATCCCCGCCTACTTTCCGCTCGTTGTGTAGGCCGCGTTGTGCAGCAGCGAAGCCGGCAGTGAGATGGTGGAGTCCATGCGGACGAGCAGACCGGTCTGCGCCGGAACTTCCACGTCCTTGCCTTTCTTAATTGCGATGTAAGCAGAGGTGCCTACAAAGCCGATTACCGTACCGCGCGCTACGTTGGCAAATAGCACACCCACAAGAGCGCCGGCACCGGTACCCAGGCCACCGGTCATGATGTCACCCTTGATGTCACGCTTCTCCTCAATCACGACTCCTTCCGTCATCTTTACGTCCTTGCGTTTCTTTTCCGAATCCGTCCCTCCGGTGTAAAGAGAAAGAATGCTCATCTGAACCGGGAAGATGCGGCTTTCCACTTCGATCGAGTTGAAAACAAGATTCATCGAGGCACCGCCGCGGAAGAGCGCGAAGAACTTTGGGCGGGTTACGCTAGTCACCGTGCCGTGAACTTTCGCTCCGGCGGGCAGCAACAGTTGGTTGCCGACGAAAACGGGTTCGGCGACGACCGCAGTGAAAGGATCGCCGTCATGGGCGACACCGGTACTGAGGCCGTTGGCCATAGTGAGCCGGACCTGGGTGCCCGGTTGGATTGCATTGGATTGTTGTTGAGCGTGAACTACGGGAGTCAACCACAACAAAACTGAGAGTAATACGCAAACACTGATAAAGCGCTTCATTGTTTCCTCCGGGCTTTGGAATTTGGACATGCCAAGCCATCCCCGTGTCGTGGGGTACCGCTGGCGCCGCGGTGCGAGTGCGGAGGATGCACCCGCAGATAAGATACTCTGCGCCGCGATATGGATGTCCAAAAATCGATATTGATGTTCCTAATCGCCAAGCCGGGCGTATCGAGTTGCGGTTGCGAGTGAAGGTCGGCTACAGCTCGATAAATCGATGCTGGCCCTCCGTACAGGTAGCTCGGACGACACGGAATGACGTACTTGCGAGTTCGTGCGCCGCATGAAGTGCTAACCTCGCCTACAGGCGGGTATCAATCGGCCCATCGAACTTTGAAAATTGAGCGCCAGTTAAGAAATTCGATGCGAAAACGTTTGCTGACTCTCGGGTTGTTGCTTATCGGCGTGGTGACCGCCGTCTATGCGACGGATTTTGCCGTTATCGTGCACTCTTCGAATCCCGTTCGGGCGACGACTTTGGCCGAACTCGGAAAGATCTTCAAGGGCAAGACGCATGTGTGGTCCAACGAACGGAGCATAACCGTCGTTCTGCGCGATCCGGATTCGCCGGGAATGAAATTCGTGATTGAGAAAATTTTAGGCGGCACCGTCGAAGAAGGAAAAGCGATTCTGAACGAGCCGAGCAGGAAAACGACTGTTCCGGTTGTTTTTGCCTCCAGCGATGAAGAAGTCATAAAAATCGTGGAAAGCAGTCCGGGAGCAATCGGTATTGTGGATGTTTACAACATTACGAGCGGAGTGAAAGTAATCAAGATTGACGACAAGCAGCCCTTCGATCCGGGTTATGTCCTGAAGGGCCGTTAATCGAGGTTAAAGAAATCATGCGAGGCATCATGAGAAACCGAAACCCTTTTCTATTTCCAATCTTCGCCCTAGTGATTGCGGGAGCCAGCGCTGGTTCGGCGGGCGCGCAGATGCAACAACCCACGATTACCGCGCATACGGCGGCCGATGCTGCGCCTGCGGGAGAGATAGTGCCGGTCACGACGTCTTCACCTGACGCACGGCACGATTATGAACTGGGTTTGCTGTATCACGAAGATCTGCTCTTTGTTGACAAAGGCCTCGTTTCCCTTCGCAAGGCGGTGAAAGCCGATCCGCACTTTGCGTTGGGTCACGCGACGCTTGCTTACTTCACGACCGACCCGGTGGAAGAGAGGCGCGAATATGCTCTCGCGCAAAAAGATATAGCGAGCGCATCTCCGGATGAACGGTTGCTCATCCGCTGGATGGATGGCGCCAAGAACGGAGGACTCGTTCCGGCTGTCGCTGCGATGAACGACCTTCTCGCGAAGTATCCGAACGACAAACGGCTCGCAAATATGGCGTCGGAATGGCTGTGCGCGAACCAGGCAGCCTACGAGCACGGTGAGAAAATTCTCAAGAACGTTCTACAGAGCGATCCGAATTATTTTCCTGCGCTGAACAACCTTGCGTACTGCTACGCGTTAAGCGGGCAGCCTAGTCTGGCTCCTCCACTGATGGACCAGTACGTCGTGGCGTTGCCGGCTCAGCCGAATCCGCAGGATTCTTACGGTGAAATCATGCGCATGTTGGGCGACTATCCGGCCGCGCTCGATCATTACGGCAAGGCGCTGCAAATCGATCCGACTTTTAATACTTCGCAAGTCGGAATCGCTTCCACCTACGCGCTGATGGGAGACCAAGAACGCGCTCGGGCGGAATACCTGAAAGCAATCGCTGGAACGAAGGAACGCCCCACCAAGCTGGACTATCGAATCCTTTGGGCCATGACGTTCTACCGGGAAAACCAGATCGAGCGCGGGAATCGGGAGATGACGAAGCTCGTGGTAGAGGCGCACGCTGCCGACTTGCCGGTCGAGGAAGCAGAAATTTACCGCAACATGGCTCTTTTCAGCGCCGACCCGCACCACGCGCTGAGGAGTCTTGATGCCGCTCGAGTGGTGCTCACGGAAAACCACGATATCTCACAAGGCGGCCGCGAAATCGAATTAGCGAATATTCTGCAAACCCGCGCGTACATCGCAGAACGGGCAGGTATGGCGGACGCGGCGCAGAAGGCGCTGAAACCGCTAAGCGCAATGGCACAGACGAGCCGGAGCAACATCGTTCAGCAAGCCTATCACTCCGCAAATGGCGCCGTTTTGATGACACAGGAGAAATATGACGCCGCCATTGCAGAACTCATGGAAGATTCCCAGAATCCCCTGTCGCTACAATTGCTTGCGGATGCCCAGAGTAAAGCCGGACAGGCTGCCGACGCTCAAAAAACACTGTCCGCTCTGGCGGCAATCAATGACGAGCGCGTAGAAACGGCGTTCGCTGTGCCGCAGGCGCGCGCGGCGTTGAAGCAGAATTCCGTGACGGGTGCCGAAACCGGCGGCCACTAGGCGGTCGCAGCGCCACATCCGTCTCCTAAAACGGTCCGTGCCCTTTAACAGCTGCCGTTTCATGCTTCCTTCGGCAACTTCGTAACATGACTTGCTCCAGCTCCAATCTACATTCCATCGGCGTCTTTCACGCAGTAGAGCGCTGTGCTAGACTTCGCCAAGCGGTTCTGAAGAAAGAAAAGTTTCATCAGCGACTGCCGATCGGTGGGACTTCGGGCTCTGTGCGACGATTCCCCGCAAACTCCGCCAGGCCCGGAAGGGAGCAACGGTAGCGGGTCAGCTTCGTGCGCCGCGGAGTACCCGAAGTTCCTCTTATCGCCCGGTCCGCGGAGAGCTGGCTCAACCAAACTCATGGGCTACAAAGTCATCGCTCGAAAATACCGGCCGCAAACGTTCACCGAAATCGTCGGGCAGCAGCACGTGACGCGAACGCTTGCCAACGCGATCGGTTCGAATCGTGTGGCGCATGCCTACATTTTTTCCGGAGTGCGCGGTGTCGGGAAAACGACTACAGCGCGCATTCTGGCAAAAGCATTGAATTGCGCGAATGGGCCGACAGCCGATCCGGACAATACTTGCGATTCCTGCCGGGAGATTTCCGCCGGCACATCGCTCGACGTGCTCGAAATTGACGCCGCTTCCAACCGTGGAATTGACCAGATTCGCGAACTGCGGGAAATGGTGCGTTACGCTCCGGCTTCGAGTCGCTACAAAGTGGTGATCCTCGATGAAGCGCATCAGTTGACCGACGAAGCGTCGAACGCTTTGCTAAAAACTCTCGAAGAACCACCCGACCGCGTGGTTTTCATTCTGGCGACAACCCAGGCCGAAGATTTAGCCGATACGATTAAATCGCGCGCACAACTTTTTCAGTTCCGCTCTCTTACATTTAAAGAGATCGCGGAAGAAATCGAGCGCATTGTGCGCGAAGAAAAGCTGCAGATCGAACCGGGAGCTGTTGCGGTCCTGGCTCGCGCCGCTGAAGGCAGCCTGCGGGACGGTCTCTCGCTTCTGGAGCAGGCCATTTCCTACAGCGACGATACGGTGACAGATGCGCAGGTGCGCGAACTTCTGGGAGTGGTTGCGGAGAATGTGCTCGATGATCTGGTGGAAGCGATCGCTACGCAGTCCGCAGAGCGCGCTCTCGGACTGGTCCATCGATTGATCGGCGAAGGGCAGAATCTACAGCATTTTTGTCGCGAGGCGATTCGCCACTTTCGCAATCTTCTTGTAGCGCGGGTATGCGGCGCGAGTTCCGATCTGGTCGCCGCGCCGTCCGACGAGCGAGCTCGACTTTCGGAGCAAGCGGCGAAGTTCAGCGAGGAAGACCTTACACGCTTTTTCAACATACTCCTGGCCACTGATGATGACCTGCGCAAGAAACCCGATCCGCGTCTGCACCTCGAGCTGGGGCTGCTGAAGTTGGTAAATGCGCAGCGCCTCGCGCCACTGGAAGAAATCCTTGCTGACCTTCGTGGAACCGGAACAGCGGCGAAATTAGGCCCTTCAACTTCGGGTGCCGCTCCGCCGCGTACAATGTCCGCCGCTGCTCAGTCAGCCTCAGCACCAGCCCGTCCAAACTTGACTCCGGCTGGTACCGTGGCGGGTGACACGCCCAAGGCAAGCGCGGTTGCAGCGCCGGGATCGACGATTTCCCCGGCTCGCGTGGCCTCGTCAGTCTCTTCTGCGCCGATTCCCGCTTCGCCACCGCGGATTATTGCGCGCGCTGCCGGAGCTGCGGGAAGTGGTTTGGCCTCGGCACAAGTAGAGGCCATTAAGGCAGCATTGCAAGGGCAGAAATTTCTGTGGTCTATGGTGGAGCACGCGACGCGCTGGGAAATTGAAGGCGGCGAGTTGCATCTTTTTTTCCCCACGGAGAGCCGCTCGCTCGCGGAAATGTTGCAAGCGCGAGACCCAATGGAACGATTGCGCACAGTCCTAAACCAAGTGGTCGGCGAGCCGCTGCGTGTCTGTGTTAAGCTTGAAAGTGGCCGAGCACCTGTGGCGCGGGGTTCCGAGTTGCGCGCACGGTTTGAAGAAGACCCGATCGTTAGGGCCATGCTTGAGAAATTCGGCGGCCAGATTTCAAAGGTCAAGCGCCCGGGCGAGGAATAACCATGGAAGTTAAAGCTCTACAACAAATGTTGTCGCAATTCCGGCAGGTCCAGGAAAAGCTCGAAAAGCAGATTGGCGAGATTTCCGTGGAAGCTTCTTCCGGCGGCGGCATGGTCACCGTGAAGATGAACGGCCAAAAGCAATTGACCGAAGTGCGCATCGAGCCGGACGTCTTCAAGAGCAAGGACCAGGAAATGTTGCAGGAGCTTATGCTGGCAGCCGTAAACGATGCAACCCGTCGAGTGGATGAAGAGCTATCCAAGCAGGTGAAAGATCTCACGGGAGGTTTGCCGGGGCTCGCGGGAATGAAAATTCCCGGCATGTTCTAAGCTGGACTTTCTGCGGCCCGTCTCGGTGCCTTACCGATTCCCTTCTCTTTCGAAATCCATAAAACGGATGTGATGGCATGCCTGATTTTGCCCCTTCAGTAACGCGATTGATTGACGAATTGAAACGCCTTCCGGGTATCGGACAGAAGACCGCTCAGCGTCTTGCTTTTTTCCTGCTGCGTGTGGATCGCGACCAGGCGTTCGCCCTTTCCGATGCAATTCGCGAGGCCAAGGAAAAAGTTCGGGAGTGCTCGGTGTGCAACAACATCACGGACGCGGACCCTTGTCTTTTCTGCACGGGCGCGACGCGAAACAGAGGAATCATCTGCGTGGTGGAAGAAGCCACGAATATTCAAGCGGTGGAAAAGACGCGGGAGTTCAACGGGCTATATCATGTGCTGGGCGGTTCATTGTCACCTTTACAAGGGATCGGGCCGGATCAAATCAAAATCAGGAGCCTCATCGAACGACTGAAGGGCGGCACGGTGGAGGAGCTCATCATCGCCACGAGTCCCACGGCCGAAGGCGAAGCGACGGCAGTGTATCTCTCCAAGCTCATCAAGCCGCTGGGTGTGCGCGTAACGCGCATTGCCATGGGTATTCCGGTCGGCTCGGACCTCGAATACGCGGACGAAGTTACGATGATGAAAGCGATGGAAGGACGCCGCGAACTATAGCTTCGCGCGATTTAGTTTCCGTGGTGCAAATCCAGCCCGAACGAAGGATGGTCTTTCGTTCCCGTAATCTTAATCGGTATCTCCGTTCCTCCATGCTTGCCTTTGAAAAACGGATCAACCGCCTTCAAGAAAAATGATTTTACTCCGGTAGTCGTCTGCGAAAGCTTCGCATCCATCCGCAGTTTGCCGTGAAGATTCATTTCGCCGCTGGTCATTTGATAGGTTCCGGCCAATTGCACAGATGCTCCCGCGACCTCGAAGGAGAGTTCCGAGAACGTGATGAGGCCTTTTTTCACATCAAACTTTCCCTTTAATGCGGAAACCGCCGTTCCAAGGTCAGTAGCCTTCGGCTCACCTTGCGCCCTCTTGCTCAGCGAATCAATCCTTCCTTGCACCGTCTGACTCGTAAACTCCGCATCGCCCACTCCGAACTGTCCATGAATGGTCAACCGCTGAAGGATGTCCGTGTCCGCTTCAGCAATTTCGATTCGCGCTTTTAGCGTGGCGGAACCGGTCATCACCGGTTCGTCGGACTTGACTGCGAGCCAAAGCAGGTCTTCTATCCGCGCATCATCGGAGACGGCGTCGAGCTTGATGGTTCTTCCTCTTACCTCCTTCTCCATGTCCACCACTTCACCCTTCACGTGCAGGGTGCTGTTCCGGAGTTTTGCCAGAACGCTTTTTAGAATGACGTCTCCGTTCGTGCCGTCTACCGTAGCGTCGTAATTGGTGCGCAGGCGCTCTGGATGGCCCGCGATGTTCAACGCAAAATTCGGAGTGTCCGTCTGCCCTTGCACGGACAAGTAATTGAGGGGGCCCTTAAACGCTCCGGTGGAATTCATGGTGCCGGAGATGCCTTTAAGAGTGCGAAAGTCAGCATTTGCGAAATTGTATTTGGCATCGACCGGAAGTTCGCTCGGTTCCTCCGGCTGCCAGGGACCGAATAATCCAACCGAATTAATTTCTCCTTGCGGAGTCGGATTGGTCAGGATGGCGTGAAAATTGGCAGGCCTGTCAAAACGAAAATCGTTGATCTCCAAATGATGAATCTCGAAGTCTTTGGGTTCTTTTCCGGGCTGGGCGCGGAGGATTAAAAGTCGGGCATCATCGGCATGAATATCATCTATGACGATCGGATATTTTTGGGAGAGATCATCGTCCGTTTTTTTTAGAAGCGGTGGGCCTCCCGGGCGGTGCGGTGGGGTGAAAATCTGCAAGCCAACTAAACGGATGCTCGCGATATGCAACTTCGGAAGCAACAGATCGCGCAAGTTGGCATCAACGATGATTTCTTTGGCCTGAATCAAAGGCGGGATGTCGGTGCGTCCGTTATGGCGCAAGACCAAACCGGTGATAGTCACTCGCGTGCGCGGAAATACCGTTACCTGAAGATCCGCGATCTGCACATCGCTTTTAAAATGCGTGCTTAGAGTCTGGATTGCGCGTTCGCGCAGGTAATTCGGCAACCGAGCCGAGGCAATAATTAGACCAACGATTGCGAACACAACTACGATAGCCACAATCAAAATTAACTTTCGGACTACGGATACAGGAGGTTTCTCGTCAAGGTCGGAGGACACGAACACATCATAACCAAGCCCATGGCGCTTTGCCAGAATCGCCCCGATTTCTGTAGTCTCGGCCCTGGAGGTTGACCTCTCATGCTCGCTCATTGGATCGGTCTGCCGCAATCTGAAGTTACCTTTTCGCACAGTTTCGGTATGTCGCTCGACCCCTCGCACTGCCAGTGCTACCCTTAACAGACACCCCTCTTGGAGGAAAGGTGACCGAACCTCTAGTATCGGGCGAACCCGACGGGCAGAAGCGTCGTAGCACACGCATTGTGCAGGCTGTGCCCATTACGGTCACGGGTGTGGATGCGCTTGGTCAGCCATTTAAGGAGCGGACCACGACCGTGATGGTGAACTGTCACGGGTGTAAGTACCAATCAAAACATTACGTTCCGAAGAATTCGATGGTCACATTGGAAGTCCCGCGACCGGAGGCCGGCGAAAAGCGGACTACGCAAGGCCGCGTTGTTTGGGTGCAACGACCACGCACGGTGCGCGAGCTGTTTCAAATCGGGCTTGAGTTTGAGGTTGCCGGAAACGTCTGGGGCATAGCATTTCCTCCCGAGGACTGGGCGTCCTCGTTGGACGAGGTTGCTACTAAATCTTCGGTGCAGTATGCCGCGTCGGATCCTAAGTTATCGGTCGCGACGTGGAGTGACGTGACCCCTGCTGCGCCGCCTGCCATAGCTCCTGACAAGAAAGCTGAAACGCCGGCTGCAGTTCAGAAAGTTTCACCGCCCGCCAACGTGCCCGCCCCGCCGCCAGCTATTAAGCGACCTGCTTCAGCTCCGCCGCCTTCCGCATCAACAGCAGAGCCGACGACACCAGCAGCATCTGCACCGCCAGCGTCCGCGCAGCCACTTTCAGCTCCATCATCTTCGGCATCAACAGCAGAGCCGAAGGCGCCTGTAATCGCGCATCCAATTTCCGCGACGACGCCTGTAAATTCGACGGCAGCGCCGGAAACTGCAGCACCATCCGCGACGCCAACAGTTTGGCGCCAGACCCCAACACCACCGCCACCAACGTCTGGAAATATTCCGTCTGGCCCGGCGGAGGAAGGCAAAATCCATGTAGTTCCAAGTACAGCCACGGATTTGCAAGGCCCGCTTGGCCGTCAGATGGCGCAGATGGTTGATGAGGTGAAGGAGAAACTCGACAAGTCGCTACGCAGAGGGGCTGAAGCGGCAATCACCGAAGAAATGGCTATTGCCCGCCAGCAACTCGATTCGCAGCTCCACGAAGCTATCGAGAAAGCTATTAAGGTCTCGATGGAGCGCGTGTCCGAATCTTCCGTGAAGAAAGTTGTACAGCAGGCTGCGGATCGCACCGCAGCGATCGTGGAAGAAGCGCGCAAGTCGACCGAGGCCTCCGCAATTCATCTCGACGAAAAAATCCGGGACGCCGTGCAGCAGGCCGTCAGCCATGCAGCAGAGCAAGCCGCGAATCAGGCTGCTCAGCAAGCGGCGGAGCAGACGGCGACGCATAGCCTGAAGCAAGCGGTTGATGAGGCGGTGGAACGGGCTTTGATCGAGCGCGCCGCGTCCACGCCGTCGTTGGAAATTCTTACTTCGCCTGAAGTAGCGCAGCAACATTTAGACCAATGGCGCAAGAGTCTGGAAGAAACGGCTCAGACCGTTCGAAGCCAAACGGTCGATCAATCGCAAGTAGAGATAGCCACGGCGAACCAGCGCTGGAACCAGCAATTCGAGGCCAGTCTGGCGGGAGCATCACACGAGTTCGACGAGAAAATTGCGAACGCATCGCACAGGATAGACGAGAAAATTTCTGAAGTATCGCGGCAAGCGATGTCGCAAGCGGAGCAAAACATTCTTGTCCGCAGCGAGATCCTGCGCACGTCGCTGGACGATGTGATCGACGGCGCAGCTGCGACCATTGAATCGCTCGGCACCGCTTTGAAGCAAGAGCGCGAGCGGGCGGAAGAAACGAAATCGCAACTCCATGACGCCGCGAAGGTAACTCTCGAACAGACGCGCCAGCACCTCGACGAGATCCTGGCCGGGCAGCGCGACGAAATCAGTCGCAGCGCAGACCAAATCGTTGCCGAACGCACGCAACAGATTGAGCCGGCACTGCAAGCGTCAGCACAAAAAGTTCTCGAGCGCGTTTCCATCGAGCTCGATCAGAAAATTGCGCCGAACCTCGAAGCGGTTCGGAATATGGCTTCCGAGCTGCAAAATGTCGAACAGCAGGCCGCCAGTCTGCGAAACCACATCGGCGAACAGATGCGTCAGGCTGCGGAGCAGGCCCTGCAACTGCAAAATTCGATTCGCGAGCAATCGCAGCAGTCTTCTCAACAGGCAATTCGGGAGTCGATTGAGCAACTTCGCGCGGAGGCGTCCAAGCTTCCATCGGAATTCGAAGAATCCTGCCGCGCTTCTCTTTCGAAAGCTCAGGAAGAGTTGCAGCAGAAAAGCACGGAGACGCAGCACGAAACGTACGAGGCGCTTTCAAAGGCCTCGGATTGGTATCAGAAGAAAGCGCAGACCACGATGCAGTCGTCGCTCGAGAAAGCCGTGGAACAATCGGCGACAACTCTTCGCGATCGCGCAGCGGAAGTTTCCAGCATGCTCGCTTCCGAACTCGATCATTATCGGCGCACGTACGTGGAGCACAGTACCGCGCAAATCGAGGATGCCGCGGGCGAAGTAGTCGCTCGCGAGCGGGAGAAACTCAACGAAACCTCTCAGATCGCGACAGCATCCTTTTCCGATCAAGTGCAGCGCGTCACCGCCGAGTCTCTGCGGCGCTTCGAGCAAAGCTCCCGCTCGGCGCTGGAGAAGGCGCGATCCGACATGGAGTTCAATCGCGAAGGCTCGCTCGCGGAATTCCAGCAGAAGCTGGATGAACGCATGATGGAAGGCGTAGAGCAAGCGAGGACGTTCCTGCAATCGCAACTCGCGCCGCTGATTGAGACCTGGGAAGAGAAGCGCGAAGCCGAGCAAGAAGAATGGAAGCTGCAACTGAAACAATCCACGGAAGAATCCATCGAACAATACAAGGCTCGTCTGGAAAACGCTTCGAATTCCTGGCTGTTGGCGTCAGCGACTACTCTGGGCCAGCATTCCCAATCCGTGCTGGACACCATCGCCAAAGCCGCCGAAAAGCGCCTTCGCGACACTTGTTCGCAAGTTCTTGCCGGCATGGGTGACACGCTGAAGGAACGCCTCCTGGGCATTTCCACCGACATGAACGCTGACGAAGACGACGACAAAGAATTTCCCGCGCCCAAAAAGTAGCCTAGAGTTCGAGATTTAAATCTTCTCCCCGCGCGCCGCCGATTTCGGCTCCAAGCTGCATCCCGGTATAATACTTCGCATGTCGAATCAAGCTTACTTGAGCATCTGGTGCAAGGATTTTCCTGAAGACCTGCTTCTCGAAAGGTTTGCCAATTTTCTTTCCACAGTTCCTTTCTCCGCGAAGCAACCCGGGTTCACCCATCTCGAGGTTCGCGCCGTGGATATGACTGAGACTCCCGTTTACGAGCAGGATCTGCGCTCAATTCCGTTGGATGTTGCGAGCATCATCGAATTAGCGAAGAATCATTTGAATAACGACAGCTCCTACTCGGTTCACTCGCGATGGGATTTGTGGGTTTACGAAGGCGATCCAGCGCGATGGCAGCTCCAGCCGCAAGCTCTCGAACTTGTGTGCTACGGAGAGGAATTTGACGGTGGTATTTGGCGGCAAGATGGCCACTTGGAAGTAAATCTCGGTTTCGAGCATCTTTTCACCGGGCACGCGGGCCTGCTCGGCATTAGGCAGATTGGCCAATCACGAGCTGAGAGCCCGGAAGAGCAGCGTTTTCTTGAGGCGATGGCGCGTCCGGAAAACTTGCAAAATTATACTGACAAGACTCGCGAAAACATCAAAAAGCTCTTCGACTGGGTTCGGCGTATCGAGAAGGCTTTGCCGGTCGAGAAGCTCCGGTTGTGGTCGGAAGGAGAGGAAAACTTTGAGGCTCGCCTCGAAGAAATTCTTGCAGCTCGCTAGCCTGGTTTCAGTTCTGGCGCTAGCGGTTCCAGCGGGACCGCAAGTCATAGCTTCAAGGCGGAAAAACGAGTTGACTCTCGCCGGCCTTCGCCCAGGGCACGAAAAACTCGCTTCGCCACAAACAAGTTTTCGCGAGCTTGATCGCGACGAATCTGTGACGGATGCGCTGTTGTGGGGAGACATGTGCACGCACCGTGAGCTTCGCGTCGAAGTGGATGCCAGCAAAATCGTGCAAACGATCACAGTGGATAACAACTACAAGCCGGAAATCATGGCAAAGTGCGCACCGATTGTTATGTCGCCCAGCCGTTTGAAATTGTTGTCGTCCGGCAATGGCTTGCAACTTGGCGACCCGTGTACTCGCGTGGGAGAAATATACGGCAAGCCGGAATCTAAGAGCCCTTCCGTGCGAGGAAGCGAACAGTTAGAATTATGGTTATATTCTTTTGATTGGGCCGGCGCGGACGTGCCCCAAGTGATGGAAGTGTCTTGTGGCAATTCTTCCAAGCAGGTTGTGGCTATCACTTTGGCAGCGTCGAGCCTTTAGTTTGGATGCGCGTAAAAAATTCATGAAAACAATCGCACTCATCGCTGTCGTCGCGGCCGCACTCACAATTGCGTCCTGCGGAAATTCGTCTTCTTCGCCGATAGCCGCTAAGTCCGAGACGGTCGCCCCCACACCGGCTGCTCCGGCGATTCCCGCCGACGTGCAAAAGGCAGCTGAGCTGGCGCTGGGATCGGAAACGGAAGTTTTGGCATTTGGCGATCTTTCGAAGACGGGCCCACAACAGGTTCTGGCGGTAAATCGTCTGAAGGTAACTCCGCCGGGAATCGCGCCGGGTACGCTCGTCACGCGCGCTGTTATAATCGAAAACGACGGCAGCGCCTGGAAACAGATATTCCTCTGCGACGAGCATCTCAAGAACACCAAGGGATTCCTCGGAGGGTCCCCGCTGGCGCCCGTGAATGGTTGGCGGTTGCAATTCGAACAACACGAGAAGGGCTTGGAAATGTATTTCACACCAATCGCGGCGCCCAAAGGCGAAGGCGGGCACGTGCTTCCGGTCGGAATTCGGTGGAACCCAAAAACGAAGCGTTACCAATCGCTCGATAGATCTTTCGAAAATTTTCTCGGCGAAGTACCCGCGCTGGAGACCCCGGAGTCGCAGATTCGTCAATGAGCGCCATCGCCCAACCTGTCGTGGCCACGGCACGCCGCCCGCAACCCAAGCCTTCCGGCTGGAAAGAGATGAAGTCGCTCGTTCCCTACGTGCTCCGCTACAAGGGAATGACGGCTCTCGGTCTCTTGATGCTCGCTCTCATGGGCTTGGTTGGGGCGCTTCCCCAACTAATCATCGGCATGATTACCGATCTGGTGCAAGGATCGCCGCGGACCCTTTCGACTCTCAGCGGATTTTCGCGCACGCTGCTCTCGCCGCTTTTTTCAATTTATGCGCCGTTCAGCCGTCATGCTCTGGGCCTCTACTGCCTGATCCTAGTAGTGGTGATGCTCGCCAAGGGATTTTTCTCTTTTTGGACGAGATGGTTATTGATCGGAGTCTCTCGCGAGATTGAGTACGATCTGCGCAACGATCTACTGGCGCGTCTGGTTTTGCTCGAACCGGAATTCTACGTGCGCAATCGTACTGGCGATTTGATGTCTCGCGCCACGAACGACCTGAACGCGGTGCGCATGGTGCTTGGCCCGGGAATCATGTACAGCGCCACGACGATCTCCACCATGGTTCTCGCTATTTTCTTCATGCTGAAACTTTCGCCGGCGCTCACGATGTGGGTCCTGATTCCCGTCCCGATCGTGGCCATCGTCACCCGATATTTCGGCGAAATTATTCATCGGCTTTCGGAGCAGATTCAGGCCGCACTCGGCGTGCTTTCAACTCGCGCGCAGGAAAATCTCACGGGCATGCGTGTGATTCGCGCGTACGCTCAGGAGAAGCAGGAAGTCGCGAAGTTCGATGAAGCTAATCGAGACTATGTAAACCGCAACATCAAACTTATCAGCACCTGGAGTCTTTTCTTTCCGGGGCTTTCCACGCTGATCGGCATGACAGTTCTGATTCTGCTGTGGCTCGGCGGTAAACAGGTGATCGACCATCGCGTTTCGCTCGGAACGTTTAATGCGTTTTATATGTTTTTGATCCAACTGGTGTGGCCGATGATTGCTCTCGGTTGGGTGACGAATATCTTCCAGCGCGGAGCCGCGTCCATGGGCAGACTGAACTACATCATGAATGCGGAGCCGCGCATTCGTGATTCGTCCGCCCCAGCGCATACGCCGACGGATCCCTTCGACATGCGGCCGAACGGCGATGCTCCTGAGGCCCAGGCGAAGTCCACAATTCACGGCGAAATCGATTTTCGAAATCTTACGTTCACTTATCCGACTTCCGGCTCGGAAACTCAGACGGGCGAGCCCGTCCTTCACGATATCAACTTGCACGTACCGGCGGGCTCGACTCTGGCCGTTGTAGGGCCAACAGGCAGTGGCAAGTCAACCTTGGCTGCTCTGATCGCGCGGTTGTGGGATGCGCCGCCCGGAACGCTGTTGATCGATGACCGCTCCATCCGCGACTACCCTCTTACGGAGCTTCGTGGCGCGATAGGTTATGTTCCGCAGGACACGTTCTTATTCAGCGAAACGATAAGCGAGAACATTGCCTTCGGCGCCGTGGATGCCGCGGAAGAACACATCCTCGAAGCGGCTGAAATCGCGAGCATCTCAGGTGAGATTGAGAGTTTTCCGCAGCGGTTCAGCACGATGGTGGGTGAGCGCGGAATCACACTCTCTGGCGGGCAGAAGCAGCGAACTGCACTGGCCCGGGCGATCATGCGGCAACCGAGGATCCTGATTCTCGACGATTCTCTGGCAAACGTCGATACGGATACCGAGGAGAAAATCTTGCGTCGCCTGCGGGACGTGATGAGTCGGCGAACGACGATTCTAATTTCTCACCGAGTTTCGACCGTCAGAAATGCCGATCAAATAATCGTCCTGCGAGACGGATATATCATCGAGCGCGGAACGCACGATCAACTGCTCGCGCACCGCGGCTATTACGCAGACCTGCATCAAAAACAACTTCTCGAAGAAGAGCTTGAACGCGAATGAGCGATTTCCGCGAAGAAGAGAAACTAGGAAAGCTTTACGATTCGGCGCTGACCCGCCGGCTCATGAAGTATCTGCGGCCGTATCGTTGGCACGTAGTCGCTGCCGTGTCTATCACTCTCGGCGTAACGGCCATGGAGATCGTGGCTCCTTATCTTTTCCACATCGCGGTGGATAAATATATCGTTCCCGGGTTCAATAATTCCATCACCGCTAGTGAAGCTTTGAAGGGCCTGCTTTGGGTAGTCGCCGCGTCTGCTGGGGCGCTGATAGGCAGCTTCGGTCTGCAGTACGCGCAAGTGCGGATCATGCAGTGGGTCGGGCAAGAAACCATGTACGACCTGCGCAAGGAAATTTTCGAGCACCTCCAGCGCCTGCCAATGAGTTTTTTTGACCACAGCCCCGTGGGACGTCTGGTAACCAGAGCGACCACGGATGTGGACGCCTTAAACGATCTGTTCGCATCCGGCGTCGTGGCTATGTTGAACGATTTCGTATTGCTTTTCGCCATGGTCGCCATCCTATTCAAGTGGCATCCGTTTCTGGCGTTCGCGACTCTCTCTCCACTGCCATTCATGATTCTGCTGACGTATTTCTTCCGCAACAAAGTGCGCAACGCGAACCGCCGCATCCGCACCGCCATCGCGCGGATTAATGCTTTCCTGCAGGAACACATCAGCGGCATGGCCATCGTGCAGCTCTTCAATCGCGAATGGAAGTCGCGCAAACAATTCGAGGAATTGAACCGCGCACACATGGAAGCTTACAAAGAGGCCATTGATGCGTTCTCATTCTTCTATCCTGCGGTGGAATTTCTTAGTATGGCCGGCCTCGCGCTGTTGTACTGGGTGGGCGGCCTAAGAGCAATTTCAGGCACGATTGAGGTCGGTGTGCTGCTCGCGTTTATGCTTTACGCGCAACGCTTCTTCCGTCCCATTCAGGACTTGAGCGAGAAGTTTAATATTTTGCAGACGGCCATGGCCGCCTCCGAACGCATCTTCAGGCTCCTTGACGAGCCCTTTACCATTACCTCACCTACTCAGCCTCGTTCGCTTCCGTCCGCGCGCGGCGAAATCGAATTTCGCAATGTTTGGTTCTCTTATACCGGCGGAGCCGCGCCGAAAGAAGCGGATTGGGTCTTGCGCGATGTTTCTTTCCGCGTCGAATCCGGTCAAACGCTCGCGATCGTCGGCCACACAGGCGCAGGAAAAACCACGATCATTCAGCTTCTGCTGCGCTTCTACGATATTCAGCGCGGCGAGATATTGCTCGATGGCGTCGACATTCGCACCATGGAATTGCAGGATCTGCGCCGCCTTTTCGGAATCGTGCTGCAGGATCCATTCCTGTTCACCGGTACGCTGGAATCCAACGTAAAGCTCGGTACCGAGACGATCACCCGCGCGGCTACCGTAAGCGCGCTGCGTGAAGTAGGGCTCGGCCCTTTCCTCGAGTCGCAACCTCAAGGAGTGGATACGCCCGTTACCGAGCGCGGTTCGACGCTTTCTGTGGGCCAGCGGCAGCTCGTCAGCTTTGCTCGCGCCCTGGCGCACAATCCGAAATTCCTGATTCTCGACGAAGCGACTTCCAGCGTTGACACCAAGACCGAACTCTTGATCCGTGAAGCGCTCGACCGGCTGCTCCAAGGCCGCACCGCCGTCGTGATCGCGCATCGATTGAGCACGATTCAGCACGCTCACCGCATTCTTGTTTTCCACAAAGGGCGCCTCCGCGAACAGGGATCGCACCAGGAGCTTCTCGTTCTGCGGGGAATTTATTACCGTCTATATCAGCTCCAGTACAAAGAGCAGGAATTGGTCGCTCCCGTGCCCGGCGGCGAGTCCGGATTTTCGCATCCTCCCGGCCGATGATTAAGCACTATCGACTCCTCGAAACACCGCTGCGCTCGTGTTCCTCATGACTGAAAAAAATATTTTGATTTCTGCTGGGGAAGCATCGAGTGACATGTATGCCGCGCGGCTCGCCACCGCCTTGCGCGAACGAACCGGCGCGAAATTCTTTGGAATGGGCGGTCCTCGGATGGCCGAAGCGGGCATCGAGCTTGTCGCTGACTACCACGAAGTTGCAGTCGTCGGCATCGCGGAAGTACTGCACAAAATCCCAACGGTAATTGCCGTGCAGAATCGTTTGAAGCGCGAAGCCAAGCGCCGCAACGCCGCCCTGGCGATTCTCGTGGACTCGCCTGGCACGCATCTGGGAGTCGCTCGGCGACTTAAAGAGATTGGAGTTCCGGTCGGCTATTTTATCGGTCCGCAGATTTGGGCTTGGCGCGCAGGACGAGTACGCGTCGTCAAAAGGCGCGTCAACCGCATGGTGGTGATATTTCCGTTCGAACATAAAATCTATCAGGATGCGGGCGTGCCGGTGAACTTTGTCGGCCACCCTCTAGTGGACGTCGTGCGCCCACGGGTGAACCGTGCGGAATTTGCGGCGCTTCACAATCTGAATCCAAACAAGCCCATTGTCGCAATTTTGCCCGGCAGCCGGCAAACCGAGATCAAACAAAATTACGAGACAATAGTCGAGGCTTGCGAGGGTCTCCGACGGACGGACGGCGACATCCAATTCGTGCTGGCAGCAGCGCCGAACCTCAAACCCGATCTCTTCGCTTCTGGGGCGCGTCGGGCTGTCGAAATAACGTTACTCCAAGGAGCCACCTATGACGCTCTAGCTGCTGCGGATTGCGCCATCGTGGCCAGCGGCACGGCTACGGTCGAAGCCGTTCTCTTGGGTACGCCAATGGTCGTCGTGTATCGCGTTAAACCGCTCTCCGCATTCATCCTTCGGCGGATGATTCGGACACCTTACTTCAGTATGGTGAATCTGATAGCAGGAAGAAGCGTAGTTCCGGAGTTGATTCAGGATGATTTCACGCCAGCGGCTGTCGAAGCTGAGGTGCGCCGCCTGCTCGACTCGCCGGCCGCTCGCGACGAAATGAAATCGAGCCTGGCTGAAGTGCGCGCGAAACTGGGCCCGGGAGGCGCGATCGAGCGGGCAGCGGACATTTTCGCGCAGATGTTGTAACCTTTTCTGCGTATTACTTACGGGCAACTTCGCGCGGGCCTCTTGTATCTTAAATATAAGCAGATAGTCCACTCTTCGCGAGAGGGTTTCTTGCACAAAACTCATCGGCTTCTGGTTTCGCTGGCTCTGTCGCTCGTCATCGCAGCCGCTGCGACGGCGCAAACGCCTCGCCGCTTCCCTTTTCGCGCGGATCACTATGACGTCCAAGTCTTGATACATCCTGAGGATCAGACCATCTCTGGATTGGCTCGCGTGGATTTTATCGCAAACGAGGTCTCCCGCACTGTGGTAGTCGAGCTACATCAGGATTTGAAACTGAATTCGATCCACGTCCCAGGTTCAAAAAAGCCTCTGGAATTCGAGCGCGACAGAACGTATCCCCTGCTTCTGACCGTCGGTCTTCCTGACGCCGTGGGTCCCGGGCAGCCTGTATCTCTCGAATTCGATTACACTGGGCCAATTTCCAGCGAGGATGATAGTCCGACGAAAGGCGTACGCTTCGCTTCGATTGATAAGACTTCGGCGTATCTGCTCCTTCCCGCGCGCTGGTTTCCGCTGACAAATTATCCCGCGAACCGTTACACCGGCACGTTCAAAATTATCACGCCCGATACCATGTACGTCACCGGCACAGGCAAAGCCGATCCTCCGACGATGCAGCCCGGCATCGGCAAGGGTGCTGGTCAGGCGTCGTACGTTTTCCACTGCGATCATCCAGGCCCGGTAGGCACATTCGTTGCGGGTGCGCTGCAACTTAATCCAGTTCAAACGGAAGGAATTTCGGTTTCCGTGTTCACCCCACCGGTTCAAGCGTCCACCGCAACCGCCTATGGAAATTCTCTGGCGCACATCATTTTGTATTACTCCGATGCCTTCGGCCAGCTTCAGGAAAAAGAGCCTCCTCCGCTTACGATCGCGCAGATGCCGGATGGCAGCTTGTCTGGATATTCGGCTCCTGGATTGTTGCTGATTAGCGCCCGTCAGTGGACTACCAAAGCCAACGATCGCTTGCTCTCACAACTTGCCTCGCAGCAGTGGTGGGGCGATCGGGTTCTGCCGCTCACTTCGTCTGATACCTGGCTGACGGACGGCCTCTCTCGCTATGCAGAAGCTATGTATGCGGAGCAGAGCGACGGCAGCGCCGGCTTGCATAGAGCTCTCGAGGATTTCGCCGTTGGAGCCCTGATGTATGAGGACACCGCGCCAATATCTCAAGCGGGACGCCTGCAAACGTTCTCAAATGAATATCGCTCTGTCGTTGCAGACAAAGGCGCTCTCGTTTTTCACATGCTCCGCACCGAAATCGGAGACGACGACTTCAACGCCCTTCTGCATGAATTTTATAAGAAATACGAAGGCAAAAATGCGACTATCGCCGACTTCGAAAAGATGGCTTACACCAAAGTCCCCACTCCGAAGAAGGGCGAGCCTCCGGTCAATCTTGTTTCATTTTTTTCCCAGTGGGTAAATTCAACGGGCATCCCCGAATTCAAGCTCGAATTTATCGTCTATCGCACGAAAAAGGGCTTCAAAGTGGTAGGCAAGATTCACCAGGATCTCGACACCTTTCGCATGCCGGTTGAACTTCGCGTGGATACCGAAGGAAATCCCGAATATAAGAAAATCCTGGTGACAGGAACGACGCAGCAGTTTGAGATCGACACTTTCGGCCGTCCCAAGCCCTATGGAATCGTGATCGATCCGAATAACAACTTGCTGAAGTCCAGCGCCCGTTTGCGCATCCGAGCGTTCGTTGCACGTGGAGAGGGCTTCGCCGAAAACGGCCAGTACTACGAGGCGATCCAGGAATATCAGCACGCTCTGGATCTGCAGTCCAGCAACTCGCTCGCGCATTTCCGCATGGGCGAGGCCATGTTTAACCAGAAGAACTATCAGTCCGCCGCAAACGCTTTTCGCGCTGCGCTTGGCGGCGACCTCGATCCCAAGTGGGTGGACGTCTGGAGTCACATCTACATCGGAAAAATTTACGACATTCTTGGGCAGCGCGAACGCGCCGTCAATGAATACAGTTTGGCGCAGCATCTCCAAGACGATACCGCCGGGGCGCAGGAAGAAGCAGGAAAATACTTGCAGCGTCCGTACACAGGTGATGCGGCAGCAGACGCGCAGCCCGCACCCGCTAGCGCAAAGCCGGCGGCTACCGCAAATGGGTCCGCCGACGCCGATCCAAACAAGCCGGTCCTGAAAAAGCGCCCATAGGCCGCGAGGAACTCGATTCTTCGGACTGACGTTCTAGAGCGGCTGAAGTCCCGCGAGATTGCCCGGGTCGAATCCCTTATGTTGAATGAGCACTTGGAACGTCTCACCCATTCCTTCCGGATTGATTAGAGTTTTAAAAAGAAGGCGTCTCTGCGATTGTTCGGCTTCGGCTAAGCCGTCTGATTGCAAATCTGCGAAATTACCGTGCCGCGCGAGCGACAATAAAAAATTGCTTTGAGACGTAAATCCGGTGCGAACGAGTCCGCATCTTCCCCCGTATGACTCCAGCGCGCTGAAATTAACGTGCGCCGTCAAATCCTGCGCCCCCGGCGCGCGAAACCAGTCTTCGCCGGCGCGGTGGCGTTCGTAGGCGAGCAGAGTTCCTCGCATGTGCCGCTCGTCATAAAGCTCTTTCGCGTGATGGCCGTAATCAATTGTGACAACGAATCCGCGATGGAGCTTCTTGGCCGCTTCTTCGATCCACCGACACGCAGCCAAGTTCACCTCTGCTTGCTGTCCTTCGTGCAGGTGGATGTTCTGTTCCGACAAATATTCGCTGAGGGCGTTCGAAGATGGCTGCCTTATGTCATCACAGAATCCATTCTGGCCGAGGCCAACGTACATTTCGCGCAGTTCGCCACGTTCAAACGTCAGGCGATGAACCGGCATAGCGTCGATAAGCTCGTTTGAGAAAATGCAGCCACACGCAATTTCGTCTAGCAGTCCCTGTTGAACCGTAAATTTGCCGCTTGTGACATGCGACTCCATCAATTTCGTTTGCTGATCACTGCGGGCAACGGATCGTTCCACGGCGATGAACCGCAGCGCCTCGTAAAAGTCGGACCACGTATGTTCCGAAAATTCGAGGATCTGCTTTGCCAGCCGCCCTGTTCCGGCGCCGACTTCTAAAAGCAGAAAAGAAGCTGGCCGTCCTAGCAGGGACCACATTTCATAAAATTGTCTCGCCAGCAAGCGGCCGAACAGCGGGCTAACGTCCACGCTTGTAATATAGTCGCGCTGAGGTTGTTGCTCTTCCTTCGTGTAATACCCATACATCGGATGGAAGAGGCATGCTTCCATATATTCAGCGAAAGTAATCGGGCCGTGCGCACGAATCCGTTCCGCGAGGATGAGCGCTAGAGGCGTCGGCTCGTTGCGGGAGCGCATCAATTCACGCGCTGCGGGTTGCGCGTAAACATCTCAATAATGTAATCGTGCAGGCAATCGTAGAGTTGCTTCTGGAATGTCCATGGGAATTGCGCGTGTTCTATTTCGCGCGGATGCAGCTTGAAAATATAGTTGTGAACTTCGGAGTTTACGGGTTTGTAGCGGATCTCTACTTCCACTCCCTCTTCCGCGGGCCGCGCCTCAAAATCAAAAAGCGGATGCTCGTAATGCGCGAGCTGGCGGCGGACTTTCTCTGCGAGCAATTCGCTCATTTGAAACTCTTCGCCTGCAATTCCGTCCATACACTCGTAAAGCTCGCCAGCGCTTCCTTGTCGAAAAGAACGAAACTAACCTTTTCCAGAGATGTGGGCTGCTCGAAATGTTTGGCTACTTCACGCAACATGATCTCGGCGCACTCGCGTATGGGAAATTCCGCGATCCCCGTCCCCACCGCCGGGAACGCGATAGTCTTGAGCCTCTTTTGCGCTGCGATCCGCAGTGAATGCGCTGTTGAGCTGCGCAACGAGTGCGCGGAGGTTTTCCCTCCGAGCTGCATACTTGCCGCGTGAATCACGAAACGAGCTTTCAGTTTTCCACCCGTTGTGATCGCTGCTCCTCCGACCGGCACCTGGCCAATCTCATCACATTCTTTCTGGATCTCCGGACCACCTTTTCGCCGGATCGCTCCCGCCACTCCGCCTCCAAGCTGCAAATCGTTATTCGCCGCATTCACGATGGCGTCCACATCCATTTCGGTCAGGTCCCCTTCGATAATTTGTATTCGATCGGCTAGGTTTATCTTCAAGGAAGTCCTTTAGGCAGAAACGGCGCAGTAAAAAGCACGCTAGATTATTTATTTTGCCCTTTTTCCATACTCATACACGCCGCGTCCGGATTTTCGTCCGGTTCGGCCTGCCTTCACATATTGCGCCAGGAGCGGGCACGGCCGGTATTTCTCTCCCAAGGTTTTGTGCAAGTCCTCTAAGATACTGAGCCGCACATCCAGTCCCACGAGGTCCGCAAGCTCGAACGGCCCCATGGGATGATTCAGGCCAAATTTCAACGCTTTATCAATATCTTCGGCGGTGGCGACGCCCTCCTGAAGCATGTAAAAAGCTTCGTTACCTATCAACGCATTGATGCGGCTAGTCACAAATCCGGGCGATTCGCGTATCACCACAACTTCCTTACCCATGCGTCGCCCAACTGCTATACATGCTTGCAGGGTGCTCTCGGAAGTTTCCAGTGCGCGGACAATTTCAAGCAGTTTCATCTTTGGCACTGGATCGAAAAAGTGCATGCCGACGCAATCTTCCGCGCGAAAAGTTATGGATGCCATTTCCGTGATTGAGAGTGATGAGGTATTGCTGGCCAGAATGGCGCCGGGCTTTGCGAACTTGTCGAAAATTGTAAAAATCTCGAGCTTCACTTCCATTTCTTCCGGAACGGCCTCGATCAACAAGTCTGCTTCGCGGCATACATCTTCCACAGACCGCGATGTCGACAGATTCGCCAACGCTTTCTCCTTCTGCCCGACTGTCACCTCTCCGCGCGATACTCCTTCTCCCAGCGTTTCCAAGATGTACGCCGCGCCTTGTTCGCGCATTTCAGGAGAAACGTCTTCGAGCACCGTGCGGTAGCCGCCCAACACTGCCGCATACGCAATCCCTCGCCCCATCGTCCCCGCGCCAATCACTCCGATGGTTTTCATTTCCATTCATATACCTCGATCAGACCGGAAAAAGCCGTGCGGCATTGTCGTATAAAATCTTTTGCTGTGCAGCAGGCGCAATCGGCAATGCTCGAAACTTCTCGATGTTTCCGCGCACTCCCGGAACGCCGGGGCCTGGCCAGTCCGTACCAAACAGCACTTTGTCTGCAATCTCCTCGATTCGAGGAAAATGCTCCATCACTTTCTGCGGAGGGATTCCGGAGATATCCATGTACATATTCTTATGCCTGCGAACGAGGAAAAAAGCCTCGTTCATCCATAACGGGCGTCCACCATGCGCCAGAATCACGACAAGGTTGGGAAAATCCACGCCCACATCATCGGCCAGCATCGGCTGCGCATATACATTTCGCGCGCCGGGGAAAATTGACGTGCCGGTGTGAATCATGACGGGCAGTCCGAGATCCTCCGCGCGCTCATACATCACTCGCAACGGCCCCAGGCCGCTGCGATATTCGTTGGGAGCAAACAATTGATGGGAGGGATGAACCTTCAGGCCACGGATTCCCAGCTTCTTCAGCCGGGTCACTTCTGCAGCAGCGTCGAAAACATATTTCGGATGCACGGAGCCGAAGGCAAGCAGACGGCGCGGATCGCTGGAACAATATTTTGCGACCCAATCATTAACTTCCGACGTATATCCAATCACGTCCGGGCTGACGTAGTTGATGATTCCCGCGCGCTCGATTTCCGCCTCATCCAAGAACTTGAGGAACTCTTTAGCGCTCTTTGCATATTTCAAGACGTCGTCGTAGTCCCGACGGCCCCGGCGAACCAGTTCAAGCGCCTCCGGCTTGATCGCGTCGTTGGGCTGTACGTGAATATGAATGTCTATGATTGGCGGCACGCTTGCTTTCCCCGACACTGCAGCGCAGAGTTTCCGCTCTGCTCTCCGGCTAAATTCGATCGATCCCGTCTTGATCGAATCCGAGCACCACACGTCCGCCCGCGACAATCACCGGACGCCGAATCAAGTTTGGCTCTGCTGCCATCATCCGAATAGCCTCTCCGCGCGACGGAGGATGGTCCTTCATTTTTTTTCTGCGGTAAAGCTCGTTGCGCGTGTTGAGAAATGGTATGTGATCGCGGTCGCCGATTAATTTCTCCAGCTCTTCCGAACTCAATCGCTCTTTTCCCAGATCGCGGAAATGCATGCCGAAGCCTGCCTCTTCCATGTATGCGCGAGCTTTGCGGCATGTTGTGCACGATGGCTTATGCAGGAAATGAACTGCCTTCCCGGTTTTGGTCGTTCCGTGCGATTTTTTCCTGATAGCTCTCTTAGCGGGCATCGCAAAATCCCTCACGCAACGCTGTGCGTTTAATACCGGGGTATGCTCGGGTCGATTTCCGCGGACCAGCGGTCAATTCCTCCCGCCATCGACCGAGCGCCTTCCACGCCCTGTGATCGCAACCACGCCGTGGCGTCCAAACTTCGCATTCCATGGTGGCAAAACAGGACGATCTCGTCCGCAGCCTCAAGCCTCGCCAGATTCAACGGGATCTCGCGGAGCGGGATCAACTCCGATCCTTCGATGTGTGAAGTGTCGTATTCCCACTTCTCGCGTACATCCACGAAAAACATTTTCTCTCCTCGCGCGAGTTTGTCTTTCACTTCGCGCGGGGACACTTCCATGTTTGCGTAAATATCTTTCGTCATTTAGTACCCAAAATCCGCAGGAACAGTATATGCGTGTTCTTTCACTCCCAGCGATTGCATTCTTTCTATGCCGAGCTGCTTCAAATACTCGGCGCGGCCGTCTGCGCGCACTACCCATTGGTTGAGCCAAGTCTCAAAGCCTTCTATACCGCGAGTTTGCTCGTGATACTGCGAAAAAAATGCATGATCGCGCCCATAATATCCTTGCACTGGAGAAGGATGTGCTCCACCTGGTTCATGCACCACCGCTTCAACCAGGAAACCCGGCACAAGGGTACGATTCGGGTCTGAAGAGATCACACTGGGCTCGACAATCTCTTCCGCCACCACAATAATTTTTTGCGCCGCCCGCGTGCCATCGACGGCGACACCCAGACTTCCCCAAACATGCGCATTGCCTTGCGCATCCGCGCGCTGAACATGCAAAATCGCCACGTCCGGCCGGAGCGCCCGCACCGCGACTAGCCGTTCCTCACTAACAGGCGAAGAAAACTCCCGCAAATCGCCGTTCTTCTTTAGCAGATCGCTGCCGAGCGTCGCATAGGTCGGCAGGAACGGCACGCCCAGGGCCGCCGCGTGCAACGCTAGCGCCATGGTGAAATTTGAATAATCAACGACGTCGATTTTTCGCGGAACCCCATGTTCCACTGCACGACGAAAACAGTATCCGACCCCTGCTGAAACATTTCCGATCCAAGCTGCCATAACGCGAGCCACGCAGCCCGCTCCGATCATTTGGTCGAACAAAATGTCGGAGATAGGCCCCACGAGAGTAAGGTCGCGCCGTCCCTGCCTTATCAGCTCGTGTCCCGCTGAGAACGGAATCATCTGTTCAAGTTGCGCGCCGAGAAGCACGGTGGAACCCGAAGACACATGTCGCGCGATTGCGTCGCGCATCGTCATTAATTTTGATGCAGCCATAATTTGCAGCCCTACTCGATTTCACCGAGTCCAAAAGTGGTCGGGATCCAGTTCCCGCATCACCGCCAAAGCCTCGTCGCTCGGCGGAAGCGTCTCAACGAGTTCATCGGCAACACGTAGGGTCCATCCCGTGTTGGCGAGAACTTCTTCGACGCTCACTCCCGGATGGACCGAAGCCAGGAATGCTTCGCCGTCTTCTCCGAAACGAATAACGCCGAGCGTTGTGATCACAGCCGAAGGACCAGAATTCGCAGGCAAGCCTTGCGCTCGCCGCCAGCCAGTACCGTTACCGTAGCCTGGCGACGTGATGTACCCGACTCGTTCGGTCAGCCGGCCGCGATCGTGCACGAGCAACACTACCGTTCGCCGCGCAAGGCAGGCAATATCGCATGCGCCTCCCGATCCGGGCAAGCGCTGCAGTTCTTTTTTTCGAAAACCCCAAGTGGTGTTCAGATTGCCAAAGCGGTCCACTTCCGCGGCGCCGAGAAATCCGACATTGATGCGGCCCTGTTGCAGCAAAGACATCACATCGAGCATTTGACCGCACTGGGTTGCACCCAGCAAATTGGGGGGGTCGCCCATAGTGTACAGAAGCGCGGAAGAAAGTGTTTCGCGAACAACACCATTTTCGAACAGTCCCACGGCGTGAGGAGCGTGCGTGCGCCGAGCGACCAGAAAAGCGAGCATCGGCAGACGCATCCCAACGAAAACAAGTTCTCCGTCGGCGATTTCCTTGGCTGCCGACGCAACCATTAGCTCGCTAAAAGTGTAACGGTCGCCAGCGGCGTCCGTTTCCGACCGAGCCGTCACGATAAATCCATGCTCCCTTTCGGAGACACCCACTTTGGTTCGTTGTCCTGTATTTCGCTCACCAACTTGATGTCTTCCGGCTGCGGCAACGTCTCCTTCAAGTGTTCCGCATACTTCTGAGGAGACAGTAGCTCGCCCGTCACGCTATAAGGCTGATCGGCAAATTCGCCAATATGCCGGTTGAATTTCATATCCGGAACGTAAAGCGGAATCGCGCCTGCGGGGACATGTTTGTTAATCTGCTCGATTAGCTTCTCGCACTCCAGAAAATACAGGTGGCGATTGTGCTCGTTCATGTGTCCGAGGTCCACTTCCTGCTGGGTTTGGGCTTCATCGTACCGTCCCTTCAATCCCCAAATGTAAAACCAGTGTGCCGAACTCGATTGATCCACGCCAAATAAGTCGTAACTCACCGGAATCCATTTGTTGACGTATTTCTGCACGATATCGAGCGGCACCACCTCCGCCTTCACAATCCGCTTAAGCCCGTCGTGCCCCGTCCCCAGATGGAACGACTCTTCCCTCAACATCGGATTCATCGACTGCGCGAGCGGCTCGAACCCCGAATAGCTCAGCATGGTGAGCTGGAATTTCCCATCGCGGTCCACGAAATCTGTGTAAGTGAAAAAGTCCAGCCAGTTCGCCACTTCCTGATTAAACGCCCCGAGTAATCGCTTCGATTCGAACGCGCGCCGCTCCAGCATTTTCTGCGCTTCCACTTTCCCGCTGTAGCCAAAATGATTGATCAGCAGGTGACACATCTGCCAGCCGTGCCGCATTTCTTCGGTCACTACGCGGCAGAGCGATTTGCGATCGTGCTCGCTGGGCGAATGTTCAAAAAGACGCCGTTGCTGTTCCACCGAGGCGAACTCCGTATCGCCCTGATAGATAATCAGGTTCATCAGACCGTCGCGAATTCGCTGGTCCGGAATGTCCAGCACCTTTTGCCATTTCGGGCGTCCCTTGAACGCGCCAAATTCAATTTCATTCGAACGGGTCGGTCCGAACTTCGCTTCGAAATGATAACTGTCGATCTCTGAATAATTCACTCCGATATCGTTTCGCCAAACGCGGAATAAATCCACCCAATCATCGAAAGTAGCAATGCGTGTAGCGGACATTTATGAATTCCTCCCAGTTTGCAAAGCCCTCAATTCCATGAACTCTTCTCCAGCCATCGACACGAACATTCGCGTCGACCAAACCCGCAATCAGCGTCCGCGAAAAACCGGTTTGCGCTTCTCCATAAACGCGTTCAGCCCTTCCAGACAGTCTTCCGACTGAAAACAGTGAATCTGCAACCGGATTTCTTCGTCGAGCGCAGCAGTCAAATCAGCGCGGTTATTGCTCGTCATGGCGTGCTTCGAGTCCCGTACCGAGAGTGGTGCGGCCGCAGCCAAATCCTGCGTGATTTTCTTAGTTTGTTCTTCGAACTGTGTTGCGGGAATGACCTTGCTAACGATCCCCATCCGGAGGGCGTCTTCCGCCGGCAACTTCTCAGAAGTCCAGAACAATTCCGCGGCCCTAGCGCGCCCCACAAGCCTGGGCAAAAAGAATGTTCCCCCGAAATCCGGGTACAGTCCTATCTGCGCAAAGGCCTGTGCGAACTTGGCCTGGTCGGATGCGACGCGTATGTCGCAAGCCAGTGCCAGATTCATGCCTCCGCCGGCTGCGGGACCATTCACCGCTGCGAGCACCGGCTTTGGCATGCCGGCGATCACCAAACAAATCTCTTTGCCCGTAATCAGCAGGTTTTCGAATTCCCGCGAGTCCTTGCGTTTTCGCAGTTCGAGAAGAAATTCCAAATCGCCGCCCGCGCAAAACGCCCGGCCCGCTCCTATAAGTCGAACGGCGGCAACCTGTTTATTATCCCCGGCATTTATCAGTGCATGCACCAACTCACGGCCAAGTTCCACGTTCAGTGCATTCAGCTTGTCCGGCCGGTTCAAGCGAAGGGTAAGAATCTTTCCGTCGCGTTCTTCAAGCACCAGTTGGTTCGCAGCATTTGGTTGAGTAGTTGCCGCCATCACCTTGCTCCCTAGTCCTTCAAACTTTTCAACAGCGCCGCGAGTTTCTTAAAATACCGCGTCTTCACTCCGCGGTCCGTTCCGCAATTTGATCCGCTGGTCGAAGGCAGCACGAACACATGCGCTCCATAAAGTTTCTCTTTCTGCAAGCCCAGCTTGCATACCCGCCCCGTAAATTTCTCGTAAACCATTTTCCCGTTGAACGCGATAACGCGTGGCCGCAAGTCTTCCAGTTTCTGCGACAGCAAGACGCGCCCCTCGGAAAATTCCTGCCGCTCGATTTCTTCCACTCCCCGCGTGGGGCGCTTCACCAGATCCGTCATTCCAATTCCAAATTCCAACACGCGACGGTCATCCTCATAGCCGATTGGCTCCGGAATTACGCCGGATTCATACATCATCGGCCAGAACTGGTTGCCTCGTCCGGCATAGTAATGCCCCACCCGCGCCGAACGGTCGCCAGGATTGGCGCCCACCAATATCATTTTCATTCCCTTGCGAAGATAATCGGGCAGTGTGCGCATTCAGTCCTTTAGAATCCCGAATCGTGATTCGCTTACGTACAGAGAGCCAATTCTCGCGTTCTCCTACCTTCCCTTGAATTCCGGCTGCCGCTTTTCCACGTATGCTTTCAAACCTTCCTTCGCGTCTTCGCTGGTAAAGAGCAACTGCTGCATCTCACGTTCGATACCCAGCGCTTCTCCGAACCCGACTTCCGAGCCGGTCACAACTGCGCGCTTGATGCGTCCAACCGCGCGGGAAGCTTTGTTCGGCGGGCAGAATTGCTTTGCGTACGCCATCACTTCTTCCCAGAAAGTCTCACGCTCGTAAATGTAATGAATCAAACCGAACTCCAGCGCCTCTTCGAAGCTGAACGTGCGTCCCGTTGCCATCAATTCAATCGCGCGAGCGCGTCCGACCACTCGCGAAAGCCTCTGCGTTCCACCCGTTCCCGGCAACACGCCGAGATTCACTTCGGGCAAGCCGATTTTCCCGCCTTCTTTTTTCGCGATGCGGATGTCGGCAGCCAACGCAATCTCCAGCCCGCCTCCTACCGTATGTCCGTTGAGCGCGGCAATGACGAGCTTCGGCGTCTGCTCGAACCGGCAAAGCGTCTCGTTCGCGTGCAGGCAAAAATAATACTTGAATGTGGGATCGGCCTTCGTCAGCATCGGGATGCTGGCGCCCGCCGAAAAGAATTTCTCGCCCTTACCGCGCAGGACGATCACGTGCGCGTTTTCGTCCATTCGCGCTTGCAGAATGGCGCTGTCGATCTGTTGCATCATTTCGTAGGTGTAGGTGTTCGCCGGCGGGTCATCCATCTCGATGATCGCGACTCCGCCTTCCACTCCGTAATGAATCAACTGCTTCTGCTCCACCGCCTGCAACGTCGCCATTGTTTCCTCCGGGAAATTATTTTAAATGTTCAGTCGATCGGTGTTTAAAGATTATCCGCCTGCGCGCGCCGGTTCCGCAAGCGTGCCGCTGCGGGTCGCATTGGTTTAGAATGCGCATTGCCGTGGCCATTCATTACTCCGTGCAAAAACATTCCCGCAATCGTTTCGGCAAGCGCATCCGCCTGCGGGTCCATTTCCGCGCGATGCCATGTATAAGTCCAATTCATCATTCCGAAAAGTGACAGAACTGCAACGCGCGGATTTATTCGCCGCGCCGCGCCGGTCGCGCGCAACTCTTCGAAAATATTGAGCGCGATTTCGACGTATCGCCTCTTAACTTCCAACACTTCCTTCCGGAACGGGCCTTCCAGAGCTTCGTCCTCATGTGCCAACACTTTCATCTCGACTGGATGCCGCAGAAAATAATCCAGATGATTGTGGACGAGGATGCGCAATTTCTCCACGGGTTCAGTGACGCCCGCCAAGCTCTTCTCAAGTCGCGCAACAATGGTCTTAAACGTGTGGATTTGAATCAGGTACAGAAGTTCTTGCTTGCTCTTGATGTAGTGATACAACCCGGCCAGCGAAACTCCGCTAGACCGGCTGATATCCCGTATCGAAGCTCCTTCGTAACCTTTCTCGCAGAACACTTGCGCGGCATGACGAAGAATTACTTGAAGTTTCTCTTGCGGCTCGCGCTGCGGGACAGTGTTTTTGGGCATAAGAGACGCAAGTTCCGTTCGAACGTTCGTTCGGTAAGCAGAATACTTCCAGGCGTTGAGCCTGTCAAGGCTACTTGTTCTTCTCAAGCGGAATCTGCCCACCATTTTCCTCACGCCATGCTCAGCTTGCAGACCTCTTCAAGCGCCGAACCGTTTAGCTGGCGGGCCATGTGCGCGGACTTCTCCCAACCTGTGCTACCCTGATTCTGCGAGACACGTCGAAATGAGTGCATCCAAAATGAATCCGACCGGCCAGAACCCCGCGCAACCTCGTCCCATTCCCTCCCAGGTCGTGAAGGAAGACGAGCCCATTCTCGTCGCGGCCGCCCAGGCCGGTGACATTACCGCGTTCGAAACTCTGGTAGGCCGCTACGAGCGCAAGATTTTGCGCCTGGCCCAGAACATTACTCAGAACCGTGAAGATGCGGAAGACGTGATGCAGGAAGCCTTTCTGAAGGCCTACGAACATCTCTCCGGATTTCAGGGAAATTCCAGGTTCTATACCTGGCTTGTGCGCATCGCCGTGAATCAAGCGCTTATGAAACTGCGCAAGCGCCGCCCCAACCAAGTTTCAATCGACGAAGAAGTGAACACAGGCGAAGATATGATCCCTCGTGAGATAGAGGATTGGGGTCCTTCGCCCGAAGATCGCTACAAGCAAACCGAGCTTTCCGACATTCTTTCCAGCGAAATTGCCGATTTAGAGCCACCTTTTCGAATCGTTTTCCAGTTGCGCGACATCGAAGAATTATCGACCGAAGAGACGGCCGAGGCGCTCGGGCTTTCTATCCCGGCGGTAAAATCAAGGCTTCTTCGCGCCCGGTTGAAGCTGCGGCAGAAGTTGAACAAGTATTTCCGACGGAGCGAAAATCAGTGAACTGCAAGACGATTGTTGTTGAGCTGGAAGATTATTTGGATGAGGCGCTTGACCCTGAATTGCGCGTCTCGATCGAAATGCATTTGGCCAAATGCAAAAACTGCAAGTTGATTGTGGATACCACCAAGAAGACCATTCAGATCTACTGCAACTCCGAGCCCGCGCCGCTCCCCGAAGACATGCGTCACCGCCTTCACGACGCGCTCGTCAAGAAACTCGGCCGGCCGCGCGCGTAAAACGGCGTCGATTTACTTTCTCACGCCCACGCGCTTCTCCAGTTCGTCATCTTGCTGCCACATCGGAACGTCGCGGCCTATTCCACGCTCCCGGGCCATTTCAAATATTCGTCCTCCTACAACAACGTCCTCTGTAGCAATCCCGTTTGACTTAAACAACGTGATCTCATCCGGGCTGGTGCGGCCCCCGACTTTGCCCGCGACAACATCGGCTAGTTCGCACACGCCGGTCCACCGCGCTTCGTCCTCTCCGAAGACCTGAATCAGATCGCCGGATTCGAGTTTCGACTGCGCGCGAGAATCCACCACAATCAAATCGGATCGCTCGATGGTACGCGCGTCCAACTCGCGCTTCTGCGGGAAATTAGCGCCGATAGCATTGATATGCACGCCCGCCTTCAGCCACTGTCCTTCGAATACCGGAACCGTGCTGGTCGTCGAGGTCACAACAATGTCAGCATCGCGCACGGCGCTTTCGGCAGACGGCATCGGTACGACGGGAATCTTGAGTGCATCACTCATTTCCTTCGCAAATTTTTCACGCCGCGCCACGTCTCTCCCGAATACGCGTATTTCCTCCAGGTTCCGGGCCTGGACGATCGCCTCGAGTTGAGTGCGCGCCTGTAGCCCAGTGCCGATCATCCCCAGCGACTGGGAGTTTTCGCGCGAGAGATAACGTGTGGCCACACCACTCGCCGCTCCGGTCCGTATTTGCCCCAGAAAATCCGCTTCGATCAATGCCAACAAATCACCGGACTCCACACTAAAAAGAGTAACCAGGAAACGCAATCCTTTGCCCGAGCTCGTATAAATTTTCAAGCCCATGTATCCACTGACGCCGTCGGCTGCCGCCATGTAGTGCAGATAACTTTTGGATGGCAAATGCAGCCTTTGCCGCGGGTGCATCTGTGCCGAACCGTCTGCCAGACGATGAAAAGAATCTTGCACTGCTTCGATGGCAATAGGCATCGTCAACAGCGACTTCACATCCGCTTCGCTTAGCATTAGTGGCACGGTATTCTCCGCATCCGTTCGAAATACGATGGAAAATAGTATCGCGTCGCGAGGCTGTTTAGAAACTGTGTAAATCCAGAACGCCACTCGGCGTTTTGACTAGAAGTTTATGCGGTATCCCAGAACACGGTGTTCCGGCGCATCCAGCACCAGCAATTCATGTTGCGCGCTGACTGCCAGCGGCGGCGCCTGCCGGGTTCCTTGCCCAAGCTGTGGGGCGAGGTCCATGTCCAGTCTTGGATTTCCATCCGTCGTCACAACGTGCAACGTCCTTCCATTGCTGTCCATCACGAAAATTTGATTATTCGAAACTGCGAAACCTGGCGTTGGATTCCATTTGCCTTCATTCGGCTCCGGAGCTATTTCCGCAACAAAATGACCGTCGTGCGTGAACTTCAAAATGTTGCCGGAAGATTTCGCGAGATAGAGATAGCCGTCCTTGCCGGTTTCGATCGGGCCAAAAACTTTTTTCGCTTGCGGATCACTGCCTGGGGGAGCCCATGTTTGCGCCAGCCGCAACCGGGCATCAAAAGCGAAGCATTTCGACGCGTCGGCATCGAATATATGAATGACGCCGTCAGCCACGGCGACGCTCAGCAAATTGCTCGCGCTTGCGCGCGTTCTCAGTCGCAACTCGCGAAAGCGATTCTGTTCTCCGCCGGGATAAAAAATGAAAACGCTTCCCCGCGCCGGATCCGTCACATAAATCGCGCCCCCGCCATCCACTGCAATGAATTGTGGATGCTTCAAACCATCTTGTTGAAACGAAAGGAGCGCTTTCCCTCGCGGCGCAAATTTATGGATGAAATCGGTTCCGGGGTCGGCGATAAACACGTTGCCCAACGTGTCCGTGGCAATGCTCGCGGGATCTTGCAGCTGGCCCGGCCCGTCGCCCTTCGATCCCCATTCGCCGATGTACTCGAGCGCAAGCCCTACGGGCCTTTGTTGCATAGCAAGCAATTTAGTCCGCCAAAAACCGGCGATAAAGAAAATGCATAAACAGACCAGCAAAACGGCGAAGGATATGGAGCGACCACGCATATGAACAAATTTAGCGCAATTGAAGTTCGTTGCTTAATCAAATGAAGGAGGGTGGGGCGCTCTGATTAACGCTTGCGTTTAACGGGCTTTGCTTCGCCGGCTTCACGCACACGCCGGACGACGGTCTGCTTCATCACATATTTGCGCTCTTCAGCGCCCTTTCCGCTCAAATTCTGAAATTCGAATCTCACTTCGCCGCCCGGCGCGGAAGGCTTGGTTATTTTGACAGGCAGCTTGCCGCAGACATCACTATCCACGAACGCGGTTTCGTACCGCTCTTTCTTCTGGCCCCATGTGTAGACTCGCAGCAATGAAAAATCGCACGGTTGGCCTTCGGGACCATGTGTTCCGACCAAAAGATATTGTGGCTTCGCATTCTGCGAACCGTCCGCGACACGATTTAGTTCGAACCAACCCACGATCCGCATTCCCGCGGAACTGGCGTAATCCGGCAGTGGCGCTGGAACATCAAGGTCGATAAACCTCCCAACGATCCAACCTGCCATGGTGGTCTGATCGTTGTTGTGCGCCAACACCAGCCACCAGTCTTCTTTTTTCTCCGGCGAGCCTCCGGCGGAATCTTCTCCGGATCCCGCACCGCGCACCGGCGTGACAGCCACAGCCCGCCGAGCAAACACGTCCAGTGCAGTATTTTTATTCAGCTGGCGAAGGCGAAGCGAATCGCGTCCCGGCTCGACGTGCATGTTGGTTAAAACCTTCGTGTGGCCGCGCGCTTCGACCGGCATCGCCAGGACTTTCTTTTCCAGGTCCTTTGCCGTCTGCCAGACGTCCGCCGAAAGCAATTCCTGTTCCGCAATCCAGCCTGTGATTCCTTTCGAGGTTCGCACCTTCACTTGATCTTGATAACGCTGAAGCACGTCCAGTTTTTCGCCAAAGGCCACCATCGTCACCGGCTCGCGCACCTGCGCGGAGGTGCTCCACACGATCACTTGGCGATTCCCCGCGTAGCCCACTTCCATCGGGGCGTTCGGATGACGGAACCGAAGATAGGCGGCAGTGCCCAAGATCAGCAGCACTAGTAAGCCCAGCAAAATTTTACGCATCAGTACCGATCTCCAAATTTGATTCCGACAAAGGTTCAAAGACGACTCTGGATTTTACACTAACGGTGGCGTGTCTCCTGTGCACGGTTGAAGACGTTTCCAAATGCGGGAGCTTCAGGGCGATTTAGGTCGTCTGATACAATGCGGGGCGCTTAAGATCGAGCCGCGTCGCTCAACGCGAAGAGCCAATAGTTCATCGGCTTGAGTGCTCGGATGCGAGGAGATAACGAATGGAAGGATTGGAAAAACTGAAGCCGCTCGCATTGCTGCTGTTGCGCGTGGGGCTTGGGGTGATATTCATCTCGCATGGGTACCCCAAACTTTTCACGGAGTTACATCACACGGCCGAAGCTTTCAGCCACATGGGCATTCCCGCCTATTTCGCTTACATCGCCGGAGTGCTGGAATTCTTTGGCGGGATTTTGCTCATGCTGGGGTTGTTTACGCGGGTCACCGGGTTGCTGCTCGCGGTGGAGATGGGGGTCGCAGTGGTTAAGGTGCACGGGATGCTGGCGAATCCGATGGCGGTACACAATTATGAATTTCCGCTGGCGCTGATGGTTGGATCGTTCGCTCTGGCTGGAGTGGGAGCTGGAATAATTTCGCTCGATCAGGCCATTTTCGCCAAGCAACGTAATTTCCCGAAGAAACCAAAGGGCAAGGATAAGCGGGACTAACCGCCTTTCCGTTGGCGAACAGGCACACTCGACCTACGCGGGTTGGGTGAAATTTGGCGCTGAGGCTGGCGGTGGCGTCACGACTACAGTGGACGGAACCGGCAATGCTGCCTGCGGCATAACGAGCCACGCCACCAGATAGGCGATCAAGCCTGGGACGATGCCGCTGAAAAACGAGACGAGTACCCAGACCAAGCGCACGACGGTGGGGTCCACGTCCATGTACTCGGCGATACCGCCGCAGACTCCGGCGATTTTGGAATCGACGGATGAGCGCATCAGGCGCTTCTGAATGGGCGGCACAGAAGGCGCTGGTTGTTGAGGCGCCCCGCAGTAGTAACAGAAATTCGAGTGCTCGGCGAGTTCCCTCGTGCAGTGGTTGCAAATCATTTTAGCCTCCTGCGCGACACACTATCGCTGTGTTCGCCCGGGTTTCTATGTCGTTATACGATTTTACCACGTAAAAAGTTTCCTCGCCGCGAGCGGAAGCCGGCATAGGCCGTGCAGACCCAATTATTTGAGGAGCGCTTGAGAAAGTCAAAAGAGCCCGCGGGGCGCCGGCGCTACGAAAGGCGGGCTTGGGCCAATTCGCTGCGGGATCGCCCGTTTTCACAGCGGGCACAGCATGCTGTGCCCCTACGGAAACAGCCTCCATCTGGAGCGAGCCGGAACGAATGCAAGCGAGGAACTTCGTCGCGGGACCAGTGGAGCAAATCAAGAGTGATCTCATTAGAAGGCGGCCAGGGCGCGGACGGCGCGGACTATGTCTTCGGTTTGGGGCAGGATTGCGTCTTCGAGTTTTGGCTGGTAGGCGCAGAAGGTGTCGGTGGCGGCGACGCGGCGGATGGGAGCGTCGAGGTCTTCGAATAATTCGTCGGCGATGCGGGCGGCGATTTCCGCGCCGTATCCCCAGGACAGAGTGTCTTCGTAGGCAACGATTACACGGCTCGTTTTGCGGACCGTAGCAGCGATCGCGTCCCAATCGTAAGGGCTGAGGGAGCGCAGATCGAGTATCTCGACCGAAATTCCAGCGCGAGACAATTCCGCGGCGGCGACTTCGGCTCGATGCACGACTGCGCCATAAGTGATGATGCTGACGTCGGTGCCTTCACGCACGACATTCGCTTTGCCGAACGGGATGGTGAAATCTGCGCCGGGATATTCCGAGCGATTGTAGGGCTGGCGGTAGAGATGTTTGTGCTCGAGAAAAAGCACCGGGTCGTCCGAGCGGATGGCGGTGCGGAGCAGGCCGCAAACGTCGAGCGCGGTGGAAGGCATCACCACGCGCAAGCCGGGAACGTGTGTGAAAATAACCTCGCCGCTCTGGCTGTGATAGATCGCGCCGCCAGTGAGGTAGCCGCCAATCGCTACGCGGACGACGACAGGCGCTTTGAAATGCCCCCCTGAGCGCCAGCGCATTGTCGCGAGTTCGTTGCGGAGTTGCATGTAGGCGGGCCAGATGTAATCGAAAAACTGAATTTCCGGCACAGGCTTCAATCCGCGCAAAGCCATTCCGATAGAGCGGCCGACAATGTTTGCTTCCGCCAGCGGAGAATTAAAAACCCGGTCAGAGCCGTATTTGCGCTGCAATCCTGAAGTGGCTTTGAATACGCCGCCCTTCCCTTTCACGAGCGACAGGCTGTCTTCGCGGCTGCAATCGGCGACGTCTTCGCCGAAGATGACGATGCGCTCGTCGGTTTTCATTTCGTCGAGCAGCGTAGCGGAGACCATTTCGACCATTGTTTTCGGTTCGCCCTGCAATTTGGGCTGAGCTTCGAATTGGCTTCCACGCGGGTCAACGTCCGGCGAATAAACCCATTGATAGATGGATTCCGTGGAGGGCAATTCGGCGGCGAGAGCGCGGTCGGTGGCTTCGCCGATTTCGCGGTCAACATCGGCTTCCAGTTTGTTGAGTTCGCTTTCCTCGAGGATGCCTTCGCGCACGAGGAAGAGGCCAAACTTCGGGATGGGGTCCCGGCGCGATTCTTCTTCGCGTTCGGCGTCGCAGCGATAGAGTTTTTCGTCGTCGGAAAGAGAGTGCGAGTACGGACGAATCACGTGGGAGTGAACGAGCGCGGGGCCTTTGCGCGCGCGGCAGTGTTCGGCGGCGCGTTTCATAGCGGCGTAACTTTCCAAAGGGTCGGTGCCGTCGCATTCTTCGATGTGCATGCCGGGATAATTGGCGAGAAGTTTGGAGATGCTGCCGCCGGGCGTTTGGATTTCTACCGGAACAGAGATGGCGTAACCGTTGTCTTCAATGTGAAAAAGGACAGGAAGTTTTTCGGTGCTAGCGGTGTTCAGAGCTTCGTAGAATTCGCCTTCGCTGGTGGTGCCTTCGCCGGAGGAAACGTACATCACGTCATCAGGCTTGTATTCGACGGTCTCGCCGAGGGGGGCTTTGCGAGCTTGGTCGAAAGCTTTCGGAAATTTTTTGTAATACAGCGAAGCTTCCGCGGAGCCGACGGCGTGAAGGAATTGCGTCCCGGTGGGTGATGACCGGGAGACGACGTTGAGTTTCTGATGGCCCCAGTGTGAGGGCATCTGGCGGCCGCCGGACGCAGGATCGTCTTTCGCGCCGACTGCTTCGAGCATCATTTCGTAGGGAGTGACACCGAGCGCGAGCATGAGAGCGCGGTCGCGGTAGTGCGGGAAAAACCAGTCGTAGGCCGGCTTCAGGACAAGGCCGGCGGCGACCAGAGCGCCTTCGTGTCCTGCGCCGCTGATCTGGAAGTAGATTTTGTTCTGGCGCTTGAGCTGGATTTCGCGGTCGTCGAGGCGGCGCGAGAGAAACATCAGGCGGTAGATGCGGATAAGGGTGTCGCGATCGAGGCCTTGGTACTTCGAGGCGTCGAATTTGGAGTTCTTGGGTTTGGTTTGTGTGGGCATGGCGTTAGGTTAAGTTGCAAGCCTCGCGGGAGAAGTTAGGACAGGGGGCATTATAGCGAACTGCAGTGGCTAGTGGCGAGTGGCTCGTGGCTGGCAGAAGCCGCGACCGGTGGTCCGGGCCCCGCGTTCCGGGAACGGACTCCGGGAAGAAATTCGGCCAATTTGGTGAAAGCTTAAAGTGTGTTCTGGCCCCGGTTAGAAATTTTTCTGTCGTTTGTTTTGAGTGAGTTACGTCGAATTCTGTTTGTGGGGCAGAACCGGTTAGAAATGGGCGAAACTCTTCGTAAAAACCGCTCAAAAGTAGCCCTGCATCGAACCCAAAATGCAACTTCCCTTGCCCGTGAACGCCCTTGGGATTGAGGAAAATGGACGCGCGTGGGGTGGCCTGCCGCCCTTGACCGCTCACTGCGCCGAACTTTTCTATGCTCCACATAGCTCCATTTATAGGCTACCACACGATGCAAATCCGGATTCGTGTGTGCGTTTTGCAAGTCATTTGGGGAGTGGTGGTTGGAGGGGCCATTCCCAAAATGGGAAACTGCGATTTTGGAGGCTTTGATGCTTTTCCCGAAATGGCACCTACGTGGCGCGCAATGCTGAGCTTCTTAGACAGCTCTTTTCAGTAAATCGAGTCCTTGCAGCGGCCCGTTAACGAGTTTATATTTTGCAGATGCGTCGGTGGACAATTCTTCAATTGCTGTTTCTCAGCCTGGCGGGATTGTGTTTTTGTGATGCAAATGCTGAAGCGCAGTCATTACGTTATTACGATTCTTGTTGCAACTCTCCGAAGACGTCCTGCGACGGCGGTATACTGTTCAGCAGACGAACCCCAAGAATTTACATCGACAGCTTGGTCTTCGATGGGGCTATTCATTTGAGTGCCACAAGGCTGAAACAACTTCTCAGCACAGTGAAGGACAATAAGTTTAATAGCGATTTCACGTCGCCGGAAGAAATCGAAGAGCGGCTGCAAAACCCGTGGCGGGATGAAGGATACTTTAAGGTCAGAGTGAGCGTCGAAACGAAACCGGTTGGCGGCGGTTACGATGGGCGTTATGCGATCACTGCGCACGTGGACGAGGGTCTGCAGTATCGCGTTGGACGGATTGATTTTCGAGCCACTCCGGGTACCGACTACGAGAAAATTGATAGCTGGATCGATGGACCGACTCTCCGAAAATTGCCCGACCCGCATGATACAGAGTGGGTTGACCCATATCGCCCGGTCTTCTCGTTGGAAGAATTGCGGAACTCGGTGCCGCTAAGAGAAGGTGACGTTCTAAACGTCGAAAAGATCAGAGAAGGCCTCGACGCACTGAAACGGCTGTACGGTAGGCGCGGATACATCGATTTTGTTGCGAGCCCGCAGACAGAGATTGATGATGAGCACCAGACCCTTTCACTCCTCTTTGATCTCAATGAGGAAAGGCAATACCGAATAGGAAAAATCGAGATTTACGGGCTGGATGCTAGTTTGCAGAACGCGTTGAATCGGAAAATGAAGGTTGGAGACATCTTTGATAACGAGTCGTTGCAGACATTTTTCAACGACAATCAAGCCAATTTTCCTGCCGGATCCTATTGGGCTGAGGACCCGAAAATTGTTCGCCACGCGAACATTGGCACCGTTGACGTAGAGTTCACATTTAAGTCCTGCTCTGGGCGGTAGGTATACGCACCGCAATTCCCTCCCTTTACTGAGCAAGACAACAGCAGGTCCCTCGTCGGCCACAAGGCGGCCTCGATCGGGATGACAACGTTAAGAACAGTGGCAGATTCCAAGTCGGAAGCAAAGGTGCCGCGCCTGCCTTCTGGCAGGCGGGATGAAAAATATAAAGCAAAGGCTGCCGGGCTAAAGGCCC
>Ga0209330_1000025_pt1 | contig 76151 bp, 57 predicted proteins | sample JacPinW_OM2H0_O3_FD_187969 | JGI IMG/M metagenome (GOLD analysis project Ga0209330, IMG submission 187969) | Forest soil microbial communities from Algoma, Ontario, Canada - Jack Pine, Ontario site 1_JW_OM2H0_O3 (SPAdes) (version 2) | ecosystem: Environmental > Terrestrial > Soil > Boreal... | reverse complement strand
CAACGCGAATTGGTCCTGCTCCTGCCGCGTGATGCCGTATTTCTCGGCCACCAGCTCGCCTGTAACCCCCATGTGATAATTTTCGTAAACGTCCCACAGCCCATCGGTGATCATCGAATCGAAAATTTCCTGATTGCCCAGCCTAAACCCGCTGCGCGCGCCTTTCAGCAAATACGGGCAGTTCGACATCGACTCCATCCCGCCCGCAACCACCACCTCCGACTCGCCAAGCTGCACCGCCTGTGACGCGAGCGCCACCGCTTTCAGCCCGGAGCCGCAAACTTTATTGATCGTCATCGCCGCCACGCGCGAATCCAGCCCGCCGCGCAACGCCGCCTGCCGCGCCGGATTCTGCCCCAGCCCCGCCTGCACCACATTGCCCATGATCGCTTCATCCACGACGTTCGGCTCGATGCCTGCCCGGCGCACAGCTTCGGCAATCACTTTCGCCCCAAGCTCCGTCGCGGAAAGCGGCGCAAGCCCTCCCATGAATCTCCCAATGGGTGTGCGCACCGCGCTTAAAATGACAGCCTGCTCCATGATTTTTCGCTCCTAGGTGTGCATTTCAGCCAGAAACTCCAGTATATGCGCCCGCGATTTCGCGGTCAAATTAGGGTATAAAACGAACGTCGACTGAAAACCGAACTTTGATTTCCGAACTACAAACCGAGCGCTTGTTGCTGAAGCCTCTTGAGCTGGCTGACGCGGATCAGACTCAACGCCTCTTCCCTCACTGGGAAATCGTCCGTTATTTATCGCATGTCGTGCCTTGGCCTTATCCCGCCGACGGTGCCTATCGTTTTTACCAAGACGTCGCTCTGCCGGCCATGCAACGGGGCGAGCAGTGGCATTGGACCTTGCGCCTCAAGACTGCACCCGAGAACTTGATCGGCTCTATCAGCTTGCTGCGAGGAGAAAACCAGAATCGCGGCTTTTGGTTGGGCCTTCCCTGGCACGGCCAGGGTCTGATGAGCGAAGCGACCGAAGTCGTAACCGACTACTGGTTCAACGTCTTAAACTTTAAGGTGCTGCGTGCGCCGAAGGCCATCGTCAACGAAGCCTCTCGCCGAATATCCGCGAAAAACGGAATGCGCGTGATCGCCACTGAAGAACGTGACTACGTTTCCGGCAGACTCTTGAGCGAGATATGGGAAATCACGGCCGAGGAATGGAACGCTAGACATAAGTCCACAAAGCGCTGAATCGTATCGATCGCGCCTTCGAACCTATTCACGCTGGTCCGAGCCGGGTATATCATTCCTCCAGTAGCATCGAGGAGGTTGCTTCATGGATCGCGACGATTTTCTTCACAATTTCGAGCAGATTCGCGGCCGCACAATGCGCCTGGTGCGCTGCATCCCTCCCGACAAGATCGAGTGGACCTGCCGAAGCGGCGAATTCACTCTCGGCGATCTCGCACGGCACATCGCCGCCACCGAGCGTTACGTCTTCGCCGAATGCGCCCTCGGACGTCCAAGCCGCTACAAAGGCTGCGGACGTGAGCTCGCGGACGGCTTGGACAACGTGATCGACTTCATGGAACGCATGCACTCCGAATCGATCGAAATCTTCGGCGGGATGAGCCAGGCCGACTTCGAGAAAAAAGGCACCTCACCCGAAGGCATTCCCATCACGGCATGGAAGCTCCTGCGCTCCATGCTCGAACACGAGATCCATCACCGCGGCCAAATCTACGTCTATCTGGGAATTCTCGGCGTCCCGGTCCCATCGCTCTACACCCTAAACGAGCGCCAGTTGCAAGCGCACTCTTCCTAAATGCGGCGCAAAGGCGGGTAAATTCTGTGAAAGCCTCGGATTTTCGCCGCATCGCTCTCAGCCTGCCGGACGCAACCGAAGGCTCGCACTTCGGCAACGCCGACTTCCGTGTGAACGGAAAAATCTTCGCCACCCTGGGCCTCGAGAAGGAAGGTTACGGCGTCCTGCTGCTGACTGCCGAGCAACAAGCCGGAATGGTCGAAGACGAGCCGCAAATCTTTTCGCCCGTCCCCGGCGGCTGGGGACGCAAAGGCTCTACGCGCGTCCGTCTCGCAAAAGTCGCGCCGGACATTCTCGAAGCCGCGCTCCGCACCGCCTGGCGCAGAAAAGCCCCAAAGCGCTTATTGAAACCGTCAAAGTAGAGCGCGAATCCGTAGGGGCACAGCAATCCGCGGCGCGAATTCATCCTTACAAAACATTCACCGCCCGCGCCGCAAGCAGCGCCACAATCGTCAACGAAATCAGCGCCTGTACCATCATCCCCGCTTTCGCCCAACGCGAAAGCACAGCCGTATCCGTAGGCGAAAACGCCGTGCTGGTATTGAACGCGAGAAACAGATAATCCATAAAACGCGGCGACCATGACGCATCTCCGCCTTCCTGGCTCAGCATCTGCGGGAAAAGAAATGAACTCTCAATGCGTCCGCGCCTGCTCTCACGATTCAGAGGCCCGCCCCCGTCCAGCTTCCAGTACCACAGCGCGAATACCAATACGTTGGTCACCCAAAGCGCCGTCGCCGCGCGCAACAACGTTTGCGCCGGCTCGCGATGATGTGGAATGCCCTGAATCAGAAAAGCCAGCGAAGCAACCATCCCGATGGTAATCGCGCCGTTCACCGTGAAAGTCAAAATCCGCGCCACATTGAAATGCCCTTGATGGTTCGATATCACTATCGGAATAGTGAGCACGAGGATAATCGCCAGCAGCAGCCAGCTCGGCCCCACCGAGAGGGGCTCCGGCAACGCCCAATACACACACCCTGCCGCTAACATCGCCACTACCGCGGGCCATCGAGGTTCACGCACAATTTGAGCGCTCATAAGTTTGTCGCGAGGAAGTATAGGACGCGCCTCGAAGAACCGCAATTCGCCGCGCACCTTTGTGTGTACCAGGGAGCGTAGTAAGTGAGGTCGTCTATGTTTTCGGCAGGGATTCCAGCCACTCGATCACCGCCGTTTCCAACGCAATGCGATGGTCCGAGTAACCATGGTCTGTAGACATATGAACGAGAGCAACCTTCGCATCGCCGGCTTTGCGCAGCGCCTCGGCGAGCGCGCCTTCCGACGCTGCGAGCCCATCATCCGAAGTCGTGATCAGCACCGGACGCGGCGCAAGCTTGCCTGCGTAATCTACGAAATCCCATCCGCTGCGGTTCGCAAGAATTTCGCGCGCAAGACCTTCCGCCGTGCATCCCGCCAGCGGTTGCAGACCATTTTCCGCCAAAGAAGCCGCCAATGGCTTCACGGCCGCTTCCTCATTCCCCGCCTTTACCGCCGCCAATCCTTCCCTCCCAATATCCCACGCTGAAATCATGCCGATAGCCTGAACGCCGGGGTCCTGTGCGGCGCCGTAACCGGCCATAAATCCGCCCATGCTGTGACCGATCAGCACAATCCGCGATGAATCCGCGCGCAATTTTTTCGCCGTCGCCGGATCGTGCAGAAATGCAATGGCCGCCTGTGTGTCATCCATCGCATGCGTGAACGAAAAATCCCCCGGCGTGCCCCACGAGCCGCGGTAGTTAAAGAACAAAACGTCCCAACCCGCGCGCCGAATTGCTTGCGCCAGGTCCAGATTCTTCTCATTGCCGGGAAAGCCATGCAGCAACACCACCACCGGATGCGGCCCCGCTCCCGAGGCCACGTAAACAATCCCATTCAGCAATGCCCCGTGACTCGGCACCTGCACCGTCGCCATCGAAGCAGGATTCTCTTTATCCGGCGCCGGATCGCTCATGACAGCAGCTGTCACCCGCTGCGACTGCGCAAACACTGTCGGAGCAAAACTCAGCGAGCAAACTAGAAGCCCGGCGACATTGCCGTACGAAATCCAACGCTTGTTGCGATTCTTCATCAATGTCCTCATAAGCTCGTGGCAACCCATGCCTGAAGTCTAATACAGTTCCAATCGCTCCGACCTCAGAGTTCAAAGTTGAGAACCTCCCAACTCAACGGTATGGAGGAGTGCCGTCGGTTTTCGTGGCTCCGCCCTCGCGCCGGCTCCTTTGGCTTCTTTAGCTCTCACCACCGTTCGCGATCTTGCCTCGCAAAACGGCCCGGTCTATAATCCCCGCATGAAACTCAACCGAGTATTGGGCATTGCCCTGCCGCTTTGCACCGTAGCCTTCGCGCTGTCAATCGCAGCGAAAACAATCGTCCACATGACGGATGCCCAAGGCAAAAGTGTGGGCAATGTCGTTCTATATGAAAACAAGGGAGGCGGGGTTGGCCTGGAGCTCAACCTCGAAAATCTCCCGCCGGGCGAGCACGCGATTCACTTCCATCAAAACGCGAAGTGCGAAGGACCGGACTTTAAATCCGCAGGCCCGCATTTTAATCCTGACGGCAAAAAGCACGGTTTCGACAGCCCCGACGGTCACCATGCCGGCGACATGCCGAACTTCACCGTAGGCGCCGACGGAAAAGCCAAAGTCCGACTCAGCGACAAGGACGTGAACTTCGGCGACGACGCTCACTCGCTCTTCAGCAATGGCGGCACGGCGCTCGTGATCCACGCCAAAGCCGACGACATGAAGACCGATCCATCCGGCAATTCCGGCGACCGCATCGCCTGCGGTGTCGTTCACAAGTAATTTCAGCGCTTTTCCGTGAACATCCCGAGTACTCGCTGGAATCTTCTCCCCAACAGGAGCCGCGTCATTGGCTGGCGAGCCCTTTCCAGACCCCATTAAGGAATTGCCAACCGGGCAACCCCAACCATGGGGACGCGCCAACCGTAATCGCCTTCTCATTTGGGTAGGCATAGGATTCATTCTTCCGCTTCCCTTTGTTTGGGCATTCCATCACTGGATAAAACCGAGCGGTTCGGTTTTCACGATTCAAAGCGAACTGCCCACCAAGGCTATCCTTTCGTTTTTCGTCGTCCTGGCAACCTGGATCGTATCCCGCTTGGAAAAGCGCCCTCTCGACGATTACGGCGTTCCTCCTAGTCAGGCATTCGGGAAAAGATTTTGGGAAGGTTCATTGTGGGGTTTCGCTGCACTTTCCGCTCTACTCCTGATTCTCCGCCTCTCAGGTCACTTCCAGATAGACTCTGTCGCTCTCTCGGGAGGCGAAGTTTTGCGTTACGCGTTTGGCTGGGCGGTCGTATTTCTTGCCGTGTCCGTAAGCGAAGAACTTGCCTTCCGCGGGTACTGGCTCTTCTCTTTCGCTCGCCGCATTCGCTTCTGGCCAGCTGCTTTATTCACTTCGGTCGTGTTCGGCGCCGCCCACCTTGGCAATCCTGGAGAAAACATTCTCGGCATTCTCCAGGTCGTCGCGGTCGGTTTGCTTTTATGTCTTACACTCCGTCGCACCGGCAACCTCTGGTTCGCCCTCGGCTTCCATGCAGCCTGGGACTGGGCTGAAACGTTCTTCTACGGAACCCCTGATAGCGGTGCTCTCGGCGTTGGCCGATATTTGAACTCCTCCGTCCAAGGTCCAAATTGGCTAACCGGAGGTTCAGCAGGTCCCGAAGGCAGCATCCTGGTATTTGTCGTTTTCGCCCTCTGCGCGCTTCTGATTCATCTTCGATTTCCCAAGGTGATCTACCCGGATCGCCCGGTCTAGCGCCCGGCCTGTTCGAATTTACGAGCGAGCGTTTCTGCCGTGAAGATCGCAAGCCTTCTGAAGAGTGGCTCGGAGAGGGCTTCCCTCTCTGCCGGTGGAAGCTTCAATTGCTGCTCGACTTCCGATTTCACCTCCTGCAATACCTTGGATGGTGCGATTTCTTCCAGGCGCCGGAATAACAACTTGTGTGCTTGCTTCCGCTCCATCACTTCCAGTCCATCCAGGATCTGGCGATGCGACGTTCCCTCCCAAATCGCTAGAATCATCGCTTCACGAAGCCAGCGTTCCGCGCCGTACTCGGCCAGCACACCCAGCCCGCCGTGCACTTCCATGGCCCACTTTGCCGTATCGACTGCAAACTCGGCCGTCCAGTATTTTGCAAGATGTGCCACCAGCCGAAATAGATGATAGCGTTCGGAATAAGGCGCCCGCTCCATCCAAACGTCGTTCAGAAGCAGAACCGATTCCCACGCCAGAGCAAACGCCGATCGCAGCGCATTCAGCCGATTTTCGAATTGATGGCGAAGCAGCGGATGCTCGATAATTTGCTTGCCAAATGCCACGCGCTGCTCAGCGTACGAAAGCGCATCCGCCATCGCGCGTTGTGCCAGTGCCACACTCACCACGCTGTTCGCCACGCGCGAGAGGTTCAACACCTCCAGGATCAGATAAATTCCCGAGTCAGCCGACCCCAGCAGGTAGCCTTCACTGTTACTCAGCTCCACTTCTCCCGTAGGAACGGAACGCGTCGCGATCTTGTCCTTCAGCCGCCGGACAAAATAGTTGAGTTCGCCGTTTTTGCGAAATCGCGGCACCAGGAACAAGGCCAGCCCGCGCACACCCGCCACTCCTCCTTCCGGGCGCGCAGCTACAACCGCTAACTCCGCACCCGCATTGCTCGTAAAATATTTGTCACCCGTCAGCAGCCACGAATCACCGGCGGGACACGCAATCGTCTCGACAGCGGCTCCCAAATCCGAGCCGCCTTTGACCTCCGTCATCCACGTGGCACCCTGCCACACGGAATCGTCCTTCCGCAAAAGTTGCGGCAGAAAGCGTGCCTGCAATTCCGGGCTTCCATACTTCGCAAGCGGCACGGCCGTTCCGAGCGACACGGTGTAAGGACAGCAAATCCCGGGATCGTGGAACGAAATGTTGTAGATCAGCAGGTATGTGGGGATCAGCGATTTTTCTTCCAGAGCGCGCCAAATTACTCCGGACCGATAACCTCTCTTCAAAATCGTTTGGTATTCGCGAGGGTAAAGAATTTCATCTACGCGTTTTCCGCCACGATCGAACATCCGCAGCCACGGCGTTCCGGCACGATCTATTGCGCCTGAAATGTAAACGCCTTCGCTTTTCCACCACCCTTCCTCCGCATCGAGCATCTCGCGGTGCGGGATATCTTGAAGCTCGTTTTGCAGAAACGTCACAGGTGAACGGAGCATGTTTAGATCGGCCATTTCAGCGCATGTTAGGTCGGCAACTTAACCGCGTCAAGCTCACCGAATTCACCTCTTTCGACGCTCTTTGCATCTAGCGCCTGCTCCGAAGATGCCAGTGCCGGCGAATTTCTAACCGGGGCCAGAACTGCGATTAGTCACTCCGTCCCAATTCGCGATACGGAAGCTCTCTGGGCGAAAGAAAAGCGTAACCTCTCCGCTGCCAATTCCGCTATGATTGTTGTCTCATGTCTCTGACCACCTCTCGGGAAAGCCTCTCTGCCCTCAACCCTCAGCAGCGCCGTGCCGTGGAACACGGCGAAGGCCCGCTCCTCGTTGTCGCCGGGGCCGGAACTGGCAAGACGCGCGTTATCACCGAGCGCATCCGCTATCTCCTCGAATCAAATCCGGAGCTTGCCGGGGAAAATATCCTTGGCCTCACGTTCACGGACAAAGCTGCCGGCCAGATGAAGTCTCGCGTGGTGAAAGCGGTCGGCGAGCGTGCCGAAGGCATCTGGCTCAGCACCTTTCATAATTTCTGCCTGGAAAAGATACTTCGCGTAGCAAACCCGGATTTAAAAGTGCTCGAGGACATCGACCACTGGATCTTGCTGCGACGCCACATGGCCGAGCTTGACCTGAAACATTTCAGGCGTCTGGCCGAGCCCGGCGAGTTCCTCAACGATTTCCTGAAATTCTTTTCGCGCTGCCAGGACGAACTGGTCACGCCCGATGACTACCAGCGCCACGTTGAAAAATCACGCCAGGCCTATCTCCAACGCCGGGAATTGCTGGAGCCAGACGCGCGGGCCCTGGAAGCGGAAGAACTGGCCCGCCAGGAAGAACTCGCGCGCGTTTACCGCGTAAGTGAGCGATTGCTGCGCGAAGGCAATCTGCTTACCTTCGGCGCGCAACTGATGCAGGCCGTGCAACTGTTGCGAGGCGATGCTGCCCTTCTGCAAAGCATGCGCGATCAGTTTTATTACGTTTTGGTGGACGAATTCCAGGACACCAACATCGTCCAACTCGAACTGCTCTGGCTGCTCGCGGGCGAGCGCGGGAATATCGTCGCAGTCGGTGACGACGATCAGGCTATTTACCGTTTCCGTGGCGCTTCCTTCGGCAGCTTCACCATTTTTCTGAAGCGTTTCTGTGGAGTTACGGACAAGGATCTGCCTGACGGGGTCCGCCGCTTCATCGCGCCCTTGACGCAGAATTACCGTTCGACTACGCGAATCCTGCGCGTGGCCGGCGAAGTGATTTCTCACAACGAGAAATCGCCGCTATTGCCCGCCAAGACCTTGACCACGGACAATTCCGAGGGCGAAAAGGTTCGCGTCGCTGAATTCGGCCGACCCGAAGAGGAAGCCCACTGGATTGCTTCCGAAATCGAGCGGTTGCACGTACCGGAAAATCCCTGGCGCAACTTCGCCGTGCTCTATCGCAAGCACTCTCACGTGAAGCGGCTGATCGAAGCGCTGCAACAGAGGAAGATCCCGTTCGTCATCAGAAAATTCTCGATCCTCTCGAGCACGGTAGTGCGCGATCTGCTGGCGTACCTTCGGCTCATCGCCGTTCCCTCTGACAATGTGGCCTGCGCTCGTGTGCTCGCTGCACCATATTGGAAGCTTCAGCCACGCGATCTGGTGCGTCTCGCGGGGCGCGCTGAAAAAAATCGCCGCAGGCCGCTTAACGATGAGATCGACGCGGCCCAAAGCGAATTGCAGTTTGCGGCAGAAGCATCGCGCTTGCCCGAACTGGTGAGTTTTCTGGCGCGTTTTCGTCAGATGGCGCGCAAGATTCCTGCGAGTGGGCTCCTGGACCAATTGATTTCTGCCTTGGAACTCGCTCCGCTTCCTTTTGAAGCGGACCGCCGCTATCTTGAACGCTTCGTCCAGTTCGTGACTGGCTGGGAACAAAAGAGCGAAAAAAAACACCTGCGCGATTTTATCGAGTACTTGGACTATTTCGCCGAAGCAGGCGGCGATATCAGTCTCGACGAAGAATCGTCCGATGACGCGGTGCAGTTGATGACCGTACACTCCGCCAAAGGCCTGGAGTTCCCGCACGTTTTTATCATGCACCTCAATAAAAACGATTTCCCTTCCAACGCCCGCCCAGTCAAGTTCGAATTCCCTCCGGAAATGATGAAGGAGGAAAAACCGGCCGGAGACTTCCAGATTCAAGAAGAACGGCGATTGTTTTACGTCGCTCTCACGCGAGCGCGCCAGCGCCTTACGCTTTCCACTCTGAATAACAAGTGGAAAAAGCCTTCGCTCTTTCTGGAAGACTTCTTGAGAAATGCGCAAATACAAAAAGGCGACACCGCGCAGTCAGCGCCGCGAGTCATCGTGCCGCCCTCTCAGGAAACTATCGGTTCGGCGCCGGAATCCTCCGACCCGTCACAATTATTTGCTGCGACCGTTGGACAGGATGAAAATGCGCGCGCTTACTCTCGCGTCGCGCTGTGGGCCAAAGCCTACCATCCTCCCGTAGCCGAGCCTCTCCAACTCAGCGCGTCCGCCATCGAGTGCTACTGCAAATGCCCCATGCAGTATCTGCTTCAAAATTTGTGGGGCATTCGCGGCGGCCCGCGCGCCACTATGACGTTTGGGAGCGTGATGCACACCACCATCAAGGAATTTGCCGGTGGGATGGCCGAGCGCGGAGAATTTCCTTTCGAAGATGTGATGGCCGTTTACGATCGTGAATGGCGCTCGATAGGCTTCCCAGACGACTATCAGGAAGAGGAATACCGCAAAGCGGGCCGCGAGCAGCTCGAGAATTTTCACCGCACCTACACGGCTGCCCCGCCGGACATGATCCACCAGGAAAAATCGTTCGAGCTTCACCTCGATCACGACGTGATTGTGAAGGGCCGCATGGATCAGGTGAACCGCCTGGGTTCGAAAGAAGTGGAAATCGTGGACTATAAAACAGGCAAACCAAAGGACGCCAAAAAGGCGAAAGACAGTTTACAACTGAGCGTTTACGCTTTGGCCGCTGAAGAAGTGCTGGAACTGAAACCAGAGCGCCTGATTTTCCATAATCTGACTACCAACGAAGCAGTGACCAGCGAGCGCGACGCGAGAGCGCTCGCAAAGACCAAGCAGACTATCTACGAAGTCGCCGGACAAATTCGCGCCGGAGAGTTTCCCGCTAGGCCGAGTTTTCTCTGCGTATCTTGCGACTACAAACCGCTGTGTCCCGCGCACGAACAGTTGATTTCGATTCAACCGGCGAGATAAACCAATGCTCTCAAACCGGTGGGATGATGCGTCGCGCAACTCGAACAGCGCTCGCGCATTCGTTATCCGCGCAGCGAGAATTAATGCAATCCGGCCTGGAAATAGCCCTGCCGCGCGGTCACGTCCAAATCGGGACGCCGGACGCGCACTTCGATGGTGTGGTAATCCTTCGTGCGGTCGGCTTCCTGCGGAGCAAAAGTGATGGTGTACACGTTTCGAGCTTGTTCCGTGACCGCCGAATAAAGCCGCGACAAATCGTTTCCTTTCGCAGCATAAAAAGTGTCTCCACCCGTGGCGGCGGCGTACTTATCCACCTCCGCCGCACCGTGCTGAATGATGGAGCGCCCGACCGGAGTCTGATGGGTAACGGAAATCGCAAACACGGAGACGTCGGCGAGAAGAAGGGAGTGCAGCGTTTCGTTGAACGAATGCTGGTTGTTATGAGTATTGCTGCCGTCTGTAATAAGGAAAATTATCTTCCGGCGGTCGCGTCCGCGTCCCTTCAACATTTGACCCGCCGCATAAATGGCATCGTCCAAGGAATTGTGGATTGCAGCTTTTCCGAAGCCGCGAACCTGCACGCCGCCTTGCCCCGTGGTCCCGGTGCCGTCTGGCTGCGTTTGCCCGTTGATAATCGGGCCGGCGGTAGTGGGGTCGTTAATGATTGTTGTACTATGCGCGCTCAAGTCCAGGCGCTTCAGCGCGGTGAATAGCGAGTCGTTGTTGAAGGAAAAATCGGAAACCGTTTCCGGAAATTCAGCGTAGGTGACCAGGGCAACTTCGTCATTCGCACCGAAACCGCCGGCGATGGCGTCAAGACTCTTCTTCACCTGCTCGGCTTCCTTCTCCGCGAGATCGTTATCGAGCAGGACCACCGCGGAAAGCGGAAACGGTTGCGAATCAAATAGCACAATCTGCTGCTCGGCACCGTCGGAAAAAATGCGAAACTCATCACGCTGGAGATCGCCGACAAGCTGTCCGTCGCGGCTCTTCACAGTGACCGGCACGATGACGAGCTCCGTTCTTCTTACGATGCGCGTGCGAGTATCTGCTTGCTGTGCAGCAGCGGTCGGCGGCGCCGCGGCCTGGGGATTTTGCGCTGGTTTGCTGGGTGGTGCGGTCTGTCCCGGCTGCACTGGCGTAGCGGGTGCCGTCTGAGGGGTGCCAGGCTGGACAGGCTGCTGCGCGTGCGCGGAAACGCAAAGAAGTAATACAATGGCAAACGACAGAATGCTTCGCGTCATGGGCGTATCTCGTTTCGCGCCCCTCGGCGCGTTTTCAACTGGTGCTCGTTCAAACCCGTCTTGGCATCGACAATAGCGCATGTCGCAGACACGCGCGAAACATCCGGCTGCGCTCTGAGCGCATCGTAAGTAGCGCGACTTATCTGGGGGAGATTATACAATGCGGCTGACCCGCCTCGTGGCAGGCTTTTTCACACTGGCTCTCGCAGGGTATTGCGTTGCAGGCGGAGCTTCGCCCGCGAATGGGACGTCGTGGCGCGCCTTATCGGCGGTTATCCCGCAGCCGCCCACAACCGCCCAGCCGCAACAGGATCAACAACCTCCTCAGTCACAACAGCCTTTGAAAGTGCAAACAACGCTGGTGAACGTTTTCGTGACCGCACGTGACAAAAAGAACGGCATCATTTCTGACTTGACTCAGAACGATTTCAAAGTCTTTGAAGACGGCCAGGAACAAAAAGTTGCCTTCTTTGAGAAAGATGTGAATATGCCGATCACACTCGGCCTGCTGATCGACACGAGTGGCAGCATGTACAACGTGATCGGAGCAGAGCAGGATACGGCCTCGCGTTTTCTGAGGGAAGTCATGCGCAAGAAGGACGAAGCCATGGTCATCAGCTTCGACTTTGACGTGGATTTGCTCGCTGACTTTACGCAAGACACCAACGTTCTCGAACGCGCCATTCGCCGGACGAGCATTAATTCGGTGGGAGGCGGGGGAGTGGTGACTCCGGGCACGATCCCGCAAGGGAGCAATGCCGGCGGCACGGATCTGTACGACGCGGCCTACTTGGCATGTCATGACGAGCTTGCCACCGAAGCGGGACGCAAGGGAGTGATTCTGATGACCGATGCGGAGGACACTGGCAGCAAACTCAGATTGCAGGATGCTATCGAGGCTTGCCAGCGGGCTGACGCTGTGATCCACGTGCTTCTGATCTCGGACTCCAGTTTCTCGGGTGCCTTTGGAAGCGGCCCTAGCGTCGCGCGAAAAATGTCAGACGACACGGGTGGCCGAGTAATCAACGTTCACAACGAGAAGTCACTGGAGAAAGCGTTTGACGTAATCTCAGAAGAGCTGCGCTCGCAATATGTGGTCGGCTACTACCCCACCAACGAAAAACGTGACGGAACATTTCGGAAAATTAAGGTCGATATCGCCCGGCCGGACGTTAAAGTCCTTGCACGCAAAGGTTATTACGCGCCCTTTAAGTAAAACTCGCACCGCCGCCTGGTTGCTCCAATGAGTCCAGAATTTCGGAGCCGCAAGGTCGAGCGAAATATTCTCTGCGCTATTTTCCTGCCGGCAGGGGAGCGACTGAGTAATAGCCTTTGCGCGTTCGAACGGCAAGCCCCTTGCGATCGGTGGCGACTTCGATCTTCCGGTATTTGCCTACCGATTCGGTGTCTTTCGGCGAATAGGCGATGAAATACTGGCTGCGCAATTCCGTTCCGATGTCCACAAACGACTGCGCGAGATCTTCGACTTTGTAAGGATAGAATACGCGGCCGCCAGTTTGCTCCGAAAATTCCTCGAGTACTTTGTCTCCGCCTTCCACATGTATCTTGCGCGGTTTGTCGCCGCTGATGGAGAGCCAGTCGGTGTTCGTGCTGATGGCGTAGATGGCAGACTCGGCGCGAATGGCCGATTCAATGGCATCGCTGAGCGCGTGATCACTCAGATTGTCGTCGCCATCGCTGATGACGACGATCACGCGGCGGACCTCCGGATTTGGACCGTTGGGCAGTGGCGGATTCAGGAGTTTTTCGGATGCGCGGTAAATTGCGTCGTTCAGCGCTGTTCCTCCGCCCGCGCGCTGCTTCCGAATCGCGGATGTGAGCAAACCGAGATCTCCGGTGTAGTCCTGGATGACGTCCGGTTCATTATCGAAGGTCATCAGAAAGGCCATGTCTTTATTCCTGCGAATTACGCCATCGAGAAAATCAATAGCGGCGTCCTGTTCGAACGCCAGGCGCGGGCGAATGCTATTGGAAGTATCAAGCAGCACGGCGATGCGTAGCGGTAGGTCGGTTTCGCGTCCGAAGAAGCGGATATCCTGAGGCGTGTTGTCCTCTAGAATCTTGAAGTCACTCTGTTCGAGATCGGTGACGAAATTATGACGGCGGTCGGTAACGGTAGCAACTAGATGCACCAGCCCGGTAGTGGAAACGATGGGTGGCATCTTGTTCTGGGCCCCACCCGCCGGATCCGCAGGATTCTGCGCTGGAGGTTTTTGTCCTGGTTCACCTGATTGCGAAGGAGGAGCGCTCCAGGACGGGCGGGGCGGAGCAGGAGGCGGAACCGGCTGCTGCTGTGCGCGCACGCAGCGCCCCGAAACACCAATGAGTGCTGCCAGAACGATAAGGCCACGCAATCGTTTCACGGTTAACAATTATAGGAACTCCCGCAATCCAGCGTCAATCGCACTGGAAGATATTTTCACGGCTCGGCCCAGACTCTGAAAGTACGCCGTCAAATCGGGCGGCAACGGAGTCCGGCACTCAATTCGTTTCCGTGTGCGCGGATGGCTAAAGGCAATTCGCGCAGCGTGCAGAAAATTTCTTTCCAGTGGAGGTAACAGTTCATTGTCGATGCGTTCCTGGCGCGGCGCGCCGTAAACCGTGTCCCCTACTACTGGACATCCGAGCGCGGAGAAGTGCACTCGGATCTGATGTGTTCTGCCAGTGTGCAAATCCGCCTCGATAAAGGAAAAGTTCCCCAGCCGCATGCGCAATCGCCAGTCGGTGCGCGCCTCACGGCCTTCCCGGCGCCGCGCCGTCATGCGGGAGCGGCGGCGAAGATCCCGCGCGATTGGCAACTCAACCGTTCCTGATTCGCCTTTTAGCTTCCCGTGCAGCAAGGCAACATATGTTTTTTCGATGCGGCGTTCGCGAAAGTCCTCGACAAGCCTTAAATGCGCCATATCTGTCCGAGCAACCAATAATACTCCGGAAGTTCCCTTGTCGATTCGATGCACGATTCCGGGCCGGAGAGGCCCGCCCACCGTCGACAAACCCTTGCCTCCATCAAAGCGGTGCAACAGCGCAGCAACCAAGGTGCCGGCGTCCGCTCCCGCACCTGGATGAACGATCATTCCAGCGGGCTTGTTTACGACGGCGACGTCCGCGTCCTCGTAAATGATATCGAGCGGAATGTTTTCCGCTTCGACACCCGGAAGCGGAGGCGGGGGAATATCTACGGTGACTGTTTCTCCGGCCTCGAGACGATGCGAAGATTTCTTGACAGAACCATCCACCAGAACGCGCCCTTCGTCGATGAGATTTTGCACGTGGGTACGGCTTATATCGCTGAGATGCGTGGCGAGAAAACGGTCAAGACGCTGGCCCGCGGTATCTTCGTTAACGGCGAAGGCAGCGTGCGCGGAAGGGTCGTCGCCCGATTCGAAATGGTCGTGCATATTAGATTTTGCGTGCACTTAGAGCTTGGAAGCCGAAGAAAGAAAACGCATCTAGCGTGCTACCGTCGTGCTTGCCGCGGAAACGGAGGGCATAGATCGGCCCTTCAAACCGCGCCACCACAGGAACGCGCCGGTAAAGATCAGAGCGAGGCTCACGAGTTGCATCAGCGAGACCGTATCGTGGAACATCATCGTGCGGCCCGGGTCACCTCGAAAAAATTCGATGGTCCCGCGCTCAGCCCCATATAGCAGGAAATAGGTGGCGACGATTTGTCCGGTGAAGCGCTGCCGTTTGCCGATCCAAATCAGAATAAGGAAATTGATAAATTCCGCCGCGGCTTCGTAAAGCTGCGTGGGATGCAAATGAACGCCGAGCGGAGTTCCGGCTAGCTGCGCGGCTGCGGGATTGGTGAACGTCACGCCCCAAGCAACGGTCGTCGGCTTTCCGTAGCAGCATCCGGCGGCAAAACAACCCAAGCGGCCAATAGCGTGACCCAAGGGCAGGCCCGCACCTAGAGTGTCCAGTACGGGAAGCATCGGCATTTTCTGAAAATGCGAATACAAGCCCACCATCAGCATAGCGCCGACGATACCTCCGTAAAAAGTTCCGCCGGATTGAAACGTGTTAAGACTGAAAATGTCGCGCGGATTGGCAACGTAGTAATCCCAGTCGCTCAGAATAAGCCAGACCTTGGCGAGGAGTAGCGCGGCCAGGACGGTGTAAATCCCCATGTTCCAGATTTTGTCGGGATCGAGACCTGCGTGCGGCGCTTGCTTGCGGGCGTACCATAAACCCGCCAGGACGCCGGTAGCGATCAGCACGCCATACGAGTAAATATTAATTTCGCCGATATGGAAAAGGATCGGATGCATCGCTAAGCTCGCTCTTGATTAGGATGCCGCCAATCGCGGAAGAGTTCAAGAATCACAAGGCCCGCCCCGACAACAATCGCTGAATCCGCGATATTAAACGTATACCAATGATGGTTGCCAATGTAGAAGTCGATAAAATCGGTGACGCTGCGCTGCATAACGCGATCAAGGACGTTCCCCGTTGCGCCGCCCAGAATCAAGGCAAGCCCGCATTGTGCCAGCCTGCCTCCCGCTCGGCCGGTTACCAGCAGCCAGACGAGCATCGCGATGACCGCAACAGAAAATGCAATCAGCAAGGGGGCAAGCCAAGGAGTGCTGGAATCCGCGAGCAATCCAAAAGCGACGCCTGGGTTACTCGTATGTACGAGATTTAACAAGCCGGGGACAAGTACGCGAGTTGACCCAGCGGGCGTAAACCGCTCCACCGCGTGTTTGCTGAGTTGATCCGCCAATAGCGCAGCGAGCGTGAGAAAACCCAAGGTGTACCAGCCGGAACGCGAGGCGGAAGATGTCAAACCTTGGCACTCCCACTGGCCTGTTTACCGTCCCGATCGATTTCGGCAAGCGCGGCAAGGCAGCGCTCGCAAATCGTGGGGTATTCCGCGCTCTCGCCTACGTGTGTGGAATAATTCCAGCAGCGTTCGCATTTTTTGCCGTGAGCCCGTTCGATGAGGATTTGAAGTCCTTCGAGGCCGGTGGCTGGCGCTGCGCCTTCTACCGGTACTTCGGCGATTTCGACCTGCGAAACAATAAAAAGCCCCGGCAAGAACACGGCATACTTTCGCAGCAAGTCCAGAAGTTCGCCGGCTGCCACAAGCGTAACGCGGGCTTCGAGACCACCGGAAATTGTCTTTGCAGCGCGTGCGGGCTCGAGCGCTCGCAACACTTCCTCACGAACGGTAAGAAGCCGGTCCCAAGCTGCAGAGCGCGAGCTATCGAAGGCTCTTTCGAAATCCTCGGCAGCGGGAAACATAGACATGTGCACGCTTTCGGTTTTCGAACTGGAAACCGGCAGATGCTTCCAGACCTCTTCAGAAGTGAAGGCCAAAGTGGGGGCGATAAGCCGAACGACAGCGCTAGCGATGCAGTACATTACGGTTTGCGCCGAGCGCCGGCCGCGATTCCTCGGCGCGAAGGTATAAAGACGGTCCTTGAGCACGTCGAAATAAAACGCGCTTAAATCCACGGTGCAGAAATCATGCAGCGCGTGATACACGCGGTGGAATTCGAAATTGGCGTACCATTCGTTACACTGGCGCACGAGCGCGCCTGTACGCCGCAACATCCAGGCGTCCATTCCCCAAAGATCGGCGTCGGGGACGGCGTCGCGCTCCGGATCGAAATCGTAAAGATTCGATAGCGCAAACCGGAACGTGTTGCGGATTTTGCGATAGGCTTCCGCGAGCTGCGTCATCACGGCACCGGAGAGCCTGACGTCGGCAGTGTAGTCCTGCGATGAAACCCAAACGCGCAAGAGGTCCGCGCCCCACTTCTCGCAAATCTCCCTGGGCTCCATGGAGTTGCCGAGGGACTTCGACATCGGGCGGCCTTTTTCGTCGAGCGTCCAGCCGTGCGTGACGACCTGATCGTAGGGACGCATGCCATCGACGCCAATGGCAACCATCAGCGAACTCTGAAACCATCCGCGAAACTGGTCTGGCCCTTCGAGATAAACATCCGCGCGAGGTTTCCCTTCCCTCTTTTGAAGCACCGCCAAATTGCTTGAGCCGGACTCGAACCACACGTCGAGGATGTCGGTCTCTTTGCGCCATTTTACTGCACCGCAGGAACCGCACTTCGTTCCCGGCGGCAAAAGCTCCTCGGCGGAATGCGTGTACCACGCGTCCGCGCCTTCGCGCTCAAAGAACGGGATAACGTTGCGGAGTGCGTTGAAATCCTTGAGTATTTTCCCGCAAGCGTCGCAATAGAAAATAATCAGCGGTATGCCCCAGAAGCGCTGGCGCGAAATGCACCAGTCTGGCCGGTCCACGATCATGTTGTGGATGCGCTCTTCACCCCACGCCGGCAGCCACTTCACTTTTTTGATTTCTTCCAGCGCCCGGCCGCGCAACGCGGGCGCTTTTGGCGCCGGAACCGTTGCCGTGCCGCCATCGAGCTGTATGAACCATTGCTCAGTAGCGCGGAAAATCACTGGTTCATGGCAGCGCCAACAATGCGGATAGCTGTGCGAAAATTTCTTTTCGCCGACGAGCATTCCTCGTTCGGTGAGCAGCGCAATGATGGCTGGATTTGCTTCGAACACGGTCTTGCCCTTGTATTCCGGCAAGCCCTCCACAAAGCGGCCATCGTTATCGAGCGGAGCGTAAGCTTCGAGGCCGTACTTCTGGCCGGTTGCAAAATCCTCGGCGCCGTGGCCCGGGGCGGTGTGGACGATTCCGCTGCCTTGGTCGAGAGTGACGTAATCGGCGAGCACAGCGGGCACGCGCAACTCTTTCAGGAACGGATGCTGAAACTGCAGGCCTTCGAGTTCTCGGCCCTTTACAACCTTGGTGGATTGAGCGCCCGATTCCAGCGCTAAGAGCACTTTCAGCTCCGGGTCGCTCAATCTTTCTTCCGCGAGCAGAAGTTTGCCGGCGGGAGTCTCGACAACAACGTATTCATAATCCGGATGAAACGCCAAGGCACGGTTTGCCGGCAACGTCCAGGGAGTTGTGGTCCAAATGAGCGCGCTGACATCGGCGCCAATTCCGAGCTTGTTGGATTTCTCACTAGCGACTACGGGAAACTTCACCCAAATCGACGGGCTGGTGTGGTCCTCGTATTCGACTTCCGCTTCAGCGAGAGCGGTGCGGTCATAGATGCACCAGTACACCGGCTTTAGCCCGCGATAGATGTAACCTTTTTCGAGAAACGTGAGGAAGGCGCTGGCGACACAGGCTTCGTAGCTCGGATCCATCGTGAGGTACGGCTCTTCCCACTGGCCGAACACTCCTAGGCGCTTGAATTCACGACGGTGCGCATCGATGTAGCCGGCGGCAAATTCGCGGCACATGCGCCGAAATTCCGCCGCAGACACTTTGCTGGTCTTGCCGCCCAGTTCCTTCTCGACCTTCGTCTCGATCGGGAGGCCGTGGCAATCCCAGCCCGGAACATACGGGGTCCGGAACCCAGCCATGGTCTTCGACTTGACGATCATATCTTTCAGGATCTTGTTGAGGCCCGTGCCGAGGTGAATTTCACCGGTCGGATAGGGCGGCCCGTCGTGAAAAACGAATAGGGGGGCAGTCGCGCGCGATTCAATGATGCGATGGTATAGCGCCATCTTTTCCCAAGCTGCCAACTGCTCCGGTTCATGCTCTGGCAGCTTGGCCTTCATGGGAAAATCTGTCTTGGGAAGGTTCAGCGTACTCTTCAGGTCGCGCTTATCTGCCATTTAGTAGGGAGTAAAAGCCCTTTCCGCTGATGCAGGCCGGAAACTGGAAGCCTCAGTCGAGGACCATATGTTACAATGAATCTGTAACGGTGTCAGCCGCCCGGCTCCGTACATCCTTTTTCGCGGTTGAGCGTCTAATATTGGGTAGAGCCTTGACGGGGGACCCTAGGTAAGCCCATGGCAGACTTTACATCCAGACTCGACGACGCCGGTCGATCGACAACAGAACCTACACTGAGGATTGGGCGCCTGCCCTCTCCGGCACGCACATCCGCATTTAAGGACTTCTTCTCCAATGTGAAGGACTTCCTCTCGGAAAGGCCCGCGAATATCAAGGGTGCGAAGTCCGATGTATTCCAGAATCCCGAATTTGGCGAGGGGCTCGGCGACAACTTTAAGGAATTTTTCCGTTCGGCGCCGCGCGGGCGGGTGAACTCCGATCTACTGGTCAATTGGAATGCCGGGTTTGGCGGATTCTGGCAGAACGTTCGCGACGTAATCTCACCGCGCAAGATGGCGCCGCTGAAAACCACCAGCGCGCCGGTAGCGGTACCGGAGATTTGGTCCAAAAATACTCAGTTCACGCGGGTGCAGGCGCTTTCGTTGGCGTTCCACGTAGTAGTGATCGTGCTGATTATTATCCCCTTTTGGTCGGAGTTGATGTCACCGGGAACTACGCAGGCGAAGACGATGGTTGTGACGCCTCTCGACATCACTTCGCCGTATCTTCCAAAACTGCCGCCGGGAGCTAAAAAAGCGGGCGGTGGCGGAGGCGGCGGCGCGCACGAATTGCTTCCTGCTAGTAAAGGCAAATTGCCGAAGTTCAGTTTGACGCAAATCGTGCCGCCGAAAGTGAAGCCTCCGGACAATCCTAAGTTCGCGGCAACTCCTACAGTTATTGGGATGCCGGACATGAAACTAGCGAGCCCCAATATGTCGAACTGGGGCGACCCCATGTCCAAGGTCACCAACGACTCCAACGGTCCCGGCAGCGGCAATGGAATCGGTTCTGGAAATGGCACGGGAATTGGAAGCGGAAGCGGCGGAGGCGTTGGACCGGGCGAAGGTGGCGGAGCCGGAGGCGGAGTATTCAACGCCGGCACGGGCGGGTACGGCATACCGACTTGCATTTATTGCCCAACCGCGCAGTTTTCAGACGAAGCGGTGAAGGCGAAGTATCAAGGCACCGTTTTGCTCGTGGCAATCATCACTGCGGACGGACGCGCGACTGATATTCATGTAGTGAAGGGTTTGGGGCTGGGTCTTGACGAAAAAGCGATCGAGGCAGTTCGAACTTGGCGATTCAAGCCGGCCGCCGGACCGAATGGTAAGCCCGCGACTGTGCGGCAAACTATCGAAGTGACCTTCCATCTTTACTGAGTTTCTCCTATCCACGTGTTGTTTCATTCAGACGTTCTCCTGCGCTAATCATTCTGCAAGATTTGAAAGAAGGAAGGGTTTACCTTTCCGACCACCTTGTACCGGTGGGCTTGCCATTCTGCTACGATAAACACCATGAAAATTGGAATCTGGATTTCGTGTCTCCTGCTTTCCGCGATTCTGGCTGTGGGGCCGCAAGCGGCCGCACAAAACAGCACCATTCAGTTCGTCGCAAAGGCGACGCCGTCAAGCGGCACGGACGAGCCGGTACGCGGGATTACCTTCTACCTCCTGAGCAAAAGCTTCGATGACATCGGCAAGGAAGCGGCCGTGACCTACCCGCTGGTTGCCATGGATGCCTTCATCGACAAACTCGACGTTTCGAAGGAGTTAAAGGCGTGGATGAAGAAGAATCATTGGGTCAACCTCGCGGGAGAAGATTTCATCAAGAAACTCAACGTGGACGACGTGATGAACGTCCCGGAATTCCACAAGGCTTATGTGGATAGAATGTCCGGAGACCAAACTGTTGCGTTTCCGACGCCGAAATATACGCCGGCCCTGAAGAAAAAGAACCCGCAGAAGTATGATGAGGAAGTAAAGCAGTATCAGGCCGCCATCCGTGCATTTCTGGTCTTGAATCCTAAGAGTACGGATGGAATCGATCTCTCGCTCGAAGAAGTGAACCCGGGCCATAAGTGGGATGCGATCAACACGAGCAGCATGGCTGAGTTGCACCGCCACACTATAGACCTTGCGAAATCGAAGTATCTTGTCGCGCGTACGGAGACGGATTTGGAAGGACAAGGACTCCTGCGAGGAATCGCACCGGGCACTTACTGGCTCAGCACCCTCGATATCGTCGCGCAGGCCGGAGATGCACGGCAAAAATGGGATGTGCCGGTCACCGTGCCGGCTGGAAAAACTACTTACGTTGCGCTTTCGAATATCAACGCGGTTCAGCCTCCTCACGCCACGCCTTAATTGGCTGCGGCGCACGTGACAGAGGCCTTAGACATCACTCGCTGGATTCCCCAACTCGCGGATCGCGATTCGCAGAATAGAGCGGAAGCCGCGATGCGGCTGTATCTGGCGGGAAGCGACCTCTGCACGCCTCTGTTGAAACAATGGCTGGCCGATCTTGATTTTCGGGCGCTGATTTTGCCCCATGAAGCGAAACAGGATGGATCAGATTTGGGGCCGGCATCCATCGTTGTCGGAGTTGCCGTGCAGCCTGAAACGTTCGAGAAGATTCGCGCCGCTAACTATTTTCCGTCGCTTGCTGATGTTCCTCCCGATCAGGATGCCCGGGAATTTGAACTGCACTTCGAGACTCACATCGAGCTTGATATTTTGACCACGCGAGAGCCCGGTGGAAAAGGCGCGATCGACCGGTTCTTGGAGAAGTTTGGAGAAGGAATCCAGCAGATTGAAGTTTATGTCAGCGACGTGAACCGCGCGACGGACATTCTGCGTTCGCGATTCGGGCTGGAGCCGATCTACCCGGCTACACGCGCCGGAGCCGGAGGCACGCGGATAAACTTTTTTCTCGCGCCGGCGCTGCAAGGTAAAAAAGTATTGATAGAACTTGTCGAAGCTAAGATCAAGAATCCGTAAGTCGCGGCGGAGATCAGCTACAGAATCTCACTCTTCATTCTCCGCTCTGCTGTAGCAGTTTGGCCACTAGCGCAGTCCAGCCCGTCTGATGGCTAGCGCCGAGTCCTTCGCCCGTTTCCCCGTGGAAATATTCATAGAAAAGAATAAAGTCGCGCCATTGAGGGTCGGTTTGAAAAAGCGGGTTGTCGCCGTAAACCGCGCGAAGCCCATCCCGGCGCAGGAAAATGTGCGAGAGCCTGCGAGATATATCCGCAGCGGACTCCCAGAGCGTTCTGTGGTGTCCTGAATTGGTGGGATATTCGACTTTAAATTCGTCTCCGTAATAAAAATGAACGCGCTGGAGCGACTCAATCAGCAAAAAATTCATGGGGAACCAAATGGGCCCGCGCCAATTCGAATTCCCGCCAAAAAGATCGCTTGTGGATTCGGCCGGCTCGTAATCGACGGCGTTCGAATGCCCATCCACGGTCAGAACAAAAGGATGTTCGAGATGAAATTTCGATAGAGCGCGAATTCCGTAAGGCGACAGGAACTCATTTTCATCGAAAACGTAGCGATAGATGCGCTCGAGTCTCGTGCGATTGGCAATAGTCAGAAGCAGTCGGCTACCCTTCTCCGTCTTTTGGCCCATATCCACGTGCTTCCTGACTTCCGGTTTATGGTCCAGGAACCATTGCATTCGTCTGCGGAAATTCGGCAATCTTTCCAAAACTTCCGGCTCGAAAACTTCGACGGCGAAAAGCGGAACCAAGCCGACCATCGATCGAACTTTCATCGGGAGGGGTGTGGATTGCCCTAGGTGCAGCACGTCGTAATAGAAACCGTCCTTTTCATCCCATAGCCCCACGCCCTGGCCACCCATGTCGTTCATGGCCTGCGCAATGTAAACAAAATGTTCGAAAAACTTGCTGGCAATATCTTCGTAAGCCTTATCTTGATGAGCCAACTCCATGGCAATCGCCAGCATATCGAGGCAATACATGGCCATCCAGCTGGTGCCGTCGGATTGCTCGATGAAATTTCCGGGCCCGAGGGGCTGTGAACGGTCGAAAACGCCGATGTTGTCGAGTCCAAGAAAACCGCCCTCGAAGACATTTTTCCCTTCCGGATCCTTGCGATTTACCCACCAGGTGAAATTAATCAGCAGTTTGTGAAACACGCGAACCAGGAACTCCCGGTCTTCCTTCCCCTGTATGCGCCCGGCGATTTTATACACGCGCCAAGCCGCCCAAGCATGAACAGGCGGGTTCACGTCGGAGAAATTCCACTCATAGGCCGGCAATTGGCCATTTGGGTTCATGTACCATTCGCGCATGAATAACACGAGCTGTTCTTTGGCGAAGTCCGGATCGATCAGGGCCATCGCCACGCAATGGAAGGCCAAGTCCCACGCTGCATACCACGGGTACTCCCACTTATCAGGCATGGAAATCACGTCGGAGTTGTAGAGATCCGTCCAGTCGTGATTCCGTCCGTTGAGACGCTCCGGCGGAGGAGGAGGCTGCGTGGGATCGCCCTCAAGCCAGCGACGAATGTCATAGTGGTAGGATTGCTTGCCCCACAACAGGCCGGCGAAAGCCTGACGCTGGACCTCGTGCGCATCTGCGCTGGCGCATCGGCCTGCACGTCGAGTATAAAAATCGTCCGCCTCCGTCATTCTCTGGGCAAACATTTGATCGAACGCAGGCCCGAAAAAATCTTGCGCTGACTTGTGATCCTGCGAAGGATCCTGATCCAGCAAACGAAGACGAATCGTTAGATTTTCCCCAGGTTGAATCATTTCGTAGTAATGTGCGGCCGCTTTCGTTCCGGTCATTTCGGGATTCACGGCACCGCGTTCTTTCTGAATGAGGTAACGGTTGAAAGCATCTTTCACATAGGGCGAAGCATTCTTAGAATTGAATAAACGTTCGGTGTTGGTTTCATTGTCGGTGAAGAGCGGTTCGGGCTTGCCCTGGGCGATCAGCCAGCGCTTGCCATAGTGAAATTCGTCCAGGGCAAATAGTTCGCCGCCTTCGAGAGCTTGAACGCGCGCCACTTGCGGCTTGTCGTACCCCTCACCCCAGTCCCATCGATTCCGAAACCACAACGTGGGCAGCAGATGGAGCGGCGCGGGATCCGGGCCACGATTCCAAGCCGTTATCCGGATGAGGATATCTTCGGACGAGGCTTTGGCGTATTCCACGAAAACGTCAAAGTATCGATTTTCAGAGAAGATGCCGGTGTCTACCAGTTCGTACTCAGGTTGCAGGCGCGAGCGCTTGGCATTTTCCTGAACGAGCTGATCGTATGGGAACGCTCGATGCGGGTATTTGTAGAGGCACTTTAGATAAGAGCTCGTTGGCGTGGCATCGAGATAAAAATAGTATTCCTTAACATCCTCGCCGTGATTTCCTTGGCTGGCAGTGAGGCCGAAGAGACGTTCCTTCAGGATCGGGTCTTCCTCATTCCAGAGTGCAACCGCGAAACAGATATGCTGGTGGCGATCGCAGAAACCGGCGATTCCGTCTTCGCCCCAGCGGTAAACGCGGGAACGTGCATCATCGTGCGGGAGATAGTTCCATGCGTCACCATTCGGACTGTAGTCTTCGCGAACGGTTCCCCACTGGCGCTCTGAAAGGTAGGGGCCCCAGCGCTTCCAGTGAACTTCGCGGCCCTCGCTCGCTTCTAACCTTAGCTCTTCGGCAGTGGGAACACGGTTCTTTTGTTTTGGCTCGTCAATCATCGAGTCCATGCTACCGCGAGAGGAGGTTTAAATTCGCAGTTTTTGCTTGGACTTGTTCGGAACAGAAAATATCTCAGTTTGTAATGCGTGCCTCAATGGGACAAGAAGTGCGCAATTCTGTATTCTCTACAGCGTGGCGCTTGACGATAGCTCAGGGCGAGAGGGTTCACTCATTCAAACATCTCCCATAGACGTGTCTAGGCAGCGAATTGCGATGGAGGGCGCGAAATACTCCTGGCGCACCGCGCTTCTCTGCGCTGCGGCAGTCGCTTCGGCAGTGGTTTTACCGATGTTCTTTCTGGGCAATGCCTCCGGCCATGATTTTCAATTCCATCTTGCGTCATGGTTGGACGTGGCCGGGCAATGGCGGGAAGGGATTGTGTATCCACGCTGGGCAGAGTGGGCGAACTGGGGCTTCGGTGAGCCGCGATTTATTTTCTATCCGCCAGGATCATGGATGCTCGGTGCTGCGCTAGGTGCGGTGTTGCCCTGGAGAATGGCTCCGGGAACTTTCATCTGGATAGCGCTGGTTATCGCCGGTCTCGGCATGTGGCGACTGGCACGCGAATGGCTCCCAAACCGGCAGGCGTTGGCGGCGGGAGTGCTATTCGCTGCAAACCCATACCATCTTGTGATTGTGTATTATCGCAGCGATTTTGCGGAACTCCTGGCAAGCGCGCTGTTTCCACTGGCTGTTCTAGGCGCACTGCGCGTGATCCGTGACGGTTGGAGCCGCGTTCCAGGTCTTGCGCTGGTGTTCGCGCTCTTATGGCTTTCGAACGCACCCGCTGGCGTGATCGCCACGTATTCGCTGGTTTTGATCTTCTTGGCGGGATGCGCGATACATCGGAGTTTGCGACCGTTGCTGCTCGGCGGCTCGGCCATGGCGGGCGGATTTGGCTTGGCTGCGTTTTATATTTTACCAGCCGCTTGGGAACAACGATGGGTGCAGATTTCGCAGGTATTAGGAGAGAATCTTCGCCCAAGCCAGAATTTTCTTTTTTCACGCTCGAATGACCCCGAATTCGTTCTCTTCAATTGGAAGGTTTCTGCAGTAGCGGTGGGAACTATTCTCGTGACCGGAATCGCCGCGGTTTTTGTTGCTCGCCAACGAAGGACCATCTCGGCGCCCTGGTGGACGCTCGCGACCCTGGCGTGCGCTTCCTCGTTTTTAATGTTTCATCCGAGTATTTTCTTTTGGGAGCATTTACCAAAGCTTCAATTCGTGCAATTCCCGTGGAGATGGCTGCTATCGCTTGACGTCGCTTTCGCGTTCTTCGTCGCGGCGGCATTGCAGAGTTCCCGGAAATTATTGCTCGGATGGCTGGCAATAATTGTCGCGACCGGCGCGATCGGTACCACCTTCGTCAGAGATGCATGGTGGGATAGCGAAGACATTCCAGTACTCGCGAACGGAATTCGTTCGGGACATGGCTACGAGGGGACGGATGAATATCAGCCGCTGGGCTGCGACCGTTATCAACTGCCTGGGCAGCCATCCGAACCCGCCGAGAGTTCCGATACACCCAGTTCAAGTCTCAATGATTCTTTGGAGAAGCAAGCGCCCAGGATCGCGGAAGTTGAACCGGAATCGGGCGCGCTGACTCCCGTAAACAGCGAGGATGTGCGAATAGACCGATGGACCGCGGAAACAAAATCGTTCGCCTCAAGCTCTATCCTGCCGGTCGAATTGGCTCCCAAGCTCATAAATTATCCGGCGTGGGAAATCGAACTGGAAAACACGATCGTGCGTGGAGATTCTCTTCCAGAGACTGCTCAATTATCGATTGGAGTACCGGCGGGCCAACATTCAGTGGATGTTCATTTCCGGCGTACGTGGGACCGCACCGCCGGCGGCTCAATTTCGATATTTTCTTGTTTCTCGCTTCTCGGACTTGCTGCCTTTATGCGACGAAAGGCATCAAACGCGGCATGGATACCGCGAGAAGCGATTTGATCCCGATGCCGCGGCGCTCACAAAGCTCGTCCCGCAGCCGCGCCTGACGCCCAAGCCCATTGGAAGTTGTGACCGCCCAAGTGACCAGTGACGTCCACAACTTCGCCGATAAAAAATAGACCCGGCATCTTCTTACTCTCCATAGTACGGCTCGACAGTTCATCCGTATCGATCCCACCTGCGGTGACCTCCGCCTTTTCGTAGCCCTCTGTATCCGCCGGCAGGACCGTCCATTCATGGATCCGCTTTTCCGTTTGTGCTAGCCCTTGGTTATTCCAGGTTGCTGGCGCGTGAAGTTCAAGCCAGCGCGTTGCAAAACGCTTCGGAAAGAAGCCTTGGAAGGCAGCCCGCGCGCCGGTTATGTTACGAACACTGGCTTTGTTCAAGGCAGCCAGTACATCGCGGCCGGGCGCAAGGTCAATTCGGATTGGCTGGTGCTCTTCCCAATACGAGGAAATCTGCAAAATTGCCGGCCCGCTTAATCCGCGGTGAGTAATCAGCATCTTCTCGCGAAAGGATTGCCCATTTGCAGAGGCGATTACTTCAGCCGAAACGCCGGCCAGATCGCAATAATGTTTTCTTTCGCTGGGGCCGAATACGAGAGGCACGAGGGCCGGCTTTGTTTTTCGTATTTTCAAACCAAATTGCCGCGCAATGTCGTATCCGAATTTCGTCGCGCCCATCTTAGGAATCGAAAGTCCGCCAGTTGCAACCACGAGAACGGGCACATGAAAATCCGCAGACTCTGTAGACACTACGAACTCGGTCATGCGTTTGATCTCGCGTACCCTTGCATTAAAGAAAACTTTAGCGCCAACCGAGCGGTATTCGGCTTCCAACATTTCGGTTACGTCTTGCGCGGAGCGGTCACAAAATAGCTGCCCAAGCGTTTTCTCGTGGTAAGGAATTCGGTGAGCCTCAAGCAGTGCAATAAAGTCCGCAGGGATATAACGAGCCAGCGCGGATTTCGGGAAGTGCGGGTTTCCACAAATAAAGTTCTCAGGCTGGCAGTAAAGGTTCGTGAAATTGCACCGGCCGCCGCCGGAGATAAGAATTTTCTTGCCGACTCGCTCGCTTCGCTCCAGGATCGCGACCCTGCGGCCGCGTTTACCTGCCTCAATAGCGCACATCAGTCCCGCAGCTCCAGCGCCGAGGATCACAGCGTCAAATTTGTGAATTATGTTTTGAGTCAAGAACGTTCCCAATTTTCAGAATCGATGTGTTTCTGTATGCGGCAGTTGCCGTCCCCAAGGGTAAACTAGGTGTGGGAGAAGACTGAAACATTTGCCTCCGATTATAAATGCTCAGGGATTGTCGAAACGATACGGACTCGCGCCACTATTTGAAGGCATCTCGTTTACTGTATCGGAAGGGGAACGGATCGGGCTCATCGGACCCAACGGTTCCGGCAAGTCCACCTTGCTTGAGATTCTTTTCGGCCGAGTGAAGCCCGATAAAGGCAACGTGGCCATACGCAAAGGCGCGAAGGTCAGTTTTGTGGAACAGATTTCTCGGTTTGCGCCGGAAGCGACATGCAGGTCCGTTATCGAGAGTGCCTTGGAAAGATCGGGTGTAGCGGAGCAAGACCTCTCATTTCGGACCGAAGAAGCCCTCAGTCGCGCCGGTTTTGCAGATTTTGAAACGCACGCGGCGGCATTGTCCGGCGGTTGGCGCAAACGTCTGGCGATCGTCGAAGGTTTGGTCCAGCAGCCGGACATCCTGCTCCTGGATGAACCTACCAATCACCTGGATCTCGAAGGAATCAAGTGGCTCGAAAGATTGCTGGAGGACGCGGAATTCGCCTGCGTCGTCGTCAGCCACGATCGCTATTTCCTTGAAAATGTGACAAACGATATGGTCGAACTCGATCGCGCCTATCAAGAGGGTTTTCTTCGCGTAAAGGGAAAGTACAGCATTTTCCTGGAGGCGAAGGAAGCGCACCTGCATGCTCAAGGAAATCGCCAGGAGGCCCTGGAAAACCGGGTTCATACCGAGATTGAATGGTTGCGGCGCGGCCCGAAGGCGCGAGCGACCAAGTCGAAATCCAGAATTGATCAAGCGCATAAAATGATCGGCGAACTGGCGGATCTGAATGCGAGAAGCCGCACTTCCACGGCCAAAATTGATTTCACTGCTTCGAACAGGCAGACGAAACAACTGATTGTGCTCGACGGCGTTAGTTACTCGATAGGCGGCCGCTCGCTTTTCAAGGACGTCGATTTCACCGTCACATCCGGGATGCGCATTGGCTTGGTGGGCCCGAACGGCAGCGGCAAAACGACGCTGCTAAGGTTGCTGCGGGGTGAGATCGAGCCTACGGCCGGAACCGTGCGTAAGGCTGACTCGTTGAAAATTGTCTACTTCGATCAGAATCGTGAACTCGACCCGAACCTGACCCTGCGCCGCGCGCTGGCACCTGACAGCGACTCTGTGATTTACCAGGACCGGGTGACTCACGTGGCGTCCTGGGCGGCGCGGTTTCTTTTCAGTGCCGAGGATTTAAACCGGCCCGTCGGCCGCCTCTCCGGCGGTGAACGCGCTCGCGTTTTGGTTGCGCAGCTCATGCTCCAGCCCGCGGATGTGCTGCTTCTGGATGAACCGACGAACGATCTCGATATTCCCACGTTGGAAATACTGGAAGAAAACGTTCTGGAATATCGCGGAGCACTGGTACTCATCACACACGATCGCTACATGCTGGATCGCGTCTCCACAATCGTATTCGGCCTCGATGGTTTAGGAAGCGCCGAACGTTTCGCCGACTATTCCCAATGGGATGCATGGCAGAGCACGCAAAAAGCCGGAAGGATGGTCAAACTGAGAACGGTACCCAAGCACCCGGCTGCAGCACGCGAAAATCTCTCGACTGTACCCAAAAACAAGATGACTCATAACGAGGGGCGGGAATTTGCATCTCTCGAAAAACAGATCGCGAAGGCTGAACAGACGCTTCTCAACAGGCGCGCCGCGTTGGAAAATAACGAAATCGCCAGCGATGTATCCCGTCTTCAAATTGCTTTTGTGGAAATGGAAGCGGCGCAAAAGACCGTCGATGATTTGTACGAGCGTTGGTCAGAGCTGGAACGAAGGAAAAGCTGAAGTCACTTCGGCGAATCTCTTTCGGCAAAACCGAATTAGCTGTACGTCGAGAAAGCTCATTCAGGAAATTGGCTGGGAGGCCTGGACTCGAACCAGGATAATCAGATCCAGAATCTGATGTACTGCCAATTGTACGACCTCCCAGCAGGCCGGAGACAAAAAAAAGGGGCCGTGAGCACGACCCTCGACTACTTTACCGGGCGAAAGCGTCTTCGTCAACCGTCCCACAAACTGGCTCACATTCCGTTGAGTGCATCCTTCAATCCCGCCGAATTCACTGTATAGAATCGCCGAATTTTGCGCGGAGCGTTTGAAAATGGGAGCTTCTTTATCAGCCGTCGCTGCATGGAATCATTGAACAATTGACTCGAACGGATGGGACAACGGACTCGCGTATGTTAAAATTGAAGGAAGAGTATAAATGGACAGGTTTAAACAACGATCGCGGTTTCTATGGGTTGCAGTCTTAACACTGCTGCTGATTGTGTTGAGCGGCGCCCGCGCTCAATCGCACGTAGTGCCCGCTCAAGAGGCGCCTCAAGAGACCCAGGAGCATCGCCTGCGGCTTTATAATACTCACACTGGCGAGCGGATTGATATTGATTACCGCCACGGCGACCAGTACATTTCAAGCGCGCTCGCGAAGCTCGACTATTTCCTCCGCGATCATCGGACGAACGACGTTCGCCATTTCGACCCGCGCCTGTACGACATTCTCTCTGATCTCACCGCGTCGATCGGGCATCCCGGCGGCGAGATCGACATCGTTTGCGGCTACCGTACTCCTTCGACGAACGAATCCCTCCGCGCTCACACAACTGGAGTAGCCAAGAATAGCCTTCACATTCAAGCGGAAGCGATAGATTTGCGAATGCCCGGCATCGATACGCTCAAGCTTCGCCGGGCGGCTCTCGCTCTGCGCCGCGGAGGCGTGGGCTACTATCCCCACTCCGACTTCATCCACGTCGACACCGGCCGCGTTCGCCGGTGGTGCTTTGATTGCCCCGCCAACCTTACCACCGGCGATTAATTCGGGTAGGGGTAACCCTGCGCGAGGACTTTTTCAAGCGCGGCGTCGTGCCCGTAGATGTCATCGTAAAAGTGAACGAGTTTATCCTCGGTAACGATTACGGTGGCGTAGACAATCAAAACAGGAATCGGATGCGCGAGGTTTACCTGCTGGTTCGGACTTCCATTCATAGCTGCGCGGACGCGATCCATGTTCCAGTTTCCGGGATTGTCGCGAAGTACCCACACAGCCATATCCGCGGGCCTTTCCAGGCGAATGCACCCATGGCTGAAATCACGCCGCGTCTTTGAGAAGAATTCCTGCTCGGGAGTATCGTGCATATAGATGTTGTAGCTATTCGGAAAAATAAACTTCACGAGTCCGAGTGAGTTTTTGGGGCCAGGATTTTGCCGCACGAAAAGCTTGCCGGATCGCAACTGTTCGAGCACGTCGCTCGTCACCGCCCCCGATGTAACCACCTCTTGCCGGTTGTCCACTACCGCAAAACCTTTCTTCGCTAAGTAGTCGGGATCACGAGCTATACGCGAAAACATTTCGGACTTTGCGATGGAATAAGGAACATTCCAATAGGGCCGGAAGATGACGTATTCCATGGTGTCGCTGAACACTGGAGTATCGTGGTCATAAGCCTTCCCCACCACCACGTTCATGGTCAAAGTTACGTTGAACTTTTCATCGTAGCCGCGGATGCGGAATTCCGGGATATTCGCCACCAGCGGCGGCGCATGAAGAGAGACCGGCAGCCAGCGCCAGCGCTCGAGAGTCAGTTGCATTTCCCGCACGCGGCTGCTGAGAGGCGTGTTCAAATCAGCCAGCGTCTGCGCGCCTATTCGTCCATCCGGATCCCGGCCGTGCCTGCGCTGGAAATTCTTGACCGCATCGACAAGCGGGCCTTGATATACCGTTCCGTCATCCGGAAGGCTTGCGTCAGCCGGAAGGTCGCCCAGCAGCCGGAGCAAGCGAATCAATCGCGGAACACCTGGATAGGAATCGCCCGGAGCAATCGTCTTCGCCTTAATGGGTGCGGGAAGCTGTTCGCCGTCATCTTTCTTCGCGAGTTGGATGTAAGTTTGCAGGGCCTGAATCGTGCGCTGGTACCCAGGATACGGCGGCTCAATTTGCACTAGAACGGCGGGAACATTGGAGGCATCCACAACATTCTCTTTTAAGAATTCGGGCAGATCGTATTTCTTGACGTCCACGTCAAAACCAAAATCGAAGTGCTTTGGATTCACCTTGCCGATGTGAAGGTCCGACACATACCTCATCACGCAAACAGTGAGCGCAGCATCGAATCGCACCGCATCCGCTTCTGATGGATGAGAGGCAGGTTTGAGCTTCTCCAACCGGTCGTTCCAGCGCGGCCCGTCGTAATCGTCCGCGGACAATCCCTTTTGCTCCGCATTCAACAGAATCCCGATGAGCTGCTGCGCCTCCGGAGTAGGCTGCATTCCTCTGATCCACGGCAATGCATTCCCGTAGAAATCATAAAATTTCCGCACGTGCGCCGTGTAGTCGCTGAAATTGGGCCAACGAAGGTCCTGAAGGTTACCTGCGTTGATGATTGCCCGGAGAGAAGCTTGGCCCTCCTCGCTGAGTTGTTGCGGCGGAGTGAGGGAATTCGCCGGGTCTTGCGATCGCATGTGAGCATGTGCCGACGATCTGATGCCGCGGCTCCACACGAGAGATACTGCAAGAAATGGCAGGGCTAGCAAACAAATCCTTAGAAGCCGCGATTGCTTCATTGAATTTCTCCCGGCTCGATCACGAAGCTCAACCCCTCGCTGGCTGCAATGTGAAACTTCGAAAACCGTTATCCAAGTTACGCACTAAATTCTCGACTCACAACTCATTGTTTGCGCCGAGAATCTCGCGCCATTTCGCCGCTGTACAACACCCAGCAGCGTTTTCCAGTTGGATCTCCGCAGCTCTAGGGTAGCTCACGCGGCGGCACCGTCACTAGGCGCTTATTCTGGACTCGAAACTGGCGGTCACGCCATTGAATGCGTTGCGCGAAAAAACTCGCTAGCCAGATCGTGAATGCGACGGCATCGCGCAGCGGCAGCATCCATAGCTTCCGCCGGACGAGACGATCTCGCATTCCGCGCAGCCCTACCGAAATTGCCATCGCGATGCGAAGAAACACCGCGAATGCGACATAAATGACAGCGACCTTCCATGACGCGAGTGCCGCAACGATCACGGCCCAGGGCAGCGCACTGGAGAATAGCAATCCAAAATGGCCCCATGGACGCGAGTAGCGGATGCTAAGGTTCCAGCGAAGTTGGTGGCGAAATGCTTCGCCGATCGTTTCTTGCGGGTAAACGATGTCCACGGGAAAACGGCTCAGCTCAATGCGATCGCCTCGCGCCGCGATACGATTGCCGAGCTCGTAGTCGTCGCAGAAGTAGTCGACCAGGGATTCGAACCCTCCGATTTCAGCCAAGTGCCTTTTCGTAGTTGCCATCACCGCGCCCAGCATGAAGTCGAGTCCACCGAAATAGCGGGCGACGAGTACACCCGGCGCGAAGTCGGCGCTATTGCCCAGCGCTTCGAGATCGGCGGCGAATCCGCCGTCCGTCAGGCCGCGATAGAGGCACGTTACTCCTCCCACTTTAGGACCAGAGAACGGCTTCACGACCGCTCGAAGAAATCCTTGCTCAACGCGAACATCGCTATCACTGACGATCACGATATCGTTGCGTGCTTCGCGAACCATGCGGCAGAGTTTGTTCACCTTGTCGCTGACGCCCAGCGGTTTCGAACCGACCAGCAACCGAATCGCGCGCTGAGGAAAATCGGCTATTAGTTTCTCGATGACTGGAATGGCGAGATCCCGCTCATCGCCCACGCAAAAAAGAATTTCGAACTCTGGATAGTCTTGATTGCAGAAACTGGCGTAGTTTTCGTACGTCTCGCGATCGAGGCCGTGGATCGGCTTCAGAATACTCACCGGGGGAGTGAAGTCCGAAGACACTTCGTAGGAGCCAACGGGGGCAGCGCGAAAAAATGCCGCCGACGCAAAGATCGCAATCAAGTAGTAGATGACGGGCGCAACCGCCAGCAGGAGGAGCGCGTCGCGAACCACCATCCACACCATAGAACCGCTACCCTTTGCCCTGCCATACCAATATCACTCCGAGGCAGACAAGGAGAATCCCAGCCCAGCGCAGCGGAGTGACCCGCTCGCCCAGAAACAAGCGGCCGCCGTACGCACCGGCAGCATAGCTCAGCGCCGTTACCGGCACAACGAAGCTGACGTTTTCTATCGATAGCATTGCCAGCATGGCAAAGAAACCGACGCCCATGAGCGCAAGACCGAACCACATCCATCCTACTCGCATCGCCCGCCCAAAAACACGCAGGAGCGGAAGCGGCCGGAAATCTTTCACTTCCCCGGTGACTTTCATCGCGCGCGTGATGCAGAGTTCGCCGGCGGTGCCGCCCAATACGATCAGCGAAAGCAAAACTGCTTCCAACCACATCAGCGGCGCTCCGTCGTGCTCAGCGCCGTATTGCCGACAAAAAGAACGCCGAGACAAATCGTCGCGATGCCAATCCAACGCCGGGTACTGACGAACTCCCCAAGCCAAAAATGGCCGAGCAGCGCGACGATGGCGTAAGCAAAAGCGGAGGCCGGCTGCACGTAGCTAAAATCAGCCCATGAGAGCACCAGCGTGTAGCAGATCAAATACGTGAGCAGCGATGCGATCCCGAGCCAAACGATACCTGAGGAAAAAGCGCGAACGAAAAAATGAAAGAGTTCAAGCGGTGTCCACGCGGGAGGAACCCCTAGAACCCTCATGCCTTTGCCCAGCAGAATGTCTCCTACTGGGCCAAAAGTCACCATCAGAAACAGCAAGAAGTAGGTCTTGAGATGAAGCCCTTCCGCCGACTTCATGCGCTCTGGGATTCGCCTGAGACTCCAACAGTCGGACGCGGCTCGATCGGCGGCGCTGAGATGAGGACCCTTTTCTGCACGCCCTTCTTCGCAACTTTCCGGCGCTCGTGACGAAGTTTCATGAAGTCCACCGCTTCATGGAACAGGCGTTTGCGCTCGTGCGAATCCCAAAGTGCCTCACGCACGATGCGCCATGCGACTCGAGGCCGCAGATAGTAGCTGTCGTAGAAACGGTTCACTGCGTCCACCATGTATTCGCGCGAGAGGCCGGGATACTCAAGATGTGGAAGCTGATGGCCATTCACATCCGTGGCTGCTTCGCTCGCCAGAAAGCCTTCACGCATGCCCTGGTCGTAAAGTTCGGTACCCGGATAAGCGTGAGCCATGGAAACCTGGATGGTTTCGCAGTCGATCTCTTTTGCGTACTCGATGGTTTTCTCGATGGTCTGTTTCGTCTCTCCGGGCAGTCCGATGATGAAATCGCCATGAACGTGGATGCCGACCTTTTTGCAGTTCTGCACGAACGTGCGGCCCATTTCCACCGTAGCGCCCTTCTTAATGTTTTTCAGGATTTGCGGGTCGCCGGATTCGAAGCCGACAATCAATAGACGGGCCCCGGCATCCGCCATGGCTTTCAGCGTCTCGTAGTCGCTATGCACGCGAGCAGTGCAGGACCACTGAAAACCGACCGGTTTGAATTCCTTGCATAGCGCCAGCACGCGATCCTTGCGGATGTTAAAGGTGTCGTCGTCAAAGAAAAATTCTTTGGCTTGCGGAAACATTTTGTGCGCCTGCTTGAACTCGCGCGCCACACTATCCACCGAGCGTACGCGCCAAGCGTGGCCCGAGAGAGTCTGGGGCCAGAGGCAGAACGTGCACAGAGCCGGACAGCCTCGCGCCGTATAAAATGAAACGTACGGGTTCAGCAGAAATGGAACGTTGTATTTCTCGATCGTTAAATTCTTCTGATAGACCTCGGTGGCGAAAGGCAATTCATCCAGCTCCGCGGTTTGAAGTAGGGCGCGCGGAGGGTTGTGGACTACCTTGCCGTCTTTCATGTAGCTCGCGCTCAAGATTTCCGAAAGCGGCTTGCCCTGCGCATATTCGACCACGGCATGATCGAATTCACCGCGAACGACGAAGTCTATGTCCTGGCTTGCAAGCAGGCTCTCGGCCGGCTTGATTTGGACCTGTGGGCCCACGAAGCAGATCTTGAGGCTCGGCTTCTTGTCTTTCATCGCCCGAGCCATGCGCAAGTCGCTGAAAAAACCAACGGTGGAAGTGAACAGAATGACAAACTCGTAGTCCTGGGCGATACGTACGACTTCCTCGGGCGTTATGTGATGCGGCGGCCCGTCGAGCAAGCGGCTCCCGGGAAGCATCCCCGCCGGGTAGGCCAGCCAAACCGGATACCAATAGGATTCAATCTCGCGTGTGGCGGGCCAACGAGAACCCGCACCGCCATCGAACTTTTCAAAGCTCGGCGGATTCAAAAGCAAAGTCTTCATTACTGACGGCATATTTACTCTTACCCCCTCAGGGCTAAAAAGGACCTATAAGTTCACCTTCTATCTCAATGTGTATAGTTTACCCGGTTTTGCCGACAAGCCCAAGCCAAGCTTGTCTAGTGTTCTTACTGAAACACCTTTGCCAACTGACCCGTTGCCTGCAAAAGACTTAGCTGGCCTTGCTGGCGCGCAAAATCAGCATCTAGAAAAGCCACCCACTTGTCGCTCTCATCCAAACGAGCCCGCTCGATATCCCGGAGCGTAAGGCGTCCTTCGTCGAACTTGGACTGGGCGATCTGCAGAGTTTCTTGCGCCAGCTTCAAATCGAGACGGGCGACCTCGCGAGCCGCATCGACTTCACGGACTGTACGGAGCTTTTGTTGAACGTCCAACCGGACTTCTTTGCGTTTGTTTCCCAAAGTAAGCTCTGCGGCTTGCAACTCGGTCTTTGCCAGCGCGACGGTTGCACGCGTCTTCGAGGCGAAGATAGGAATGGTAACCTGAACGCCTAGACTTACGTTATTGCGCTCGAATTTCTTATAAAAATCCAGGTAATTGTTAAATTTGCTCAAAATGGCGTACTGTCCAACCACCTCCACGGTAGGCCAATAACTCAGGTGCGCACCGCGCAGCAGGTGTTGGCGCGCCAGTCGCTCGTTTTCGGCTTCCTGAATTCCCCGATCGCTCTGAATGGCGGCGTTTATCATGTCGTTTGCCGGCAGATTGCTTTCGAACGACGGCTCCTCAGTGTCCACTTCGATGGATTGGCCATCCGAAATCCCCGTGAGATTGCGTATCTGTTGCGTCAGGGTCTCATCGCGGCCTTCCAGCTTGATGATTCTTTCCTGGACGCGTGCCTGATCTAATTCGCCGCGAGTCACCTCGATGGAAAGTTCCTGATTCGCTGCGACGCGATCGCGCGTCACTCCTAGAATTTTTTCTACGCTGGCCTGTTCTTTTCGCATCAGTTCCAACGAATGCCTCACTTCGGCCAGTTCAAGATAAGCAGTAGCGGCTCGCACGATGACGTCGTCATGCATTCGATCGAGCTCGAGTTTCATATTCTTCGCGCGGTCTTCCGCAGCGCGTTGCTGGCCTTTGAGCAAGGGGTTGAAAATTGCCTGGTTGTAACTCATTTGAAAGACCGCGGGTGGGGAGCCCGAAATGGACGGAAACCCGGACGTGTACGCCGCGCCTGAACCGGTGTAGAGGTTTGGCAGGAACGCGGCTCGATCGAGCCCTGCTTCGTTAAGGGCGACCGTGTACTGCACGCGCGCCAGAGCTAAATCCCGGCTATTCTGAAGCGCCAGCGTAACTGCTTGGCGCATCGTCATTTTTTCGGTGTCCTGCGCCCGCGCGATTCCAGCAGGCAAAAATGCCGCTATCGCTCCAGCCGCAGCCCATCTTCGCAAGGTTTTATTCATAACGCAGCGATTCCGTAGGATGAAGACGCGCTGCTCGGTTTGCAGGGAGATAACCGAACAGCAAGCCCGTCGAGCAGGATACTATGAACGCCAGCAACACGGAGAGCCACGACACAGGAATGGTAACTCCCCTCAGGTCGGGGATGCGACTGATCACGTAATTGAGGCTGATCACGTAATTGATGATGACCGGAATAGAAACTGCAATCACGATTCCGACCAGCGCCCCCGTGCCGCTTATTAGCAAAGCTTCGGTCAAGAACTGGTAGAGGATTGAGTCGCGGCGCGCCCCAATGGCTTTGCGAATCCCGATCTCGCGAGTTCGCTCCGTTACAGTGACCAGCATAATGTTCATGATCCCGATACCGCTGATAGTAAGGGCGATTAGCGCCACTAGAATCAATAAAATTGTAAGAGCCAGCGAGATGCTATGGGCCGTCTCGAGAATTCCCGCTAGGTTTTCTACCCGGTACTTGGCCTCGGAGCGATGCTGGCCCTCCAACACCTGCTCGACCTGGGTTGTCACCATCGGTACATCATCAGGCTTGTCCGCCTGCACGTAAAACGTTTTGAAGAATTCAGTCCCGGTGTAGTATTTGATCAGCGAAAACGGAACGATCACGGATTCCGGGCGAATCTCGGTAAGACCAAAACTGCCTACCCGCTCCTTGTAAACGCCGATGACTGTAAAATGCAGTTCTCCGATCCCGATTTCTTTCCCAAGAGGACTTTCAGAGGGAAATAGCAGCGTAGCCAATTCCGGTGTTATCAGGCAGACTTTGCTTTGCGTTCTTAGGTCATCCTGGTCTAAGTACCGCCCTTGCAGAACAAGAAGGTTGCGGATTTTTTGAAAGCCTGCGGTCACTCCCACCAGGTAAATCGGATGCTCTTTTCCATCCACGCTCGTCGACATGGCCATGTCATTCGTGCCCGCCGCTTCCACTGCCGCTGGGATACTTGCTTTTACGGCTTCCAGATCGGCGGGCGTAATCTCGTCCGCGAGCGTCACGGGGCCGGAGTGGATTACTGACGCGTGAATGAGATTGGCTCCTACCCCTTCGATCTCTCCGATGATGTAGCGTTTCCCTGCCAACGCAACGGTAACGACGAGCACGATGCAAGCGCTCCCAATAATCACGCCCAGCATTGTCAACATGGCGCGTACTTTATTGGCGCGTAGCGCTTGCATAGCGAGCTGCCATGTTTCGCGCCATTCGGTTGGCGATCCGCGGAGAGGTTGCATAAGAAGTGTCACCTAATCGGATGCGCTAGTGTGAACGGGAGTTTCCAGGCATCGTAGCGTAAACGGAAAATCAGTTTAAGTAATTGGGTAATTAGTGCTCGCGTCCTGGTCAGCCCTTAGCGCGACTTTCTCGGCAAGCTTCTCGTACGAACTATCCCCGGAAATGACGGACCAGTAATAAAACGCCCGATATACCTGGCGAACTTCCACTGTTTTCCCTTTCCCTAAACGGCCTTTCTCTGTCTTTTTGCCGCCGACGCGCGTGTTGCCTTCCGTATTTATTTTGCCATCATCTTTCACGCGGCTTGCTTCCCACTTCGCGGCCTTCTCCAGCATTTCATATAGTATTGGTTTCATCTCTTCGCTTGCAACAATCGTATAGTACCGGCAGGCAAAGACAAGGCCTTTGGCATGATAGCTGCTGTCCCAACTGCCGAGCTCAGGGTTGTAGCCGGGAGCGGATTGAAGGGCGATGCCCTCGCGCACGTACGACTCCGAACGAGCAACGAGCGACGTATCGCCTGCCAGGACACCGGTCTCTCCCAGAGCCGCCGCGACGAGATAGCGCCGGTGAGTGTACGGCTTATTGTTTTTTCGCCCATGGGTCTCGTTTCGCCGAATTGTCATCCACCGCGCCGCCGAAAGCAACTTGGGTTCCATGTCTGCGACGGCCTGCGAGTAACGGGATGAATATTCCGAAGCCTGAAGCATGAGCAGCGAATGCGCTACAGCCTCGACAAAGAAAGAAGTGCTATGAAACGTATCCGGGCAGTCAAATCCACCGTCCGGCTTTTGTTGCGCAAAACCCCAATTCAGAACAAGCAAGCCCCGGTCAATGGCTTCGGTATTATTCGTAGCGATTCCGCCCGAAATCAGGTCTGAGCCAGGACGCTGTTCCTCGATATACCATTTGCCTTTGTGTGTAGCGTCCCATGCCCGGTTCACAGGGCCATAGGCGCCACCAGGGGCCGAGTCGAGGTAAAGGCTCGCCACGTCTCGGTAAGCGCTGCTTAGCATAAAGGCGCTGGTTTCAAACGCTAGGTCTCTGATAGCGCCCTCAGGTGCGGAACCGAATGACGGGACACGCAACAACGTGACTGCGATGCACACTGCGATGCAATGAGAGCGGGCCACAATTATCCTGGATTGCAGGGGTGAGCTTAACACTATAGAGGTACTACTAGATCGGCTTCCCAAATTGTCAATTGGAGTTTCCAGCGACTGCGCCAAGCCTTCAGCGTGACGACTTCTCGAGTTTTTCCAGCCGCGATTTTGCCTCCTTTCGACCAGGATCCAGCTGCAGCGCGGCGCGGTATTGCTCCGCCGCCTCGGCTCGCTTCCCTTCGGCTTCGTAAAGTCTTCCGAGCCATTCGCGGGCTCCCGCGTGTGAAGGCCAGTCGCTTCTGTCGGGCGAGCTCGCCAGATAGGACTTCAAGTATTCTTCCCCGCGCGGAAGGTCTGTCCCGGATAAAACCCGCGAGACTCCGCGGTAATAAGTCAAACGCGGATCGCTTGGACTCACCTGCAGCGCTGCCTGAATCGCCGCCTCTACCTCGACCGGCTTGTTCTGATGTATAAAAAAATTGATGACGTCGAAATAGGGCTCGATGCGTTTGGGCTTTGCGGCGAGCACTTCTCGATATTCTTTCTCCGCAAGTTCAGGCTTCTTGGCGTCCAAATCGTACGCGGCGCGCGCCAGATGGCCTTCTACTGGATCGATGGACTCGATTGCAGTCACTTGTTCCTTAGCTTCGTCCTTGCTTCCCCCCACGACCCAGGGAGCCTCCATGCTGTATTGTTCAAGGTCGCGCCGGGCATCTATATTTGACGGATTCAGCCGCACCGCCTCTTCGAATTCCTTCTTAACTTTTCGCGCGTACGAAAAGCTGCGGTCACGATCCGCTTTTCCCCCATAGATGCGGCCGAGCCATTCATGGTAGAGCGAACTCTTCGGATCAAGCTCGACGGATTTCTCAGCGGCTGTGATCGCATTGTCATAATCGTGCAGCTCGTAATAGCAGCGCCCTATCCAATATTGCGCCTCGGCGTTAGTCGAAGCCTGCGGTACAGTTTGCAAGGTCTTGATCGCAGCCGTGTAATTTCCAGAGTTGAACTGGTGCTGCGCGGTTTGAATTGCTCCGGACGCGTCTGCGGCGAACCCGGTAGGACACAGTAGAGTTGCTCCAACCGGAACGATTGTCGATAGAATCGTCGCCCCGGCAAGAAGCGCCAGCGCAAATCCAGGAATACGAGCGAACCGCGGCTTCATTTGGCCTCCATGGCTCGAACTTCCGTACCGTCCTGCAACGCTACTTCGCCCGGCAGTGCGATTTCGTCGCCCAGTGCCAGGCCCGAAACTACCTCATATTTGTCTTTGCTTGCGACGCCCACTTCAATTTGGCGATAATGAACTTTCTGGCCGTCGAATACGAAAACATAGTGCTGCCCTTTATCGTAGCCCACGGCTTGGCGCGGCACTACAAGCACTCCCGGCCGTTCGCGGACGAGAATCTGCACCTCAACGTTTACGTTTGGCAGGAGTTCCACCTTGTCATTCTGCACCGAGCATAGAACTTCGCCCACGCTGCGCGTTCCCCGCGCCACCACTTGCTTGGGAACCTGCTCTACCTTTCCACTCCATGTGCGATTCGGCATGGCGTCCCAACTCACCTTTACACCTTCGTCTGCAGCGAGCCATCCGAGGTCCGGCTCGTCCACAAATGCGCGAACGCGCACTTGCCGCAAGTCGGCCATTTCCGCCAAAATGTCGCCCGCTTTCACGTAGTCGCCTGCGTGCACGGGCAATGAGTAGAGCGTGCCGTCAACTTCGGCCGTAACGGTCGCCGAGCGCAACTTCTCCTCGAGCGACTGAACTTGACCTTGTGCCTGCTTCACACGCAAACCTGCAGCTTCCGCATCGACGTTGGTTTGCTGTTTTAGAGCGGTCGCCTTCTGCTCCAACGCCTGAAGATTGGCGCGAGCCTCGGTTAGAGCGGCCTGGTTTTGAGCGAGTTCGTCCTGAGTGGCCGCTTGCTTGGCGACCAGATCGGTGAGGGCTGCTCGCGTCCGTTCGAGGTTGGCGACCTTCGCTTTCGCCGCCTGCAGATCTCCACTAAGCTGCGCTACCTCGTTGGGGGGACCACCTGCGCGAGCGTTTTGCAACGTGGTTTGCGCGGAGAGCAAATCCTGCCGCGCCTGCGCGAGCTGGCTTCTGATATCTCCTGCATTGAGGCTCAAAATAAGTTGACCGCGATGAACGGACTGCCCTTCGGCCGCCATTATCTTATCCACGAATGTGGGAAACTGCGCGCGAGCGATGACTGGAGAAATAGGTTCAACCTTGCCGTTGCTTGTAATCGATGCAGTCAAATCCTCGCGGGACACTTTGAGAATCGGAACCGTCGGAGCCTGCCCTCGCCCCCCGATAACCACTAGAACTATGACGACAAGCGCCACAGCAAGGGCAATCACGATCCATTTTCGTCTAGTATTTTCCGCCATCATGGGCCGCGCGGTCGAACGCGCGGCTACCCCCGAAGCGTGAAATTGTAACAGACCCGTTTGACCCACGCCCGCGCAAACGGCGATCGGTGCCGGAGTTGCACCCGGGCGATGCTCCCCGGCATGTTTTCGGACGATGTTGCGCTGCCCACGGAGCGTGTTAGAATTCGGTCATGAACCAGCCGCACGCCACTCCACACTCCGGTTCTACGGATGAGACCAATTCTGGGAATAAACTACCCAAGATTCATCGCGTCTGTATAGGCTGCAATAATATGTTCGAAGTGACGATGGAGAATTACGAAGCCAAGCACTGCTCCATCTGCCACAAAGGCTAGCGCACTCGCTTAATTCCGTGCCAGCAGCCTGCAGGTATCGCTCCCACTGAGTTTCCTTGTCCTCCGCTTGAGAACCTCTAGCCACAGAGGGAGGCAAAAAGTACGGTGCTTCGAGGCTTTTCTCAAGCACCCAAAAGAAATCCTGCGCGTCTAATCTCGGCAGGGTGCCGGCTAGCTGCGCACGTTTGCAACGCTAATGCTAGAATCCAGTGATTCATGAGCGCTGATTCGCTAATTCACGTCCACGAATTATGCAAACACTTCCGCACTTTCAAGCGCCGCGAGGGAGTCTGGGGCTCGATTCAGAATCTGTTTGTACGGGATTACCGGACGGTAGCAGCCGTTGACCGCGTTAGTTTCTCAATCGAGCGCGGTGAAATGGTCGGCTACATCGGCCCGAACGGCGCCGGAAAATCCACAAGCATCAAGATGTTGACTGGCATCCTGGTGCCCACGAGCGGCGAAATTCGCATCAATGGTTACGTTCCTTACCGGCAGCGGCGCCAGTACGTGAAGACCATCGGTGTCGTGTTCGGCCAGCGTACGCAATTGTGGTGGGACATTGCCGTAATTGAGTCGTTCAAGCTCCTCCGGCGCATTTACAACGTCTCACAACGAGATTTTGATGCCCGCATGGAACGTTTCGACGAAATTCTGGGTATCCGCGATTATTTGCACACACCCGTCCGCAAGCTCTCACTCGGAGAGCGAATGCGCTGCGACTTAGCCGCTGCGTTGTTGCACAATCCGCCGTTACTTTTCCTTGATGAGCCCACGATTGGTCTCGACGTGGTCGCGAAAGATCACATTCGGCATTTCTTGCGCGCCATCAACCGCGAATTTCGCACCACGGTTTTGCTCACAACTCACGACCTCGACGATATCGAGGAGTTGTGCCGCCGCATCATGATTATCGACCACGGCAAAGTGCTCTACGACGGCCCGCTAAGTCATCTAAAAGAGAAGTTGCTTCGCACCAAGCAAATCAAATTTGCGCTGAAAGATCGCGCAGAAGCAGCTGGGATCGCGCAGTTTTCGCGAGAAGGTCTTGAAGTAGAACAAGTGGACGAACTCACTTACCGCATTCGTTTCGACCGGGTGAAAGTAGCGACGGCTGACCTTATCCGCCAAATTTTGGGCGCCGTCGAAGTCCGCGACATTCTAATCGAGGACGAACCCATCGAAGAGATCATCAAGCGCATCTACGCCGGAGAAGCCCTCCCTGAGGTCGTGGTATGAGCGGTTGGGCTCAGGCGCTGGTGCCTTACGCCGAATTCTCTCGCGTGGGCTTCGTCAACATCCTCGCATTCCGCCTGCGCTATTTCACCGGGATCATCACGTACTTTTTGAACGTTACGGTCTACTACTTCATTTGGAGCGCGGTATACCACTCTGGACAATCTATCGCCGGCTACAGCATGCAGCAGATGATTACTTACGTCAGCGTTGGCTGGATCATTCGCTCGTTCTACTGGAACACCGTCGATCAGGAAATGGCTTACGAAGTAATCGAAGGCAAAATCGCCATGGACCTGATCAAGCCCGTTTCGGTGCAATGGATGTGGATCTCGCGGGCCATCGGTGAATCCGCGTTTCGTCTTGGGCTCTTGACGCTCCCAACCGCCTTCGTGGTCGGATTTGTGTTTCACGTTCAAAAGCCGGCTTCGCACCAGGATTTCCTGTTTTTCATGATCGCGGTTCTTGGCAGTTTTTTCCTTATGGGTGCGATTAATTTCATGATCGGGACCTGCGCGATTCCGTTGAAATCGATTCTCGCCCTGATTCGCGCAAAATACTGGCTGATCGAATTACTTTCCGGCCTGCTCGTTCCCATGGCCTTTTTTCCGGCAAAGATTCAAACAGTCCTTGCGTGGCTTCCCTTCGAGCACATTGCTTACACGCCCTTGCAGATTTATCTTGGCAAACTGGATCGCGCTCACGCGATGAGTGCTCTCGCTACGCAGTGGTGCTGGGTGATTGCGCTCCTAATCCTGGCCCATTTTTGGTGGGAACGTGCAGCGCGGAAAATCACGATTCACGGAGGATAGGGTGGTAAACAATTCCTTGTCCGCCGGCGGCGAGGAGGAAGAAAAAACCGGCTTGGCCGCCTTCGTTCCCGCGGCGAAGCGCCATGCGCTCCTTCTCCTCGATTACTTCACGCAGTACGCCAAAGTGCGCGTCAGCTATCGCGGCGATTTCTTTATCAGCCTGGGAACCAGTTTTGCGGCAACCATTTTCGGGCTTGGTTTCGTGGTCATTTTGTTTCAGAAGGCGACGCAACTGGCGGGCTGGCGATTCGAGGAAGTCCTGTTCCTCTACGGTTTCTCGTTGATTCCCTACGGCATATTCAACATCCTCAGCATGAATCTTTACGATTTCGGTAACAATTTCATCATAGAAGGGAAATTCGACCGCGTCCTGTTACGCCCGATTTCCTCTCTCTTTCAGGTGTTGTTCGAGACATTTCGCATTGAGTCTTTGCAGGAGGTGGCCACAGGCATTTTTTGCCTCTGGTGGGCTTCCAGGAGGCTGGGTTTGGCGTGGACGCCCACGAAATTCGCGATGCTTTTCTTCTTCGGCCTTTGCGCTGCGATTATTTACATTTCGATTTTTCTGCTGCTCAGCACAGTTTCCTTCTGGTTTGAAGATCGCATCGGCGTGCACCCGCCAGTTTGGAACGTGATTGCGTTCGGGCGCTATCCGCTCTCCATCTACAGCGGAGCCGTACAATTTTTCCTCTGCTGGATCGTTCCTTTCGGCCTCGCGTCGTTTTATCCCAGCGTCCGCATGCTCGGCCGCACCGTGCATCCCGAATACGCGCCACTGGTTCCGGTGGTTGCTGTGGTCTTCCTCACGATTGCAATCTCCGTCTGGAACATCGGCACCCGCCACTACTCTTCCACCGGCTCCTAGCCTTCCGCTGCAAGCAAGCATCCATGCCAAGAGCCTCCCTGAAACAACAGCGGTCCGAAGGGCGTACCATTTACAGGAACTGATGTGCGCCGAACTGCCTACATCGCGATCATCCTTCTTCTGTTCTTTCCTGCCCTGGCAGGTCTCGTAGGATACGTCGTCGGCCCCGGTGTCCTTCATCCTCAACGACTAAATCGCGAACGCACACAACAGGCTCAGGAAATGTTGCAGCGGACGAACACGACGTCAGAAGAGTTTGTGGTCAAAACCCGCGACGATATCGAATTGCGAGGTTGGAAAATTCGCGCTGCAAGTCCCACTGGCAATTGGGTGATTCTTTTCCACGGCGTCGCAGACAATCGCACCGGCGCCCTCGGGGCGGCCGAACTGCTTCTGCGTCACGGCTTCAACGTTGTAATGATGGACTCGCGCGCACACGGACGAAGCGGCGGAGATATGGCGACTTATGGCTGGAAAGAACGCTATGACACTGTGGCAATCGTGGATGCGCTATATGCGGCCGAAAACGTGCGTCACCTTTTTGCAATGGGCATGTCCATGGGCGCAGCGATCGCATTGCAGTCAGCATCCGTTGAACCGCGCATCGAAGCCGTCGTCGCTGAAGATCCGTTCGCCGATCTGCGCGAAGTCTCCTACGATTACGCTGGGCTTCGCTCTTGGCCGTGGCTGGGCAAAACATTATTTCGTCCGGCCGCGATCATGGCGATGCATTCGATTTCAAACGCGGGTAGTTTTAACCCGGACGAGGTTTCTCCGGAAAAAGCTGTCGCTGAACGGCCCTTCCCGGTCTTGCTGATTTGTGGCACGCGGGACACCACCATCCCCTGCCGCCACTCTGAACGAATCTACAAAACAGCCACCGGCCCCAAGGAGTTGTGGATTGTGCAAGGAGCCGAGCATGCTGCGGCCTTGGGCCAGGACCCGGCTGAATATGAAAATCGCGTCGTCAATTTTTTCGAGAAATATTCAGGGAAACACTGAGGCACCGCAATATCACACAACTTTGAGGATCATAATCACGCGGTCATCTTCGTGCGTACCGCCACGAGAAAAGAGGTCCACTTCCTTGAGCACGATATCGACAATTTCCTGAGCGGGCTTCGCGCGCTCACGCACCGCCAACTCCACTAGCCGATCCTGCCCAAATTCCTCGGACTCCCTATCCATCGCTTCGGTGATGCCATCGGTGCAAGCTACCACGATATCTCCTGGGTTGAGCCGAACATGTCCGCGGTCGTAGTGCACACTCGGGAAAAGTCCGACCACCATTCCACCTTCGCGCAGATACTCGACTGATCCGTCCGCGCGCACAACCGCAGGCGGCACATGCCCCGCATTCACATAATGCAGCGTACGATGCGGCTGATCGAGCAAGCCGACAAACATGGTCATAAATTTCTGCCCGCGCGTGTCCGCTAGGATCATATCGTTCAGCGATTCAACCAGCCGTTCGAGCGAATGAAGATGTGCCAGCAGCGCGTGAAGCGTGGCCTGAAGGTTCGCCATCACCATGGCGGAGCCAACGCCCTTACCCTCCACATCCGCCACGACTGCCAAAATCGTGTCTGGAGCCAACGGAATGAAATCGTAATAGTCGCCGCCTGCTTCCAGCGACGGTTTGTGCGAAACGGCGATATCGAATCCCTCCAGTTGCGGAGGATGCTCGGGCAACAGGCCGACTTGAATGCTTCGCGCGAGCGCAAGGTCCCGCTCCATCCTTTGCTTGTGAATCATTTCGCGGTGAAGCTGAGCATTTTCGAGCGCCAGGGCTACGTGATCGGAAATCGCGCGGAGCATACCTTCATCCGCGCGCGTGAAAGGGCCGGCCTTCTTATTCAACAACTGCAAAACTCCGATGGTTTCGCCGTCCTTATTTCGAATGGGAAGACAAAGAAGCGACTTCGTGCGGAAACCGAGACGCAGGTCCACTTCCGATTCGAACCGCGGGTCGGCATAGGCGTCAGCCAAATTTATCGTGTCGCCGGTCGCTGCCACGCAACCCGCAATGCCTCGGCTTATCGGAAGCCTGATCTCGTGCTGCTCGAGCCCCATCCCTACCAGCGACCAGATCTCATGGCGCTCGTGATCGATCAAGAAAACTGTCCCGCGCTCTGCTCCGGTCTGTCGAGTGGTGAGCTGCAGAATGATGTTCAACAATTCTGCAAGATCGAGCGTGGAATTCAGCCGCTTGGTGGCTTCTACGATCGTGGACAGCTCGATGACCGCGTTGCGGCGTTCGCTGCTTTCCAGCGCAACTTCCGCGTATCGTCTGAACAAGTCGAGCCAGATACGCGTCTTTTCGTCGAGCGGCGCTTTCAACGACGTCTCGAGAACGCCGACGGGATCTGCAGGCCGCCCAAGAAGCCACGTGCGGCTCTTCCCGTTCTTACCGGAAGCCTTGCCTCTTAAAATATTTTCAATGGTCGACGAGTCTGCCGCAGGCAGCTCACCGCTTTCCTGCCAGATCGTCGGCGTGCCATTGACGATCCGCCACAAACGCGCGCCTTCCAGCCGGCCCGGCGCAGCCAACACTCGCACCATCTGCGAAGCGAGTTCCCCCGGTTCGATTTCCGGATTCAGCACGGACACAACCTGTTCGAGCGTCTCCAGAGCCGTCGCCGGAGTTACCCGAGCCGTGGTCTTTCGCTTCATCCCGCACTTCCCTTATATTGGATCACGAGGATGGTGATGTCGTCGGACTGTGGAGCGCCTTCCGTAAAGGCTCTCATGCCTTCCCGGATCGTGTCACCCAATTGTTCAACGGTGGTGCCCTTAAAATCCTCCAGGATGCGCCTTAGTCGCGCCTCTTCGAACAATTCGTTGCTGTTGTTCGACGCCTCGGAAACGCCGTCCGTGTAGATCACCAGAAAATCGCCGGCGTCTACTTGCACCCGTGTACTTTGATACTCGGCCTCCGCGAACATTCCTACCGGGAAATTGGCCGACCCTAATCCTTCCAACCCTCCGGCTTTGCGCAGCAGCAATGGCGGAACGTGCCCCGCGTTCACATATTCGAAACGGCCCATCTTGTCGAGAACGCCATAGAAAACCGTGGCATAGCGGTCGTCGCCACTGCGTTCGCATAAGTACTGGTTCACACGCGAAAAGACACTGGGTAGCGCGATGTCCATTGCCGCCGTGGTAAAAAAGACGCCTTGCAGCAAGGTCGCAAGCAAGGCCGCGGAAACTCCCTTCCCGGAAACATCTCCTACGAAGAAACCATGGCGTCCGCCGCCAAGACCAATTACGTCAAAACAGTCGCCGCCAACCGAGTGGCAGGAAAGCGTTGAGCCGGCCACCGATAGTTCTGCCGTATTCGGCAGCGCTTTCGGAAGAAGAGTTTTTTGAATCTGGCTCGCGATTTCGATCTCGTGATCCAGCCGCTGTTTGGCTCGCGAGGAGGCAAAGAGGCGCGCGTTCTCCACTACCGTCGCCGCTTCTCGCGCCAGACTGCGCAAAACCTCGCGATCGAGATCCGTAAACGCACTGGAGGGCACATGGCTATCAAGATACAAAACTCCGAGCAGCTCTCCTTGGCGCGTGGAAATTGTTGCATCTAGAGTCTCGATCATCGGCAGCTTGTCGATCGGGATGGCTACCACCGTGTGTAACTCAAGCCGCGCCACACTTTCCTGCTGGCTCATTCCCCCGTCTTCGCCCGTATCGCTCACGATCAATTCGCGGCGAGTCTTCGCCACACTCTTCACTACGCTTTGCGACACTTGTAGCTGGTCGGGCCGCAGAGTGCCGCGCTGCGCATCGCGCGCGACGATCATATTGAGTTCGCCGCTCTCGTTGGCCAGAAGCAGAACGCCCCGCTCCGTGCGCGTTACCTGAATCGCTGCGTCCACCACCGCAGTCAGCACGTCCTCGAGTGAAAGCCCCGTCCCCAGAGTCCTCGCAACTTCGAGTAGAACGCCCAAGTGATAGAGTTCGCGCGATCCGGCGTGCGTGGGTGCTGGAGCTTCCACGCGCTCCACCAGCTCCTCAATCGTCGCTCCCTGCCCTAGAAAGGTCAGTTTGTAAGAATCGGGCATGCCGAAATCGATGGAGTCTTTGGGCTGAAGCTCGTGGCGAAGAACTTTCTCGCCGTTCACGAAAGTCCCGTGGCGGCTGCCCATGTCTTCGAGCACCATCGTGCCGTTCACGGAAATGATTTGTGCCTGCTGACGGCTGATGCGGCTGTCGCGCAACGTCAATTCGTTGCCCGCCTGACGTCCAATTCGAAACGGCGTGGTGCCTACCGGCACTTCGCGATGAGCTCCGTTAGGTTCAATTACAATGAGTCGGGGTACACGCGGCATAGGTTTGGGTTTGCGCAGCTGAACTTGGACCGAATCGCGCCCAGGCGCAACTGGCAGACATGGCACATGGTAGGGAAAGTCGGGGCCGAAGTAAATAGCGTACGGCGAGAGCGGCAACAAAACTCGGTGAGAGTTGAAGACGCGTTCCAGAGGTCAAGGAAGTTGCCGCTAAACGGACCGCAACGGATGCGGCTGCGTTTGCAATGCGGCACTTAGACGCCGAATTGTTTCCCGGAGGCGCACGGCGAGATCGACGATCGTCCGAAGCCGCTGTGCGTCCGTAACGGACATATGGTCGCCGTGGGCCAGAACCAACTCCGCGTTGCCGAGGATGCCGGTCAAAGGGTTATTGATCTCATGGCGAAAAATTTCCGCAACGTCGGTTGACAGTTCTCCCCACAATTGTCTCGCTGCGATTTCCGAGCGCTCGGCCCACCGTGATCTGCGTTCGAGCAGACTCGCAGCCAGCGGCAGAAAATCTCCCACTTGAGCCACGAATTCAACATCGCCTCCAGCAACAAGCTTCGAGATTTCCGTCTGCCGTTCCTGCGGCGCGAGCAGGATCACAGGAGCGACGTCGATTAGACGACGTAGTATCTCCGTAGGCGGCAAATCCTCCAAGAGATCATCGGCTACGACAATCACTCGCGGAGCGCTGCGTTTCATTCGTTCATACAGCTGCGCCAACGTCGTGACTACAAACACAGAACCGGGCTTCGCGGATCGTTCGGTTGCAAGTAAGAATCGCTTCGCGAGATCACCATCGGCCATGCCGAGCACGACGCCAGCTTTTTCTCTGTTTATTTCCACGCTTCCCCCACCCCTCATGATTCCTGCTTACCTCCCGATTCAGAGTGTTTCTCTATTGGACGGGCGGAATGCGATGGCTTTTCCGCCTGCTGAGTTCTTTGCAATCTGCAATTAACCGCCAGCTTCAGTTCCTCAACGAGAAATGGCTTCGAGAGATAGGGTAGTTTGTTCGCTTCAAGAAATTCCAGAGTGCGCGGCGCCAAGGTATCGCCGGTGACGAAAATTATGCGTTGGTGCTCCGCGCTCCCCGCCCGAACCAACGTGTCGTAGAATGCAGGTCCGTCGAGCCGCGGCATCCGAAGATCGCAAAGAATCAGGTCGTATGAACCGCGAGAAAGCAGTGTTAGACCCTCTTGGCTGTCCATAACGGCCTCCACCTGGTGACCTTCTTCACGCAAAACATCCACCATTAGCTGTGCGACAGTCGGTTCATCCTCGACCACCAGGATGCGCCCTCTTGTTATATTCGGTTCCCGCTCAACCCCTAAATCCAGGCTGGCCGCCGGATCTCTCGTTTGCACGGATACTAGCGGTAGCTCCACCACAAATCGCGCACCCGCCCCCGATTGGTTTTCGAACGTAACTTCGCCGCCATGCTGATGCACGATTCCGTAAACGATTGAGAGTCCCAGCCCGGTGCCTACATCTGACGGCTTAGTAGTAAAAAATGGATCGAAGATTCGCGATCCCAGTTCCGTTGGAATGCCCGGGCCGTCATCGGAGACCTCTAGTGAAATCCGATTGCCTCCAATGCGCTGGGTGCGAATCCACACGTGGCCCTGCCCCCGGTCTTCCAACAATGCCTGTTCCGCGTTGGCCAGCAGGTTCAAGACCACCTGCTGAAGTTGATGTGGATCGGCCATCGTTTCCGGGAGATTCTGTGCAAGATCGCATTCGATGACAATATTCTCAACACGCAGTTCGTAACTCCGCAATGCAAGCGTACGCTCCACAATTTCGTTCAGATTCACGCGGGTGCGTTCGGGCCTGTTTTCGCGCGCAAAGTAGAGCAAATTCTTTACGATCCTTCGAGCCCGCTCGGCCTCCTGAAACACTTTTCTGGCTTCCGAAAGCTGAGGCGGCGTAAGGCCGTGCCCCAGCAACAGCTGTCCGTAACCCATTATCGTGGTCAGCGGATTATTCAATTCGTGTGCGATTCCAGAAACCAGTTGGCCCAACGCCGCCATTTTTTCCGTTTGCAACAGCTTCGACTGAATCTCCCTTTCGCCGGTAACGTCGTTATAGAGTTCCAGCCAGCCCGTGCGCCGGCCTTCCCCGTCCAGCACTGGGCGGGAAAAACGTTCCAGAACGCGCTTGGAAGGCCGCGTCATCTCAAGTTCATCGTGCCGTGGCACTCCGTCCCCTCCGGCGAACGACCTCCACGGCGCGGAAAAAATGTCGGGATCACGAAACCGCTTGGCGACCAGCGTCTCCAGCTCCTCAAACCCTTCGAGTTTTCGAACTTGCAGGACATCCAGCGAGAAATATTGTGCGAACCTGGCGTTGGAAAACCGCAAGCGGCCGGTCGGATCGAAGAGCACGATGGCAACTTCCACCGCGTCAAGTACGCTTGAGATTTCAGCTTCCATCTGCCGCGCCTTCCTTTCAGCGCGCTGGACGAGAGAGCCGTCTTCAAGACAGAGCAAGACGCTTTGGGAACCGGGCAGCGCGGCGCGCAGTGTGATCCTGATCGGAAATCCGGTCGCGAGCATTGCGTCGCGCGTGGCTAGAGTGCTTGACGTGCCAGCCTGCGCGGTAAACTCGCTGAAATCCGCAGTGGACGGTGTTACCAAAAAATCCAGCAGCCCCGCGCGCGTGGTGAACGAATCCCTTAGACGCAGCATTTCGCGCGCTCGCCGGTTCGCCTGCTGGATCAAGCCTTTTCGATCCACAACCAGCAAAGCCTCTCCGCTGGAATCGAACACCGCGTTGAATCCGGGGTCCACAAGAAGCGGCAGTGAATTCACCTGCAGACGCCGGGAACTTTCCAGGGCATTATGACCGCCGCGCGCATTCTGCGCTGTATCGTCTGCGCTCTTCATCGCGCACTCACCATCGCCCCTCGATGATTAAGTAGCCGCAAAGGAGCGCAACGCCGACGGTTAGCCCATAATCAATAGCGCGGCGGATCAACCTCTTCCAAATCAATCTTCTGGTCTTGGCCAATTCGATTAGCATGTACAGTCCAATGCATAAGCTTGACCATGTCAGGCAATTTTTATGTTATGTATTTTCAGTGTGTTAGAAGAATTCGCGCGTAGGCTTGAGGCACAGTATTCCCGCTTCGAAACAGTCTCTCCCTCTGCAGGAATATCGCGTGATTCAAGGCAGGACAAATTGCAAAGCAGTGTGGGACAACTATCTTACAAACTCGCTTGCGCCTGAGCCTCATACTGCTTCAACTTGCGATACAGAGTGGTTTTGCCAATGCCGAGAAGCCGCGCTGCCGCCAATTTGTCACCGCCAGACTCACGAAGGGCTCGAAGAATCGCCCTCCGTTCGAGTTCCTCAAGCGGCAACAACTCATCGTTCTGCGGTAAGCGTTCGCCGGTAGCTTGCTGAAGATTCGATGGAAGATCGCCGACATGCAAAATCGGGCCCGAACCTAGAGCCATAGCCCGCTCGATAGCGTTTTCAAGCTCCCGCACATTACCGGGCCAGTCGTAGCCCATTAAGTGCGCCATGGCGTCTTCAGAAATTGTGCGTGTCTTGCCGTGCGCCTCGGAGTATTTCTCAAGAAAGGAGTTCACAAGAATAGGAATGTCGCTTTTCCGTTCGCGCAGAGGCGGAAGCTTGATTTGGACCACATTCAGCCGAAAATAAAGGTCCTGCCGGAAACCACCCTGCCGGACGGCCGTCTCAAGATCGCGATTTGTCGCGGCTATGATCCGCACGGAAAGAGGAAGCCGCGCAGTTGAGCCCACCGGCCTGATTTCTTTTTCCTGCAAAGCGCGCAGGAGTTTGGCTTGAAGGTCCACTGGAAGATCCCCTATTTCATCCAGAAACAGTGTGCCGTTATCCGCTACCTCCATGAGTCCAGGTTTAGTCTGATTTGCGCCGGTAAACGCTCCTTTTACATATCCGAAGAGTTCCGCTTCAATTAAAGTGGGGACCAAGGCAGAACAATCTACCGGAACGAACGGCTTCGCCTTCCGCACTCCTGAAAAATGAATTGAGCGCGCTACCAACTCTTTCCCAGTTCCGCTTTCACCCAAAATAAGCACCGGGTAGGCATGCTGGCTTACTTTTTCAATCAGCCGGTACACCCGCTGCATCTTGGGGGAAATACCTATCAAGCCCGCAAAGCCCGGCTTCGTGCGAAGCTGTTCGCGAAGTATGCGATTTTCTTGGTCCACCTCAAGCAAGCGGACTACTCTGTCGAGCTTGCTGCGCAATTCTGGGATGTGGAAAGGTTTCGTCACATAGTCCGCCGCCCCCATGCGCGTCGCCTCGACGGCGCTTTCAATCGTTCCGTATTGCGTTAATACCATGACGGCTGCCTGCGGATAGGTCTCCTTCACGCGTTTGAGCAGCTCGATTCCGCCGAGTTGCGGCACGCGCAAGTCCGTGATTACAATATCAACGGCCGACTGGTCGAGAATATCCAGCGCTTGCTCGGTAGTGGAGGCCAATTTCGTGCGCAAGCCAGATTCGCTTACAACATCGCGACAAAGATTCCGGGTGGTGTCTTCGTCGTCCACAATCAGGACTGTAACCGGCACCGGCCGCTCGGATGCAAAACTCGCATTGCTTCCACTCGACATTAGTTAGTTCCTTTTCTCGATTGTTTAAGTACCGCATTGCCAATGCAAAATGCATACCACTTAGGAACACTGGCCGAACTGCTGCAATCAAAGGTCTTAAGTGGCGAATGGAATGGATGCGGTGCGGAGTCTAGTGTCGAAATGGGACGATTAACAAGTCGTAATACTACGGAAACTCGGTAAGTGCTCACACTAACATCAAATACGCTTCATGCAACATTGGGAATGATCGACATCAGACCGCTCCAGAATGGCTTTGGTCGGAATGTCGTTTAAGGCTTATTTCCCAACTTGTGCCGATTCGAATCTTCCAGCCGCAGACTGGCCAAGCAAATCCAATATATATAGACCATCATGCGCGGAGCCTGCGTAAACGAACTCGCCGTTTATCCCACTCGCCAACATAGTGAATTGATCGTTGGCGCTCGAACCATCCATCTCCTTCACGGGCGACCAGCTCATACCCTCGTTTCGAGAAAGAAATAGCCCTCGGTCCCGAATAGAAACGAGCCATAAGCCCGGACGAATTACCAGGTCCTCGGGAGCTGCGGCAGGCAATCCATGCTGGAACCTCTCCCAGCTGGCACCATCGTCCCGCGAAATGTAGAGTCCGTTTCTCGCGGCAGCTAAAAGAATATTGTCGGCAGTCCAGTCAAGGCGGATGGCGCCGCCTGAATCGAGCGGTAGATCGTGCCATTTCCAGGTTCGGCCGGCATCGTCTGAAAGAATCATCGCGTTTGAAGAAACGATTCGCAGTTTTCGCGAGTCGCTCGATACGCGAATCGAATTCACGGGCAAATTGCCGGAACTGAATGAAAGAGCCGCCCACGTGTCGCCATCGTCGGAAGTGAAAAACAACCCGTCTTGGGTCGCCGCAAAGCATTTGGCGTCGCTGCATGCGAAATCATTGACCACGGCGTCGAATCGCCGCGCGGCAATTGCCGATCGCTCGGCGTCGGCAGTTAAGTCTTTGGGGCTCGCCATTAGCGCTCCCAGACGGGACCATTTACCGGTCTCCGACTCGAATCGCGCAAGGCCACCGTAAGCCAGCGCCAACAACCAACCTCTTGGCGATGAAAAAATTCGCGTTACTGCATTCTGCTTTAGTCCCGCGCTGATAGCAGACCAGCTCCGCCCTCCGTCTTCCGACTCTACGGGAGAATCTGGTGAATTCGCCAGAACTGCAGCAACATGCCCGGGCTTATCGGAGTCAATCGCGACTGAAACAATCCGCCGGTGGTGAAACCCCTCGTTCACCTCCTGGAAATGAACTCCGCCATCATCGCTCGCGAGGACGCCTCGCTGCTCCGTTCCAATCAGCACGCGGGTCCGGTTCCTCGCAGGTTCAATTGTTGAAGATTTCGGCGTGTCGTTACTGGCACGCAGAGCGCCAGCACCTTGTTCAATTACAATCGAATTGATCACCCAGTCTGTGGGAGAGACGCGCTTCCAACGTGCGCCGCCATCGGTTGTCTTCCAAAGCCCTTCAGTAGTTCCGGCAAACAGCACCGCCGGATGCACCGGATCCTGACGAATAACCGGCGTTCGGCGCGACGAAAATGGGATGCCCTCTATCTTCTTCCAGCCGGAACCTGAATTTTCACTGCGGTAAATTCCCGAACAGGCGCTTGCGAATAGCCGCTGCGAGTTCGACGCGTCCACCGCCAAGCTCAAGACGTCCGAGTCATCAATCATTCCAGCGTGGATTGGCGTCCAGTTTTCTCCGCCGTCCACCGTTTTCCACGGGAGATGAAATGTTCCGGCGTAAATAATCCGAGGATCCTGCGGGTCAATGGCGAGCGAATCGAAATTGCGCAGCTCTGAATCGCCCAGGGGAGTAGTCTGCTCCCAATTTATGCCTAAATCATCCGAGCGGAAAACGCCATCAAGCGCTCCGGCCACAAGTACGTTACGGTCGGATGCCGATTGCACGAGCGCGCGAATCGCGTGGCCTTTTAGCGCGGACACTTGCCACGTTCTGCCGCTATCTCGGCTTATGAAAACTCCGCCACCCTCGCCGTTCTGATCCTTCGTCCACATGGATGCGAAAAGAGTGGTGGGATCGATCGGGTCAACGATAATTGCGGTAATCACGCCGTTCGCAGGCCCCACTAGTCCAAGCGACTGCCAGTGCGCAGCCCCGTCCTGCGAGCCGAAAATGTAGCCATCCGCAGTTCCGAGGTAGAGCACTCCGGGTCGAGACGGGTCTGCGGCTAGTGAGCGAACGTCCCCGCCTAAAGGCCCCATCGAGGTCCATGTCTGTGCAGTGGCGCTTCCGGAAAGGGAAAACGAACCTACGAGAATGCCGATTACTGCTAGCGTTCGATAAATTCCGAATCTCATGTCATTTAGATGCCAAGGCTTGCGCCAGGCACATTTCGTTGCAGGGGATCGAGGATCTGCGCTGCAATTCAAGGACCGAACGCCAGTGGCGCCACTAGGAGAAGAAGAACCGTACTCTCCTCGCGTCTTCAAGACCCAAGGGGTGCCTTCCCTTCCGTTTGCGAGGACCGGTCATTGCCATGCTCGTTATGCTCAGTAGGTAGCGCCGTCCGGTACCAGAATAATCTCAGCTCGGCGTCCTTCCTTTCCTGCCTCTGTATTTGCGCGAACTTCAACGCGCGAAGTATCTACGCTCTTTTTCTGGTTCAGATACTTTTTGGCGCTTTCCGCCCGCGCAGTCGCAAGTTTCTGAGAACCGCGCTCTTTCGCTTCCGCATAACCCACCACAACGATCTTTGCTTTCGCATCGGTCTGCAAGCGCACGGCGACATCATCCAGTGTTCGCTTGCATACGTTGTCCGCTCGGGCGCTGTTCAACGCGAACGCGCATTCGCTGATTTTGCTGGCCTCCGGAGCAGGCGCCGGTGCCTGCACCGTAACGGTTGCCGAGCAATCGCACGCGCTGTGGACCGCGTTTTCCGCGCGGCCCGTCACGGTGTAAGTCGCGGGAGCCAGTCCCGAAGTGTCGAACTGCACGCTGGATCCGCTTCCGATGATCTGCCCGGCGTTCGCCTGCCACGTGTACGTGAGCGGCGTCCCCGACGGATCGTTCACCGTTGCCGTAATCGTTGGGCGTTCGCCGGCAATCACTGTCGCAGGATTTGCAGAACAACTCATCGTGGGCGCTACCGCAACCGGTTTCGCCTGCACCGCAACAGAACTCGAGCAGGTTGCGCTCTTGCCTGCGCCATTGTCCACTCGCGCGGTCAGGGCATAACTCCCCGCCGTCACTCCAGTCGCATCCCAGCGAACGTACGGACCCGTGCCAAGGATTTTTCCGCCGGTCGCGGTCCATGTGTAATTCAGCGGGCGCCCGTTCGCATCGGTCGCCGCAACATTCGCCGTAACGTAATCTGTTGATCCTTCCATCACCGACGCTTTGTCCGCAGAGCATGTAGCCGTCACGTTGTCGGGTGGCAGCGGTTTTTCGGGCCAGCGCGCGAACGCAATCTTCACCACGAAGCCGTTGCGGTCCTGGTGGTTCGAAAGATTCAAGTTATAACGATAGCCTACGTCTAACGCCAGGTTCTTGAGGGCGTACAGTCGAAAACCCATTAAGCTATCTACCGGATCGCGCGCGCCGAACGTCGTATTCTGAATAGGTTTGCCTATATAAATCAGGCCGTCATATTCCGATATGATCTGAAAGCGCTTCTCCGGGAATATCAGTAGACCCACTCCAACCGGCATTTGGTCTGCCGTTTTCAAAATCCCCCGCTCGTCCACGCCGTTGAAATCAACGGTGAAAGTCGATTGACGCGTGAAGCGATATCCCCAGTTGATCGTCGCCAAAATGCTGTGATGGAACAGGGTCTTGCTCGCCTCCAAACCGATGCCGTAGTTGAACTTTCCAGTTTGCACTCCGTTCGAGAGCAGCGTAGAAAACCCCGTCTCCGTCGGAATATAGAAGTCACTGCGAATCGAAAGGCTAAGTGGTTTGCCCCGCCTTTCGGACAACAACCCAATTTTGAATCCCAGGTCCAATTCCCCAAAGCCGCCGTTACTGTGCGCGGCGAACGGGAAATCCTCCACATAAGCGGGCGGACAAACTGCGGGTATGTTGCACGGAAGAAAAGGACTGTAAATCGTATTCAGATATTGTAGTCCGTTCGTGGAGTTCAAGCTAAGCAAACTCGGCTGGCCCACATGGATGTGCTCATCCGCATTGATGGAAAGAAACGCCGTAAACCAATTTGTGAGTCCCACCCCAAATGACGGAACCACCTGAAGGACCGTGATGTCTCCCGGCATCCGTGAGAATTTATTCACACCCGCGACGATGTCGAACCCACCCTTCGGTAGCGTGTCGCCCGTCCCCAGCGTGAACAGCCCTGGGGTTCCATCCAAAGCAGGCATCGGCGCCCATTTGTGTTGTTGTGCTGTTCCGGAATCGTCGGAACCGTTCACGGGACCGTTCGCAGCAGACGGCGGAACAGGCAATGGCGGAGTTGTTCCGGGATCCGGCGTCACCTTTGCATCAGCCGATACCGCGTCCTTCTTGGCGTTCGGGTCGCTGGCAGACGACACCGCTGTAGTGCTGTTCTTGTCCTTGGGCTTATCCTCGTCCGCAAAGCTCGGAGTGGAAATAAAAATGAGGACCGTCAAAAATAGAATCGCTGCACGCGCTCCAAAATTCATTCCCCCTCCTTACATCGGTTGCATCGACTTCTGGCTTAGCGGGCGTTGAAGCGGCAATCTCACGATGGCAGCAAAATTCGGGAGCTATACGCACCCGCAAACTGGACGCCGGGACCCAACAAGGCTGGCAGCGGCCTGATTTCAGGCAAGTCGCTGAAGCGGCACGAGTATAATTCACGCCTGTCAGTTCCAGAACTATTTTTTGCAACTTCTTCGCCTCGCACGGGTTTAGCTCTCTGTGATCGCGAGCCGCTCTATTCAGTGGAGTGTCATCAGATGTAGGTGCCTGCAGTACTGCTCATTCGCATCCAGCGAAAGCGTTAAGTAAGCCAAATTAGGAGGAGTTCATGCAACGTGCAACGCTGCTTCTGGTGATAGCTCTTTTGGGCTTTGTGGGGCTGCCGACCAATGCTCGAGCCCAAGATTCCGGCGCGCAAAACCCCGGCGTCGCACCGTCCGATGTACACGCCGGAACTCGCTTTTTGGTTTCGCTTCACGACAAGCTGAGCACGAAACAAGATAAGGCCGGAAAACAGTTCACCGCCCGAACGCTGGACGAAATCGTGACTGCCGACGGTAGCATCCTGCCCGTGGGCGCCGAAGTTCGCGGCCATATAGACAAAGTTCTCGCTGCCGGCAAGACCGGGCGCGCTAAGTTATGGCTTGCGTTTGACGACATCCGCACGCGCGATGGCTGGGTCCCTCTGGTGGCTGAATTGATTGATACCCCAGGCATTCATTCCATTCGAGTGTTATACCAACACGAAGGCGAAATCGAAGCCACCTCCAGCAATCATCAAACGGAGGCCGAAGCAGCCGCTGCAGGTGCACTCGCGGGCGGCGCTGTAGGCATGGCGGCCCACAACAATAAAGACGCGGCGATCGGCGCGGCTATTGGTGCGGCCACGGCGTTCATGGTCACCTCCGGAATCGGCCAGGAACTGACGCTCGACGCAAACACGAAACTTGAGTTGATACTCGAACGTCCTCTGCGCGTTGGGCGCACCTAACGCGTCATTGATTTCGTGGCTGCGCGATCAATCCTGTCCGCGTGGTGTGTTCCCTTGGATTTACAAGGAACTGCTGATAGATTCAGTTGTTAATGCCACCCGAGAAGCCATCTCTGCAACGCATATTAATCGTTGAGGACGAGGACAACGCCCGCAAGGGCTACGAAGCCCTCCTTCACAAGTGGAATTTCGAAGTGCTCGGCGTAGCCAGCGGCGAAGAAGCGCTGGCCAAGTTTCAGGATTTTCAGCCCAGCGTAATCCTTGCCGACGTCGAACTCCCGGGAATGAACGGCTTGGATTTGCTCGCCCATCTCGGTGAGGAAATCCAGCGAATTCCGGTGATCATCATAACCGGGCGTGGCAGCGACGAGCGTGTGGTGCAAGCAATAGAAGCCGGCGCTTATTGGTACATCGAAAAGCCCCTGAAGCCGCCGGTTTTGCGAGCGCTTCTCGACCGCGCGTTTGGAAGAGTACGCGATCGGCAAGCTGTAGCGGCGTTGACGCGCGATTTGCGAAGCGCCGGAAAACTAGGCGTCCTCGTCGGCACTTCTCCCGCCATGCAGGACGTAATGCGTCAGGTCGAGATGGCCGCGCCTTCCACCGCCTCGGTCCTTATTACCGGTGAAACCGGCTCGGGAAAAGAGATGGTCGCACGCTCCATTCACATGCTCTCTCCCCGTGCGGAACGCCCCTTCGTAGCCATCAACTGCTCGGCCATTCCTGAATCGCTGATGGAAAGCGAAATCTTCGGCCATGAGAAGGGCGCCTTCACCGGAGCCGCCGAGCGCCGCATCGGCTGTTTCGAACTCGCCGATGGTGGCACTCTGCTGCTTGACGAAATCGGCGAAATGCCCGCGCAGACTCAGGCCAAATTGCTGCGTGTCCTGGAAGACAGAAAGGTTCGCCGTCTCGGTAGCAAGGTGGAAACTCCCGTAGACGTGCGAGTCCTAGCCGCCACGAATAAGAATCCCGAGCAAGCAGTGGCCGACGGACACTTGCGCCAGGACCTCTATTTCCGCCTGAACGTCTTTCATATTCATTTACCTCCCATGCGCGAACATAAGGAAGATCTGCCGCTGCTCGTCGAGCATTTATTGGCCGATATATCCACGAAGCATCATAAGAAAGTGACGGGCGTTGGCGCAGACGTGATGGAGCTTTTCAAATCCTATCCCTGGCCGGGCAACGTTCGCGAACTGCGCAATGCACTCGAGCGCGCTGCCATCGCCTCTGACCGCGGAACGGTCGCGCGCCAGCACCTCGCGGCAGACTTCGGCCGCACTCCCGCAACCACGAACTCCGGCTTGGGAGGAATCCGCTTTCCGGTGGGAACCACTGTGGATGCTGCCGAGCGCGAACTGATTTTGCAAACTCTTGCGGCCACTAGCCAGAACAAGACTCGCGCCGCCGAGTTGCTTGGCATCAGCTTGAAGACGCTTCATAACAAATTAAAAGAGTACGAGGCGGGGCGGATCAATGCGTCTCAGCCTGAAAACTAAATTCACCCTCGCGGTTTCGTTTCTGGTGCTGGCGGTCGTCACTGCCGTTTCGGCCCTCTATATAGCCCGGCTTACGCGGCAGACTCTTCGCCAAGCCGACGATCGCGCCCGTTTTATCGCGCAGCAAGTCTTCACCGCCTGCAAAAATAGCTTGGTTGACGCCGCCGAACGCGGCGATTCTCCCGCTTCGTCGAGCCCTGCCGACATGCGCGAATATGCGCGCCGGACGTTCGACAACAGCAGTTCGCTGAACTCAGTTATCGAATCTGCCATTGGATATTCGCCGCTGATTTACGAGATTACGATTAGCGACCGCGATGGCGTAGTCCTGGTTTCAAGCGATGCGGCTCTGCGAGGTCAAAAACTGCCGGTGCGGCCAGGGGTTTCCTCGCTTGTCCGCGGCGGATTCTTCCAGCAGCTTCGCACGCTTTACGGGCCTTCTCAAGTGTTCGAGGATACAATTCCCTTTAATCTGGGTCCCGAACCCTTTGGCGATGTTCGTGTCGAACTTTCCTCCGCGCTGATTCGCAACGACATCTCGTCGCTGCTCTGGTCCGCAGGTTGGTACGCCCTCGCAGCCGTGCTCCTATCAACGATGCTTGCCTTCGTGGTCAGCCGCGTTACGCTTGCTCCTATTGACCGTATTTCGGCCCAGTTGGATCGCATCTCCGCAGGCGAATTCGATATGGAACCGGTGCAACGCGGGGATGAACTCGGCGTGGTCAGCACCAAAATCGTCGGCATCGGAAAACAACTTCGCGACGTGCGCGAAATCTTCAGCACTTTGCGTGAAAACCTCGATCAGGTGATGAGCGGCCTGGAAGATGGATTGCTCCTTTTCAATGGCCAAGGCCGCGCCGTGCTCGTCAGCCCATCCGTTGAAAATTTCCTCGGTGGACGCCCGGACGAACTTCGCGGTTGCCGCGCTAGCGAGATTTTTCCAATCGGACATCCGATCCGTGCCGCCTTGGGATTGGAAGGTGACGACATCGTTCCAATAGAAAGCACGGAAGTGACGCTGGAGGGCCCAAACGGCGTGCACCGAATGGGGCTCAGCGCCCAGGTCATCCGCGAGCACGGCTTGCGTATGGGCACGCTGGTCACGCTGCGCGACGTTGAATCGATTGAGCGCATTGGGAATCAACTTCACGTCTCTGAGCGTCTGGCTGCTCTAGGACGCGTCACCGCAGGCGTTGCCCACGAAGTGAAAAATCCGCTGAATTCCATGCGGCTCTGGCTGGAAGTCCTCAAAGCTAATATGCCCGTTGAACCGGAAGCGCAGCAGGCAGTCAAGATGTTGGACAGTGAAATTGACCGGCTCGATCGCGCGGTAAAGACCTTTCTCAATTTCACCAAGCCGGTGGAACTCAAACTCGAAGAAACCGACATCCGTGTATTGCTGGACGATGTTCTGGACGCGGCGCGGCCCGCCATCACTCGAGCGGGAGTGGAATTGCGGGTGGACTTGCCCACCGAGTTTCCGCCCGTACTTGTGGATAGTCAGCTCATTCATCAAGCAGTTCTGAATCTTTTGCTGAACGCATGCGACTTCACAAGCTCCGGAGGCCGAATCACTCTCAGTCTTCGGCGAAGCGGCGAATTCGCGGTCATTGCCGTCGCTGATTCCGGCAAAGGTATTTCTCCAGAGGATCAAAAGAAGATTTTTCAGCTGTTTTTCACTACCAGGCCCGGGGGTACTGGGATCGGACTAGCCAATACGTTTCGATTTGTACAGTTGCATAGTGGTCGGATAGAATTCGATTCGGAGGTCGGGCGCGGAACTACCTTCCGTGTCGAACTGCCGCTGGCTCGCTCCATGGACGCCTCGGCCGGAAAACTCCGCGACTTCAGCCAGCCCTTCGCTGAAGAAAAAAGGTAAATGCCCAGCCGCAATACGAAAGTCACAAGCCTAATTGCCCTTCTGGCTTGCGGGTTGTCGCTCGCAATGACCGGATGCGAGAAAACGGCCAAGGCGTCTCCGCCTGTTGCCGCCGTGCCTATCCCGCAGCCTGCCGACTCCAAACCGATCACCACTATCGCACCGGATACGACGGCCACTCCCCCGGAAGTCGCCGAAGCGCCTCCGCCGGCTCCCCCTCCTACCGAAGCCGCTCCTTTGCCGGTGGTCCCGACGCGCTCGAAGCCTGCTCCTCCTCCGCACAAGCAAACCGCGGAACCGCAGACTGCGGAAACGCCGGCTGAGCAGACCCGCCCCGCCGCACCCCAGATATCCCCGGAAATGTCGCCTAACGACCAGCTTACATATTCCCGCAAAACAGATGAGGACATCAAGGTCGCGCAGAACAATCTTCAACAATCTGCGCACAAGCAGCTTAGCGCCGCCCAAACCGACTTGGTTGAAAAAATAAACAGTTTTATGTCGCAGTCCCGCAATGCAAGTAAGGCTGGCGATTGGGCGCGCGCTCAAAACCTCGCACAAAAGGCTCGTGTCCTCTCCGAAGAATTGGTTGGTTCTCTATAACCAGGGCTCTCACGATCCGCAATTGTCCGTGCGATGCTCGCCAAGCCGCTCCTGGCAAAAAATTCCTGCTAATATGCCTGTGTGAAAGTATTTGATGTTGCCATCATCGGGGGGGGAGTTATAGGCAGCTCCATAGCGTTTGAATTGGCTGCCGAAAAACTTGACGTCGTCGTTTTGGATCGCGAAGAGCCGGGTCGCGGTGCCAGTTGGGCCGCTGCCGGTATGCTGTCAGCCGGTCCTGACTCCGCTGAGGCTTTGCCGCTCGTCCCACTAGCCAAACAGAGTTTGCAGCTATACCCCAAGTTCGTCTCTGCGATTGGCGAGGCCTCCGGACTGCACTCGCACTTCGCTTCTGAAGGAGCGCTCCAGATTTTTCCTGGTGCCAGTGGAGAAACTGAGCGCGACGAAATGGTCGACGAGTTCCGAGCGTTGGATATCGCAATTGAGCCTATCTCGCTCGATGCGTCACGCGGTATGGAAGGCGCGATCGGTGCGGCTGCGCGCGCAGCCGCCTGGCTGCCGGGAGAATCCACCGTCGATCCTCGCCTGCTCATGGATGCGCTCCTGGCCGCGCTTCGCTATCGCGAAGTAGAAATTCGCTCCGGCTGTAAGGTTACTTCTTTGCTGCGTCATGGCTCGAGGTGCACGGGATTAATTGCAAGCGGAGAAGAAATTGCAGCGAATGTCGTGGTGGTGGCGGCTGGATGCCATTCCTCCGCTCTTGCTGGCGAAAATTCAGGCGAAAACGCTTGGCTCTCGCGATGCTTGCCAACCCACCCGGTACGCGGACAGATGCTCGCGTTAGAATCCCCTCAAGTTCATTTGCGCCGCGTCCTGCGCTCGGAGCGAGGCTATCTCGTCCCGAGACTCGGCGGTCGAATCGTGGCCGGCAGCACGCTTGAAAACGTCGGCTTTGACAAGCGTGTTACCGCCGGCGGCATGCGCAAAATCCTGGATGCCGCAATCGAGCTCGTCCCGGATCTTGCAAACGCGGAAATCGTTGAAACGTGGGCAGGTCTGCGCCCTTGCACCCCGGACAATCTCCCGATCTTGGGACCTACAGATGTCGAAGGCTTGTTTATAGCGACGGGCCACTACAGAAATGGGATCCTTCTCGCTCCTGTAACGGCGAAACTCGCTCGCGACTGGATTCTGAACAAAACCGTAAGCGCAGAAGCTGCCGTTTTCTCGCCGCTTCGATTCGTCGAGGGCTCGGTTCAGGCGAACACACCGAAACGTACCGCTGCCAATTCCTGATCGGACGAAAAACTAGAAAGGAACGCTGCGGGGCGGTTCGCGGTTCGGCGGCCCCGCAAGCGTCGAAGCTTGCCCTGGGTTGGTAAATTGGACTTTGTCTGCATCCAGCAGAATTCCGCGGTCAAGAACAGCCTCGACCGTCGAGCCGCGAGGCAGTTCGGCTTCGGGTCCGCGAGTTAACAATACAGCCATCAGTCCCGCAGCGGCCCCCACTCCTGCGCCGATCCCGGCACCTGCTGCGCTTCGTCCCGCGATAGCACCAATCCCTGCGCCTGCAGCGGTGGTCTTTGCGATCGTGCCAACATCCCCGCCCTTATTGGAATCGCCGATGATCTTGCCTTCATTATTCGTCGTCTCATTGCCGCCGGAGCCCGCATTGCTGGGCACAGCATTCAAATCGACCATGTACGCATTGGGAAGGATCAGCGTCTTCAACCGGATCATCAATTCGCCACGCCCTTTCACGCGCCCCGGACGCTTCGATTCTGTCACTTCGCCGCTTACGTAAGATCCAGCCGGAATAGCGACGTGTCCGTCGATCATTACTGGAAATAAAGTTTCAAAATAAACGGGATCGCCCGGTCGTGCACTGCGAGTCGAAATGGCATTGTGCAACACCAGCGGGATGTGCGTACCTCCGGGCACTTCTATTTTTGCGGTCGCGCGCGAGATTGGAACGGCCGTCGGTGTCGCGTTATTAGGACCGGCAGGGGGCGCCGCTGCGGATAACCCTGAAGGCTGCGCTGCAGCCGTGCCCGTGGATGGCTGCGTCGGCGTCGATGCCGCGGCCGGACTTTGCCCTGGAGAGTTCTGCGCTGGAGGTTGAGTCGCTGGTGCCGGAGGCAGCGGCCCGTCCTGTTGCGCAAACACCGAGCCGGCCAGTCCCAGAAACGTCAAGACAACCGAACCTGCGAATTGCAAACGGAGCGAACGCCTTCTCATGTATTGCCCCCAATACATCTGTCCAGATGATGCCCTACAGCCCCTTTTGGGATGTACCGAAGCATACCCCTTGTAAAGCCCCTTTTTCCAGCCCTCGCACGAGCCACCGACCCAGGATGCATGTACGACTACGACACGCTTAGACCTGTGTCATCTCCGCGCCGGATATACTAACCCAGAGGCTCGACTTGGGATCGAAAGGCACTGGTTTGTTTCATCTCCCGTCTTCGCTACGGCAGAAAACCCTGCTGATCATTGGCCTCACTATGTTCGCAGCTGTGGGTAGTTTATTCTTGCTTTCCCGCATCCTACTGCTCCGCGGGTATGCCCGCCTGGAGGAAGATTTTGCCAGTCAGAATCTCGAGCGCGCTGCAAGCGCGTTAACAAACGAATTGAACACGCTCGACCGCATCACCAGTGAGTATGCCTCCTGGGATCAGACATATGCATACTTGCACGGAGAGAATCCGGCCTACGTCAAATCTGAATTTCCGGCATCCACGTTTCAACAACTCAAGATAGGTTTCGTCGTCATCCTCGACAATTCAGGCCACAAAGTTTTCTCCAAGGGTTTCGATCTCGTCCGCGCCGGTGAAGCCCCTCTCCCCACCGGCCTCGATGTGAATCTCAAAGCCGGCTCATCGATACTTGACCATAAGAGCCTGGATAGCGCAGTGATGGGCATCTTGATTCTCAAAGATGGACCCGTACTCATGGTTTCCCGGCCGGTTCTCACAAGTGATTCCCACGGACCCATAGCAGGGACTTTGATCATGGGCCGGGCGCTTGACTCGGCCGAAGTCCTCAATCTCTCAGAAATGATTCATGTCCCGCTTTCAATCGAGCGCCTGGACGACAAAACCGCCAACTCAGATTCTCCGTCCGCCGATCGCACGATTTCCGCGCGATTCCCTGTGCACATTCGCGCAATCGACCAGGATTCCCTCGACGCACACGAAGTGCTGAACGATATCTATGGACATCCGGCGATAATTCTTCGAGTCACTCTTCAGCGAACGATTTATGAGCAGGCTCAAACCACTTTGCTGCAGTTCTCGCTCTTGCTCGTCGCTGCCGGTCTCATCTTCGGCGCCGGAACGCTTTACCTCCTGGAGCGAGTGATACTTTCGCGCGTCGCCAACCTCAGCGACGGGATCACGCACATCGGAGCCAGCGGAAATCTTTCTGCCCGTCTCGAAGTCCGCGGCAAGGATGAACTCGCTTATCTCGGCACAGCCATCAACAGCATGCTCGAGGACCTTGAAAATGCGCAGGCCGAGCAGCATCAGGGCCGTACCCGGCTTGGCGTGATGATGGAAAAAATGCCGGCAATATTGTGGACCACGGACACGGAGTTGCGTTACACCTCCGCGATCGGTGCGGGCCTCGAACCGCTTGGATTGCGCTCGAACGAGCTAGCCGGGAAAACTCTTTTTGAATACTTCCAAACCCGCGACCCTGAATTCCCATCGATTGCCGCCCACAAGAAAGCCTTGAATGGCAAATCTGTGACCTACGAATTGCAGTGGAAAAACCGTGTTTTGGAATCGCATGTGCAACCGCTGAAAGGCAACGAAGGAGAATTAATCGGAGTGATCGGCGTAGGCCTCGACATCACCGACCGTAAACATCTCGCGGACCAGTTGCGCCAAGCGCAGAAGATGCAGGCGGTAGGAGAGCTCGCTGGCGGCGTGGCCCACGATTTCAATAACTTGCTCATGGTAGTCAAAGGGCACGCCGAGATGCTGATTGAGCGACTCCCGCAAACTTCCCCCCAACGGTTCAACGTGGAGCAAATTCAAACCGCCGCCGAGCGCGCGGCGTCACTTACGCGGCAGTTGTTGGCCTTCAGCCGTAAACAAGTACTTAAACCGCGGGTGCTGGACCTCAACGAAGTTGTCGGCGGAATGATCCAAATGGTTTCTCGCGTAATCGACGAGAATATTGAGCTTGCCTTCCTGCCTGGGCCAAAACTCGGTAACGTGAAAGCCGATCCGAGCCAGATCGAGCAGGTTGTTCTGAACCTGGTGGTCAACGCCCGTGATGCGATGCCGAGCGGCGGCAGGCTAACCATCGAAACATCCAGCGTTGAACTCGACAAGAATTACACGGCTAAACACGCGGTCGTTGAATTTGAACCTGGCCCTTACGTGATGCTCACCGTCACCGACACCGGCTGCGGAATGGACGCCCAAACGCAGGCTCGTATCTTCGAACCTTTCTTCACCACCAAGGAACCGGGCAAGGGCACGGGCCTGGGACTCGCCACGGTATACGGCGTCGTCAAGCAAAGCGGCGGGTACGTTTGGGTCTACAGCGAACTCGGGCAAGGCACTACGTTCAAAGTCTATTTGCCGATGGTTGCCGCCACAGCCGAGAGGCTCGCCGCCGAGAAAATCAGTCCCGCTCCATCGTCCGGGACGGAAACAATTCTCTTCGTGGAAGATGAACAGAGTGTGCGCGAGTTGGTGCGCGAATACCTGTCAGGATGCGGATATTCCGTACTCGAGGCTGCGGACGGAGTTCAGGCGCTCGAAATCGCCGCTATGCATCCGGGCGTGATCCAACTGTTGGTCACTGATGTGGTGATGCCTCGCCTCAGCGGCCGCGAACTCGCCGCTCAAATTGCTTCCTCCCGGCGCGACCTGAAAGTCCTCTACATTTCCGGTTATACCGACGACAGTGTATTTCGTCACGGCGTGCTCGAGGGCGGCATGGAATTCCTGCAAAAGCCCTTCAATCTGAAAGCCCTGGCTCAGAAAATTCGTGAAATTTTGGACGGACGAAGTCCGACGCCAGTGCTTCGCGGGCGTTCCAGCAACGGGCGAGATCTCGCTTAAATCCGCGGCGCGGGTCGTCTTGAATCCATCAAGTTGCAAGCTGTTCCCTTCAGAAAATCGCGGCGCTTGCCTCTAGCAGTTTGTAGAAAGATGGAAGTCTGGGACCTTGAGTCCTAAAGCTTCGTACCGGAGCTTTTTAACAAGGTTCTTAAGACCTAAATCAGGAAAACACTCTGCCCCGTAAGGTCAAATCTTTTGCGGCAGCGTATATTGCGGCAGGCCACCATATTATCCACGCGCACCATGTAAGACCTCGCCTTCGCAAACTTCGCGCGATCCTCCTCGTTCCCTCCGGGAGGAACTTGCGCCTTCTTCGTGCGCACAATGTAGCGTACCGGATACGCGTTTTCCTGGCGGCAGTGGACGCACACTAGCGTCATCTGCTTGGTCTCTTCCTTTTCGTCGTAGTACCTTTTTTCGTCCATCGCTCAGCCCGCCTGTGTCTTCTTAAGTTTCATCCAACTACGCAGCGCAACCCTGCCTCTTTCCAGCGCGGCAGCCAGCACTTCAGCGCTTCCAGCGTATGGTGGCGTCTCCGCTGACCGCGCGATCGTCACCGTAGTGCAATAGAACGATATCGCCACCCCGCACGCGGCACAAGTGCTTATCGCACGCGTGGTGTGTTTTCGCTAGACCTTCTGTTACGATGCCGCCGAGTTGGCGAAAAATGGTTTTACCTGCTCCAACCCGCGCTCGCGTTCCGGATTGGCTGCGATGGAGCGCTCTTCTGTGGCTGGCCATATGGGTTCCTGCTTATTGGCATACTTGGGGCGCGGCAAATTTCCTGCATTTGTGCGATGTTGCCGTAATTCTCACCTGCATCGGCCTGTGGAGCAGTAATTCGCTCCTGCTCTCCAGCCAGGCAGTTTCCTCCTTGCTGATCGACACAACCTGGGCCGGCGACGCAGCCTGGAGGTTTCTTACCGGCCACCATCTCGTCGGCGGCACCGAATACCTCTTCGACCCCAAATTTCCCCTGTGGGTGCGTTTGCTGTCGCTATTTCACGTAGTCATGCCCTTTCTGCTTCTTTGGGCCTTGCGTCAGCTTGGATATGACCGCCGAGGCTGGATTATTCAATCCCTGATCGCGGTCCCAGTCGTGGTGCTGGCACGCCTGGCCTCCACGCCCCAGACAAATATCAATTATGTATTCACCGACCCGTTTTTCCATCGCGCGTGGGGTCCCACTCCCTTACACCTCGCTACGGTGCTCCTCTTTCTAATGTTCGTAGTCTATCTGCCGACGCACCTGCTCCTCGCGCGCCTCTTACCACCCCAGCGAGATCCTGCAACATTCCTGTAACTTTGCTGTGCTTGTATTTCAGTCCACTACACAGATATTGTACGGACGATGAATCGTTGGAAGGAGACTCATGCGAAGTAAAGCCGTAAAGCTTCTGTGCGCTGCACTTTTCCTGTTTGCCGCAATTTCAGCGCAACCACAAAGCTCCAATAGAAACAACGCGGCGGCAATCAGCGCGGCTACTCCCACTCAATCTTCCTCTGCCAAGCCCATCCAGCACGTCCTGATCGTGACCATCGACGGCATGAAGCCGGAATCCTACACCGAGCCGGATGCGCACGGCCTCAAAGTGCCCACCTTGCGTGAAATGGTGCTCAACGGCGCGTCGAGCGACGGAGTGCAATCGGTGATGCCCACCGTCACATATCCTTCGCATACTTCGATGGTCACCGGAGCGAACCCCGGAACCCACGGCATCTACACCAATGCCGCCTGGGATCCCCTCGGTCAAAACTCAGCAGGCTGGCGCTGGTACACCGAAGACATTCGCGTGCCCACTCTGTGGCAACTCGCGCGTACGGAAGGTCTAAAAACCGCGCTGATTCATTGGCCCGTTACTGCCGGCGCGCAAGCCGATCTGAGCATCCCTGAATATTGGCGAGCCAGCATCCCCGAAGATATGAAACTCGTCCGTGCGCTCTCTACACCCAGCATCTTCGAACAAGTCGCCAAGGAATTTCCGAGCTTCAAGACCGATGTCCCCCCGCTCGATTTGACCGATTCGATTTGGACCGACGCCGCTTGCTACGCCATCGAGAATCTGAGGCCCAACCTTCTTCTCTTGCACTTGGCCATGGTCGATCATTGGGAACACGAGAAAGGCCCTTTCAGCGCTGAAGCCAACGCCGCAACCGAAACGGCCGACGTCCAAATCGCCCGGCTGATTGCCTCGACGAAAAAAGCGGGCATCTGGCAGACTTCCGTGCTCGTGATTCTTTCCGACCACGGATTCGCTCCCATCTCGCAGGAAATGCGGCCAGGAGTGTTGCTGCAACAAAAAGGCTTGATCACCCTCGACGCCAAAGGCCGCATCACCGATTGGAAGGCCAGCGAAATAATCGATGGCGGCTCTGCATATCTCTACGTTAAAGACCCGAAGGATGACGCCACTCGCGCCGCGCTGCGCGGCATTTTCGACCCGCTCGTCGGCGCGGAAGGCAGCGGAATCCGCCGCATCGCCTCGCATGACGAGATTGTCGCGATGGGCGGCGATCCAAGCGCATTCCTCGCGCTGGAAGGTGCCGACGGCACGTCTTTCGCGTTCGGCTACTCTGGCGATCTCAAAGGCCCATCAAGAGGCGGCGGCACTCACGGATATTTCCCTGATCGAAAGGAGATGCGCGCCTCCATGATTGTCTATGGCCCTCCAATCGGCCCCGGGAAAATAGATCATGCGCGATTGATTGACGTCGCCCCCACAGTCGCAACTTGGCTGGGGTTAAAGCTTGGCACAACCGACGGCTCGCCGCTAACAATCCCCATGGCCACTGCGGCTACCGCGACGAAATAAAGCTCGATCTAAAGAGGAGCGCTTCGCGGTAAGTCTTCGTAGCGCCGGCGTCTCGCCGGCTCTTTTGACTTCGCCGTTGTCTTTCGCCGTTGCCGTCGCCTTTCGAAGCAGCTGCCCGCCGGGGCGGCCTGGCTTGTCCCTGAGCGCAGTCGAAGGGCTCTTTTGACTTCGCCGTTGCCGTTGCCGTCGCTTTTCGTAGCGCCGGCATCTTGCCGGCTCTTTTGACTTCTACAGTTAAATCACCGGACGCGGATTCATCGTGAATGCCGTAGATGAATCCGAAACCATCTCGCGAATTGATAGCGGAAGTCGGATGAATTCAGTCTTAAAGTAGATCGATCGGCTTACGTTTGCGAACGAATCGCGCGAAGATCAATTCCAAGCTGCTGGCATTTCTTATACAAATGGCTGCGCTCCAGCCCGAGCGCTTTGGCCGTGTTCGTCATGTGATTGTGATTCCGCTTCAGCTCCGCGAGCAGCGTTTCGCGTTCGAAGTTCTCCACGCGCTGGCTGAGAATCCCAGTGGTAAACGCCGTCGGCTTGCCGAAGCTCGCTCCACTCCCCTGATCCGACATGGGCAGCGCGCGTGCCACCGTAGCCCCCTCCACCACATCCCCTGGAGTGAGCAGCAGCACGCGTTCGATCACATTGCGCAGTTCTCGCACATTCCCCGGCCATGGATAGCACTCCAGTTCCGCAATCGCGTCCGGTGAAAAGGTTTTCGGCTTCCAGTTGTTCTGCTCGCTCAACTGGCAAACAAAATGTTCCGCAAGCGCCTGAATGTCTTCCCGCCGTTCGCGCAGTGGTGGAACAACGATCGGGAAAACGAACACTCGGTGATACAAATCCTCGCGAAACGTTCCTTGTCGAACATGTTCTTCCAAATTGCGATGGGTCGCCACGACGATCCGCACATCCACGCTGATCGGCTTATCGCCGCCGACACGCTCCATCTCGCCCTCTTCCAGCACGCGCAAGAGTTTCGCCTGCATCGTGATCGGCATATCGCCAATCTCGTCGAGGAACAGCGTCCCCCGATGCGCCTGCTCGAATTTCCCGATGTGGCGCCCAGCCGCTCCGGTGAAGGAACCCTTTTCGTGTCCGAAAAGCTCTGTCTCCACCAATTCCGCTGGAATCGCAGCGCAATTCAGCGATACAAACGGCCCGCCGCGCCGCGCGCTCTTCTCATGCAGAGTGCGAGCGATCAGCTCCTTCCCGGTTCCAGTTTCCCCGCGAATGCAAACGCGTGTTTCGCTCGCCGCCACATGTTCCACCTGTTCCATTACTTCACGCATCGCAGGGCTAGCCCACACGATATGGTGCCGGCCCAACCTTCGCTTCAGGTCCCGATTCTCTGTCTCCAGACGCTTCAAGTGCAGCGCGTTTTCCACCGTAAGCAGCAGCTTTTCCGTCGAGATCGGCTTCTCCAGAAAATCGCTGGCGCCCAACCGCGTGGCCTTCACCGCCATTTCAATCGACGCCTGTCCCGACATCATCACGATGGTCGACTCCACTCCGGCATTCTTCAGATCCTCCAGCAGCGCGATGCCATCCCGCCCCGGCATCACCACATCCGAAAGAATTAAATCAAACCGCTCAGCCTTCGCGAGTTCTACCGCGCGCACCGCGTTGTCGCACACGCTGGCTTCGTGTCCTGCCAGGCGAAACGCGCGAGCGAGCGACGCCAGAGTATTCGCATCATCATCAATAATCAGGATGTGAGCTTTCGCCGGCACGGCCGTTTACGCCTCTTCTTTTTCTTCTTGTTCGATTACAACGGGCGCCGATTGATGGTGTGGTGGTCTGGTAGGAAGTTCAACGTGGAACGCTGTGCCCACGCCGCTTTCGCTCTCCACAGAGATGCGCCCGCCGTGATCCGCGACAATTGCTTGCACGATCGCGAGGCCAAGCCCGGTGCCATGCTGTTTGGTCGTGTAATAAGGAGTGAAAATGCGCTCGGTCTCTTCGGGAGTTAATCCCGTGCCTGTGTCAGAAACCTCTAAATGCACGTCGCCGTCGCCGTTTGACGTCTTCAGCATCAGAACGCCCCCGGCAGGCATGGCGTCCATCGCGTTCAAAATAAGATTCTCGACCGCGCGCCGCAGCAGCGTAGCGTCCGCTTGAATCTTGGGCAGATTCTCCGCTAAATGAAGTTCAGGAGTAATTGGCGGGCGTCCAACAGCTCCGAATTGCGCCTCAAACAGTTTTTCGACATTTCGAACGACATCGTTCAAGTCCACCGTTGCCAGCTCCGGCTGAGGCATCTTCGCGAAATCGCTGAACCGGCCGACGATTGCCTTCAAGTTTTCTATCTCGGACAGCAGAATGCCGGTGGATTCGCGGAAGACTTCTTCGAATTGTTCCGGGTTCTGGCTGCTCGCCTTCTGCAGGTTCTCAACCGTAGTTTGCAACGGAAACAGCGGATTCTTTAGTTCGTGGGCGAGGCGCCGCGCCACTTCGCGCCAAGCCGCCACGCGTTCGGACTGAATCAACCGCTCGCGTTGATCCACTAATTGTTGCGTCATCTGATTAAATGATTGGGCGAGCTGCCCCACTTCGTCGCGTCCCCGTACAACCACTCGCGTATTCCAATTTCCGTCCGCTACCTCTTGCGCGCCCGCCGCAAGCTTCTGCACTGGACGCGTCACTCGCGCCGCCGCCCACCAGCTCAGCATCAATCCGAAAAGCAGTCCAATTGCCGCGACTCCGATTGCCAGCCATAAAATATGGCGCTCGAGTGTCACCACGCTGCGCTGCGAATTCCCTATTAGCAGAACGCCCAGCAACTCGTTCTGCCGGCCGAGCTGCGGAATTACGTGAAATATCTCCGAGCTGGCTGCATCAATCGTCCAGTCAATTTTCGCAGTCTGCACGCTCGGCTGCGCGCGTTCGCGCTCGATGATCGGCTCGAAACGTTCCGCTTCATTCACTGGCCCGGCGTTGTCGATCAGGTTCGCCGGCTCAAACTTGGGGTCGAGATTCAGGTAAAGCAGCGCACGCATGTTGGAAGGAAGCACAAGCGAAGCAAGAAAATCTTTGCCCAGCCGTTCGCCGCCGACCACAAACAAGTCTTTGTCACCCACTCGCACCGTGGCCACTGCCATGAGCGCCAACGCCGATCCGTCTTGCGTGTCGAGCTTTGTCAGGAACGAGCCGCGCGACGCCCAATCTTCCTTCTGCGTCACCCATTCCATTTTGTAACCAAACCGCGCCGACCATTCCGCGGACGAAATTATCGAACCGTCCGTCCCCACAAAATCCAGGAAGTCGAGCTGATGCGATTGCGCCACCCCTTTTGCGTCATTCACGTAAACGGAAATATCCGCATTCGGCCGGCTCAGGTCGATTGCCATCCGCACCGTCGGTTCCGCATCTGCGATTCCCTGCACCCTGTGCAAAACATCATGGCCCCGCCGTTCGAACTCTCGCTGGAACTGCGCCACTAACGCATCTGTGTGCTCGCGATCCAGCTCGTCAAAGGCATGGCGCGTAACCACCGTCACACCCGTCGTAACCAAGCCGACGGACAACAGCAGCGCGATCATGAAGTTCACGAACAGCTTAGAACGAAACGTCACGATTCCTCTTCTCAAAGAGTGCAGACATTTTCGTCTGTACTCGTCACAACAAATTTCGTGGGCCGACAGCTAATGCGTTTCAGGCATCGAGTCGAGCCACACATCCGCGAGCGGCCAACTCCCACCCGCGGCTGGCTGCTTCCAATCGTGTACCCGCGCACTTAGCCCATACACTTGCGGCAGCCATACAAGCGGAGCCACGCGTCCACTACTTATGATGCTGCGCTCGCAATTGTAAATATCCTCGGGCGAAGCGTCCTCCGGAACCGGATTCACTTCAATGCCGGTCGTCGGCCCCAGAGTATCCGCGAAAGATGTGAGCGAAACGCTCGGCAGCGGCGACGGCATTCGCAAACGAATCAGCCGCGC
>Ga0209330_1000024_pt1 | contig 76303 bp, 66 predicted proteins | sample JacPinW_OM2H0_O3_FD_187969 | JGI IMG/M metagenome (GOLD analysis project Ga0209330, IMG submission 187969) | Forest soil microbial communities from Algoma, Ontario, Canada - Jack Pine, Ontario site 1_JW_OM2H0_O3 (SPAdes) (version 2) | ecosystem: Environmental > Terrestrial > Soil > Boreal... | reverse complement strand
GGGAACTTTGGCTCGTCGGACGCATTCGAAAGCGCCCGAGAGGTTGAAAAATTGGCTCGTGAGGGTAAACTCGACGACGCGCGTGAACTATGCAGCACGCTGGAAAAGCAGATTGCTGCTTTTCTTCCGGCGCTCCAGGCGATTGCGCAAGGAAAAGCAAAGGCAAAGCGGAGGGTCCGCTCGCGAAAATCCCAGCGGACGAAAAAATGACGCGCATTCTAATTGCAGACGACGATCGCACAACGCGCTTATTGCTGGCTGAGACGCTTCGCGCACAGAAATTCACGACTGTCAGCGTGGCGGATGGCGCGGCTGCGCTCAAGAAAATGAAGGAAGGCAAGTTCGATTTGGTATTGTTGGATATATGGATGCCAAAGATGAACGGCCTGGAAGTGTTGAAGAATCTTCGCAGCGTAAAATCGCGACCGAAAGTGATTGTGATGACTTCGGACGATACTCCTGGGACGCTGCTGAGCGCGATTCGAGAGGAAGCCTATCAGTACGTTGCAAAGCCTATCGAACCGAGATCGCTAGTCGCATTGGTGCGGGAAACACTGGCGAAGAAAACAGAAGCAGCTCCCATTGAAGTCGTCTCGGCAACTCCCACTTGGGTCGAACTCCTCGTTTCCTGCTCCCTGGCGGAGGCCGAGCGGATTGAAAGCTTTATGGCTCATCTTAAAACCGGACTTTCGGACGACGTACAACGGGCCGTCGGGCAGGCCTTTCATGAGTTACTTCTAAATGCAGTCGAATGGGGAGGCAAACTCGATGCCAGCCGTAAAGTCCGGATCTCCTATCTTCGGGCCAAACGCATGCTGATGTATCGCATCGCAGATCCCGGTACAGGCTTTAAGTTTTCGGAGCTCGATCACGCCGCGATTTCCCATATGCCCGACAGTCCAACCATGCACGATGACATTCGCAGGGAAAAGGGTCTGCGTCCGGGCGGTTTTGGTCTCCTGATGACGAAGGCTAGCGTGGATGAATTGCTCTACAATGAAGCACAAAATGAAGTCGTCTTCGTGAAATATCTCGATGAATGATTTGTGTGAATCACCTTCGCACGACGCCAAAGCTCGATGCTGGCAACATACGATCAAACTGTTACGTGACCGTCTATGAGATTACTAATCGTGATCATTGCTTTTCTAAGCGCAGCCGCGCTGCTATTTCTGGTGCTCGGGCGTTCCTCGAAACAAGCGGTCTCCCCAAAACAGCCTGAAGGCTGGAATTCAAACGCGATTCGGAGCAGCTTTGAAGGAGTTCAGGTCAAAGAAGTTGATCCCGCGCACGCGGCGCTGATGTTCTCGTACGATTTGGAGAACACAACAGACTCTGACTACCATTTGTCCAACGATCCAAAGGTCGTGATCATGGCGCGGCTCAAGTCGAACGGCAGCCTAAGAACAGAAGACTCTACGCAGATCGATAATTCGGTTTTTCTCCCCGCCCGAACCCGCGCACGCATCGCTCTTGAAGTCACCTATTCTTTCAACTGGCCAGCGCAGATGTTTCCAGGTCAGGTGGGGCCGGTGACCCAGGAGAAGTTCAGATCGTTTGTTGCGGCCAAAGTGGCCGATTTACAAGGTTTCATACTCTTCGATCAAACTGCCCGTTATCAGATCGAGCTTCCGAGCGGATGGCAAGAGTTGCAACCACCTGCTGCTTCGGCCATCGACAATTAATTCTTATCTGGCGCGGCGGTTTTTGTATCGCATGTACGAAGGTATAATCGACCCGAAGCGAGGCCTGCTGCGAAACCCCTCCCCGCAGCGAGCTAAAACAAATGTTGGAACCTTTCGGACCTACGCGGAATTCTCCGGAACATGCGGACCGGCGTGCTCATACGCGCCATCGCATCAGAGCGCTCGCGTATGTTGAGTTGGGAGAGAGCAATGGCGGAATTGTTCTAAATATCGGCGAGGGCGGATTTGCCGTCCGGGCAGCCGAGCCTATAAATGAAGACGGGCTTTCACGGTTGAGGTTTCAGATGCAGCGCGCCAAACAGCCGTTGGAAATGAGCGGCAAGATAGCCTGGACGAGTGATTCAAAAAAAGAAGCAGGTGTGCGATTTATAGATGTACGGGAAGAATCACTCCTGGAGATCAGGACATGGATCCTTCAGGGAGCATCGCCGGAAAAGTCGCCAAAACAGGCGGCTACTGTGCGCAAGGCCTTTAGGGAAACCAGGGAAAATGAATCTATTCTCGATGTTTTCGCGGGCGATGACGCAGCTGAAGCTCAGACCCGAAATAACGGCGATGACCTCGCAGCTACACCTACCTTAATTAATCACTCGAAAAGCGAGTTGTCTGATTCCAAGGCGCCGGCCAAGCGGCAGCGGCACGGTGGAACATTGTTTCCCAACGAAGCGATTACTGCGCCCGGCGCTCGATTGCCGGTTACCGCTTTACCCGGGATCAAAAAGCCAGAGAAGGTGCCGCCGGTGCGGGAAAGTGAAAGAGAAACGGCGCAAGAGAATTGGATGGATTTTCGGATTCAGATGGGAAGAGGTTGGGTTGTCGCGGCTCTGGTGACTTTTCTCGTGGCAGTTTCGTTCGCTGGGGGAATGGCGGTAAGAAAGGGAGGGCTGCTAGAATTATGGCGTGACGCGGATACGACGCCGTCCGGCAGTAGCCAAAGTCAAAGCTCAGTTCCCGCTGCTCAGCCTGCTAAGTTCCCTTCGAAGCCGCTGCAGATCGAAATTGTTGACTCAAGCAACCAACGATGGGTGATTCCTGCAACTGTTCGTTCGGGAATAAATGCCGCGGGGAGTTCGAGCAGCCGTGTTTCTCGCGATCCTTCGGAAAATATTGCGGCACCTTCCTCCGTCTCCTCGCAAACGGCAGCGCGCCCTGACGCAAGTGACGCGTCTAGCCTTTCGGGCCAGAAAGGAACAACACCGCTTTTATTAAGTTTGCCGGAGCGCTCTTTGAGCGCATCGGGATTGGTAGCTATTAGCTCTCAGCGCTCGTTTCCGGTGCCCGCGGGATATTCGCAAGGAACGTCGCAACTGGGTAAAAATCTTCAGGTTGGACAATTGGTGAATCTGGTTGACCCGGTATATCCCCCCGATGCAGAACTGAAGCACATCGAAGGAACCGTAAAGTTGCACGCGACGATCGGCGTGGACGGATCGATCAAGGACCTTAAGCCCGTGAGCGGCCCCTCACCGCTATTGCCGGCAGCGCTAACCGCCGTGCGTGAGTGGCGTTATAACCCGACAGTGCTAAACGGCCAACCCATCGAGACTCAGGAAGATATTAGCCTCGTTTTTCGCCTACCCAATTAGCCGTGTCGGAACCTAGAGGCACATTCTCCTGATTAAGTCGTACATTTCTTCTGAAATACGCCGCCTTGGCGATATTTCAAATCCAGCGACGCATCGTCCGTACATCTAAATAGCGATTTACAAGCTTGATTGACGTTCCGCCCGCGTCGCGTATACGATGGCAGTTGTTCGAAGAGGAGGACAAACATGGCAAGGAACCAGCTCAAGAATGCGGCCAAAAAAATCGGCGCGGCGATGGGAAAGGCGGACCGCACTGCTCACAAGGTTGCGAGGGCGGGAATCGTGGCCCGAGAAGAACTAATACAGTTGTCGAAACAAGTAGAATCGCTCAAACGCCAGTTGCAGAAGACCACCAAGCGTTTGAAGAATGCTCTCACCTAAATTTCCGAGTATCCGCCAGATCCGGATCTCCGTTCTTAGCCGAATCGCGGACAATCCGTAAGCTTGAGTGAAAGCTCGGGTAGAATTGGCACCACGCGTCCGTAGCTCAATTGGATAGAGCATCTGCCTTCGGAGCAGAGGGTTGGGGGTTCAAGTCCCTCCGGGCGCGCCATTTCTGCAATTAGTTGAAAAACCGATCGCTTGGTTTCGGGTCGAAGTAACCGGCTGCGTTACCAATTTCGTCAAAGCTGGTAATATTGACACTGCGCGGAGAAGGGACATCCAAGTCTTTGCGATTCTTTTGGTTGTGGGGCAGGGTCTCGCCCTTCCGTTGATCCTACTGCTCGGGAGTTAGACTCCAATAGCACAGATGCGTAAGAGCACTAAGAATGTTTAGCTATCCATCGAAGGGGAGTCATAGGCGTCCACACCCCAAGCGCAATCTCTTTTCTGCAACGGGATCTGCTGTGCTGTGCCGAGTGCTCCTTGCTGCGAGCGCTCTGGCATGTTTCTTCTCCTCTACTGCGCGCGCACAACAAGTTGACTCCGCAAGCGCTCCGGTTGTGGTGCAGCCTGGCGCGCCAGGGAAGCCGAGTCGGACGCTGCCGCCTTCGACGAAGGGGACGCTGCCGCCATTGTCGCGAGCGGATGTGGAGTTCATGCAGGGCATGATCATGCATCATGCTCAGGCGGTGGAAATGACGGCGCTGATTCCGTCGCATACGGAAAACAAGGATGTCCGGTCGTTGGGCGCGCGAATCAGCAGCTCGCAATCAGATGAGATAAAGTTTATGCAGCGGTGGTTGGCAGCTCGCGGAGAACCAGTTTCCATGGCCATGCCGGGAATGCCGGATATGGATATGTTAGGTCAACCGATGGCTCTTATGCCCGGTATGCTTACGCCGGAGCAGATGGAAGCCCTGCGCAAGGCCAAGGGCGCCGAGTTCGATCATTTATTTTTGATCGGGATGATTCAGCACCACAACGGCGCGTTGATAATGGTGAAGGATTTGTTCGACACCGCGGGTGCGGGACAGGATGCCGAACTGTTCAACTTCGCGACGGATGTGGACAGCGGGCAGCGGGCCGAGATCAAGATTATGCAGGCTATGTTGGATAAAAAACCCCTATAGGAGAAACGATGAACCGAGTGCCCAGTCTTGTTTTTCGTGCGGCGTTGGCCGCGATGATTTTATGTTCCGGTGTGAGCGGAATGCGCGCGCAGACGCCTGCAGCCCCGCCCCCCGCGCAACAACCCGCGAAAGGGCCGGACGTGGATGAGAATCCGTTTGCGCCCCGGCCGGCTCCGCCGCTGCCACCGGGAATGGTCGGGTCGGATGCAAACGATCCACGCTTCAAGTTGACGCCGGGAATGTACGATGCTGGTGAAGCGGCGATGGGCCTCAAGCACCTGCAGCTGTTGAAGAAGCCTGATGCATTTCAACTCGGAGCCGCTGATCCCGCTGATCCGAGGGTGGGGAAGACGCTCAGCCAACTCGGCATAGGCGGTGATCTCTCGAAGATGCCGAAGGAACTGCAGATGGTGATCGCGCAGCTCGCGTTCGCCAACTCGGACTTGGCCTTTCAGGGCAACCACCTTTTCCAGGGAAACTTTTACGGCGTGAATATTTATGACATCTCCAATCCGTCGCAAGCTGCGCTGCTGACTTCGTTGGTGTGCCCGGGCGGGCAGGGCGATGTTTCGGTATACAAAAATCTGCTCTTCATGTCGGTAGAGATGCCGAATGGCCGTTTGGATTGCGGCACGCAGGGATTTCCGCCCGAGCCTCCGCCGGCCGCGGGGCATGAGAAAGAACGCCGCTTACCGGTAGCGCAAAAGGACCGCTTCCGTGGCGTGAGGATTTTCGACATTTCCGATATCAAGAACCCCAAGCAAGTGGCAGCGGTGCAGACATGCCGCGGTTCGCATACGCATACTCTGGTCGTGGACCCGAGCGATAAGGACAACGTTTATATCTACGTCTCCGGCACATCGTTTGTACGTCAGCCGGAAGAACTGGCCGGATGCTCTGGCGAGAAACCCGACAAGGATCCGAACACGGCACTATTTCGTATTGACGTGATCAAGGTTCCGGTGGCTGCGCCGCAAGACGCGAAGATAGTCTCCAGCCCTCGCGTGTTCATCGATCCGAGAACGGGTGCGCTGAACGGCCTGAGCAATGGCGGCAGCCACGGCAAGGACGACGAGGAGAAGAAGCCGCAGGACACCGACCAATGCCATGACATCACTGTGTATTCGGCGATTGGGTTGGCGGCGGGCGCGTGCTCCGGAAACGGAATTCTGCTCGACATCAAGGATCCAGTACATCCGAAACGCCTGGATGCGGTGAACGATCCGAACTACTCATATTGGCACTCAGCCTCATTCTCGAACGATGGAAAGAAAGTCGTGTTTACGGACGAATGGGGTGGCGGCCTGGGGGCGCGATGTCGTCCGAATGACCCGAACAAGTGGGGCGCGGATGCCATCTTCCATCTTAACGACGACAAGTTAGCCTTCGCGAGTTATTACAAGCTGCCGGCCGCACAGGGCGACACCGAGAACTGCGTGGCGCACAACGGCTCTCTGATTCCGGTTCCCGGCCGCGATATCGAAGTGCAGGCTTGGTACCAGGGCGGCGTCTCCGTCATGGACTTCACCGATGCGGCTCACCCTTTTGAGATCGCATACTTCGACCGCGGGCCGATCGATCCCAAGATGCTGGTGCTGGGCGGCGAATGGTCGGCGTATTGGTACAACGGCAATATCTACGCTTCGGAGATTGCGCGCGGGCTCGACATCTTTGAACTGACGCCGACGAAGTTCCTGACGCAGAATGAAATCGACGCGGCGAAGTCGGTTCGCGTAGCCGCGCTGAATGTGCAGAACCAACAGAAAATCGAGTGGCCTGCACAGTTGATCGTGGCCAAGGCCTACGTGGACCAGTTGGAAAGGTCCCAGGCTTTGCCGGCGGAGCGAATCGCAGCTCTCCGAGCGGCAATCAACAGTGCGGAGAGTTCGCACATGAATAAGAGCAGAGTGGCGAAGCTGAGCAGCATGGCTCTGTCTCTGGAAAATAACGCCGGCCTGTCGACAAATCCGACTGACGCGGCGCGATTGCGTGCTTTGGCGGACATCCTGAAGCATCCGTCAGCATAAGCGCACGCGGACAACATTGATTACAGTTCAGAGTCCGCCAGGCGTGTTATTGGATGATCACTTTTAACGTGTCGTGGTTGGAATCAGACGGTGGGTTTGAATCGCAAGCGACGTCCGATGCATAGGCGACATACGTTTTCGGAATGGCGTTTAACGCAATCGGTCCGGACCTCGCTCGCGCGCCAGGGCCCACATCGGCACAACTGCTCTCTGCGAACGGATTGCCATCGGATTTGAAATGGATGGAGCGCGACGTTGGTGCTGAATTCGACCAGAGAATCCATTCGTGGCTCGCTTTGATGAGTGTGCAGTCAGATTCCTTTCCGGCTGCGATATCTATCGTGCATTTCGCCGTTCGCACCGGTGGCATGGCTGTCGTCCCAATGGGACTGGCGATCGAAGCGCAGAACACAAATGCCATCCCGCAACATGCTATCGAAAGTAAGGTCGCCGGAAGCCAGTCGCGTTGTCTCATTGCAAATATTCTCCTTCGGTTTTGCCCGTCGTCCGCAAAAAATCGCGACGCTATCGGTGCGAATGGTGGGCCCGCCAGGATTCGAACCTGGGACCGACGGATTATGAGTCCGCTGCTCTAACCAGCTGAGCTACAGGCCCACACCTTCAAACATATTACACCGGAAAGATTCGTTGGAAGTCTTTAGTCTCCGGAAAATAAGCGGACTACTTTCGCGGTTTGCCGACGCGGTGGGCAGTCGATAGCATTAGATTGACCGTGTCCATGTCCTTCGGTTGGACCTTGCCCGCGGGAATACGCATGGCAGTTAGGTCCTCCAGTTTCGACAAGACATCGACGAGCGAGAAAGAGTCGATAAGGCCGGAAGAAACCAGAGGTGTATCAACCGCGATCTGCACGTCAGGCCTCCGAATTATCTCTTTACAGATGTAATCGATCAGTTCCTTCGCATCTTTCGTGGAATCCGTCATTGCGCATGCCCCTCGCAGATCACCTGATTCGCAATTCCGCGTGCTCGGCCAGAAGTTTCTCGCGCGTCGCGGAACGTGCCGGCTTTCCGGCAGTGCTCTTAACAATCCAACGCGGAGGCTTTAAGTAAATGGCTCGCGGGACGACCCCCAGGTCCGCCACAATAGCGCTCCGGATAGCTCGATCAATAGTAGAAGAATCGCCCAAGTTGGAAAGCTCTTCAACTTCCGCCACCAACACGATTTCTTCAGTTCCCAAATCCGGGTTGTAACAACCGAATGCAACCGCGCGGCCGTCGTGAATTGCCGGATGGCTGAAGGCGATTTCCTCGACGTCTTGAGGGTATATATTTTTTCCGCCGACGATGATCAAATCTTTCTTGCGGCCGGTAATGTACAGTTCTCGATCGAGAAGAAATCCCAAATCGCCGGACCAATACCAACCATCTCGCAAGCTTAAGGTAGTTAAGTCAGGCCGGTTGTAATACCCGTCGAGCATGGAGTCACTTCGAATAAGAATCTCGCCCACATGGCCGTCCGGTAACGCCTCGCCATTTTCCGAAACGATCCGGACTTCGTTATTTGGAAGGCATTGTCCTGATGAGATAAAACAGGCAGAGGATGCGGAGCCTTTGTCGATTGGAACGGCGATCTGCTCAGATTGATATTTGCTGCTCTCGATCCAAATTCTTCGAGGCATGCTCGTGCCGTCGATCGCCGATTGGGTAACTGCAAATACATTTTCCGCCATCGCGTAAGAGCTCTGCAAAGCCGTCGGCTGCAGACCGCAAGAAGAGAACGCCGCGGTGAAAGAATCCATGCTTTCTGCGCGAACAGGTTCCGAACAATTGATCAGAGCACGCAGGCTGGCCAAGTCATATTCTTTTCGGTACTCGGGCTTTACACGTCGAGCCAGAAATTGGAGAGTGAAATTGGGAACCCAAGATAGCGTGCATTTGTATTTGGAAATCAAGTGCAGCATGCTCTCCGGCTGCAAGACCCAATCGGTAGGGGGCTGCATTACGACACGCAAGTGATAAACCATGGGAAGAATGAAACACGCAATCAAGCCCATGTCGTGATACAGAGGAAGCCAACTATAAATCCGATCGTGTGGCCCAATCTTCAGTGCCTTGGTCAGGTGCGCCAGTTGCCGCAGAACAGCGCCGTGTGACAGCGCTACTCCTTTCTGCAAACCAGTAGTTCCGGCCGAATGCTGAATGAACGCCAAGTCCTGCGATTCGCAAGAAGTGTCAGTTAGGTCGCCATTTCCTGAAATGAGCGGCAAAGAGTTAACGCGTATCACTTTCGATTGATCGCCCAGGCCGACGGTTTCCGCAAATACCACAGGGAATGACTCGTCAACGACAACCAATTTCGCTTTCAAGTTTGCGGAGATGCCCGCAAGTCCGAAACGATATTTTGCCGGTTCCACCTTAAACGTCGGGTAAGCGAGAATGGCCGGCACTGCACCGAGGAGCATGGCGCCCGTAAAAGCCGCCATCAAGGCCACTCCCTGGGGCATGATCAGAATTACGGTGTCGCCTCTGCGCACGCCGTGTTCTTTGAACGAGGCGGCCTGAGCATTGGCCCACTGGCTGAACTCGCCGAAAGTAAATGTCCGCTCGTCGTTATCATCAATCCACATCGTGACGAAGGCTTTCTGCTGCGGGGCAGCCAGAAGAGCCTCGGATAGCGTGGTAAAGGGAATCTGGACGCGTGGAAAGGGGTCGGGCATGGTCACGGTAAAGATAACTGAACTTGTCTAGGTTCCATGCGACAGCACGGCAAACATTTTATCGGCGATGATTTGATTCCCCGCAGGGCCCAAATGGCTGAAATCGATGAAACGAGCCTCGGAATCTTTGTCGAAAGTGTTCGCAAGGTCAAAAAAATTGTCATTGCGATAGTTTTCAAATAAATTGTAGGTCGCCTGGATCACGGCATCACCGCCGGGATGTTCGTTCAGTTCGCTCTGTCGAAGGCGGGTTTCATCGGCAGTGAGAGGCTTGTGGCGGTCGAGCAGCGTCGGTTGCCAAAAAAAGACGCAGTGAAAGCCGTAGTCCTTCGCGAACAGATTCGCTAGCCTCACATTCTTGAGATAGTTGTTGTACGTCGTTTCGGCCATGGAAGTCAGCTCTTCAGGACTCAAGTGCGCTCGGTCGTGGCCCGTGCTTGAGCCGACTAGCATGGATCTGAGCTCCATCAAAGTTCGATACGTGTTGGTTCGCTTCAGATATTCCAGGCTCGCACCATTGTTTCCAAGGCTCTCAAATTCTCGTTTGGTCTGCAAAAAATTGAAGTGGGCATCCGGGAAATTCGACTGATAGGGCAAGTAGGAATCAGTAACGCCGTCGTAAAAAATTACCAGATCAGGGCCTTTTGGGAATTGTTTGAGCGAAAGCATCAGCTGAATAAGCTCCTGAGTGCTCACCCAGCCCTTCTCGCCAAAATTCTTCACGCAGACTTTGCGGCCCGCATCATCGTATTTTTTTGCGAGCAAAGACGGGATCGTATCCCAGTCCGGTACACCCGTTCCCCACAGTGAAGAATTTCCAAAAAACCAAATGGCATACTCGCTGCCGTTGCAGGAGGAATAGAAGGTTTTTCGAACGCCTCCTGCATCCACATTGATGGTTTGGCCCGAGAACGGAGCGCGTCGCCAAATCACGTAAGATTCATACTGAAGGCGATTGATCGTCTCCTTCCATTCGTTCCAGTAACGTGAGGCCCATGGCTGCCCTTCATAGATCGAAGGAGGAGGAGGAATTTCGACGGCCGCGGTGTATTTTAAATCCAGATAGGAGATTCCCTCGCCGAAAATGAAGAGCCCAACGAGAATAGTGACGCAAACGCAAAACCTTACGGCGAATGCCTTGAAGAAGCCGGGCATCAGGATGCATCCGAGGTTCGCGGCGCCGACACGAGGGGGTCGTGAATCATTTTCAGTCCGGGAGATTCGAAGTGCTTTTCGCACGCGCGCATTGGCTAAAAAAGGCGGTACAACATAGGTGATGTTACCGTCTGGCCCGGCTGCACGAGTACGAACACATAAGCCGCGACGATGACAGCAAGCGGCGCAATCCACACCCAGCGTTCTTTCGAAATCATTTCGGCAATCACTTGACGTCGCGGCGTAGAAAAGCTTGCGGCTGCAAGACGATCCAATAACCGTCCCGCGCCCATACAACCGAAATATCCAACCATAACTGTAATCACAAGCAAGTACATGCTATCAGGCAATGCGCGGTAAAAATACGATTTCACTGAAAAGACTGAGGAAAACATTTCCCAGGCTTGAGAACGGGAGTTGGAGCGAAATAAAATCCATCCCAGACTTATCGCTGCAAACGTGTAAGCCCAGCCCGCAACAGAGTTCACAAGTCCGGAGAACGCCGCCCCCGTGCGCCGCCCAAGTTGTTGCCACTGCCGATGCAACACCAGCAACATTCCCTGATACGCGCCCCAGAGGATGAACAGCAAACTACCTTGGTGCCAAAGTCCGAACAAAATCATGGCTATTAGCAACGTGAAGTTCCGCCACAGCAGGCTGCGCCGCAGGGATGCCAGCGGCAGAAACACATAGTCCCTGATCCAGAAGGAGAGAGACATATGCCAGCGCGTCCAGAAAATGGACGGCGAAGACGAGAGGTACGGCCGATCGAAATTCTCCTGCAATTCAAATCCAAGCAACCTTGCCGCGCCAATGACCAAGTGTGTGTAGCCGGCAAAATCCATAAACAATTGGAAACCGTAACCGACAGCTAAAATCCAGACGTCTAACGCACTCCAACGAATATTCACTCGATTAAAGCCGGCATTAACGCCCTGGCCCGGAGCCAAACCGTCGGCCAGGAGTTGAGCCACTCCTAGCATAAGAAAACCGATCCCGATGCGTCGCAATCCTGTCCCGTAGTCCTGCCACGACGGCGGTTTCTCGCTGCGGAATTGAGGCAGCATGTCGGTGAGTCGGCAGATCGGCCCGGAAATCACCGTGGGCCAGAAAGCCATATATAAGCAAAATTCCAAAAACGACGGATCTAATTCCTCCTCCCTATAGATGTCAAAAAGATAGCTAAGAGCTTGGAAGGTCCAGAATGAAATTCCCAGAGGCAAAACCAGTCCTCGCAGACTGTGCAGCGCTCCGAATGAGAAACTAGAGTTCGCAAGTTCAGGAACGTACTTAAACGTTCCGAGGAGAATTAAATTGAATGCAATCCCCAACCAAAGGCGCCCCTGCGTGACGCGACGCCTTAGGTAGGCCCCGAGAAAGTAATTGCAGACGGAACTCACGAGCAAAATGCCAAGAAACCACGGTCCCCAAAGTAGATAGAGACCGTAGCTCACGGCGAGCAGAAGCATTTGCCGCACACGAACGGCTCCGACAAAAATCGCCACGACGAAGCTCATTAGACAGCCCAGGACGTAAGCGAGAAGTCTGAATGGCATCTGATCGGCAGCCTTAAAGTGCCGGCAAATTCTATTTTTCGGTAAGAGGGGTTGTCAATAGCACCTGAATTCGATCCGAATCGCGGGGGTGACTCGCAAAGAGACACGTGTGCGGTTTTGGAGCATCACCTTTGCGGATTCGTGAAGCCGTGCCGCAGCGGAGTGATGCAAGCTAAGTCATGGGAATGACTTAGCAGTCCTCGCAAATTTCTGGATTCCTGTTCTTGGCAGCGGACGTGCACCGTTATGCACTATACGCGTTTGCGTGAGCTGCGTGAAAAGCGGCGAATACGTGCAAATTCTCAGGCGGTATTTCGCATGGAACTACCCAAGTCAATTCACGTGGTGAATAGCCACTCGCTCAAAGCGGTCATCCGACGCGTCGAGCGCAGACAATGGTGGCTGTCTTTTTCCGGCGTCCTGGTGACACTGCTGCTGACGCTGGGAATCGTTTCCTTTTCCCTCACCGTATTCTTTCTTCAGCGCGATTTCTGGGATGAACTCAACATTCACCTGGCGATGCGCGCTCTGGTGGGGATGGTATTTCTCTTCGTTGTTTACGTCGTCTACCAGCAACATCAAATTCACCGTTTTCGAATGCATCTTGTGGCGCAAGAAGAGCTGTTTAGCTTGATCGGGGAAAATGCGGCGGACATGATCGCGGTGGTGACCGCAGACGGGGAGCGTCTGTACAACAGTCCCTCCTATCAAAAGCTGCTTGGCTACACTCCTGAGGAACTTGAAAAGACATCCGCTTACGAACAAATTCATCCTGACGACCAACCGGCAGTAAAACTGGCGGCCGATGAAGCGAAAGAAACTGGAATTGGGAGGCGGGTCGAATATCGCATTAGGCATAAGAGCGGCGAGTGGCGTGTTCTGGAATCTACCGCCAGTGCGGTGCGGAACGATAACGGAGCGGTCGAAAAGCTCGTCATTGTTAATCGAGACATCACGGAACGCCGGCACCTGGAACAACAACTGGTCTTGTCGCAGCGACTGGAGGCTGTCGGAAAGCTGTCCGGAGGGATTGCGCACGATTTCAACAATATCCTCGGCGTGATTATTGGCTATAGCGAAGCGCTGCAACAAAAGATGGCCGCCGACGACCCGATGCGAGAGGCGGTTGACGAAATCGAAAAGGCCGGACAGCGAGCCGCCGCCCTGACCCAACAGCTCCTGGCTTTCAGCCGCAAGCAGGTCCTCGAGCCGAAAGTCCTGGAACTCAATTCGATTGTGGCCGACGTCGAGAAAATGCTCCGGCGGCTGATTGGTGAGGACGTCACGCTCGAAATTATCCCATCGCCGACTCTGGGAAGGGTGAAAGCTGACCGGGGACAGATCGAGCAGGTGATTTTAAACTTGGCTGTAAACGCGCGGGATGCAATGCCTCGTGGCGGGCAACTGAAAATTGAGACTATGAACGCCGAGTTGAACGAAAACGACGCGCGCAGCAAGCGATATATCGTGCCCGGGCATTATGTGATGTTGCAGGTGAGCGATACGGGAATGGGTATGAGCGCAGAAGTGCAATCTCACATATTCGAGCCTTTTTACACGACGAAGGAGCAGGGCAAAGGGACGGGCCTGGGATTAGCGACGGTGTATGGAGTCGTTAAGCAAAGTGGCGGATATATCTGGGTCGAGAGCGAAATCGGAAAAGGTACTAAGTTTCAGGTTTACCTCCCTTGCGCGGAAGGCGCAGTGATCGACCCCCCCCGGAAGGACTCATCCCTCGTAACTCCGGGACTCGGAACGATACTCGTTGCCGAAGACGAACCATCGCTTCGAAAACTGACGTGCAACACGTTGAAGGAAGCCGGATACAAAGTTCTAGAAGCTCAGGACGCGCCGAAGGCAATTGAAGTCGCAAAGAATTTTGACTGCGACATCGACCTTCTTTTAACGGACGTGGTAATGCCGGGAATGAGCGGCCGCGAACTTGCTGAAAATTTATCTGTAAAGTGTCCTCGCATGAAAATTCTGTATATGTCTGGATACACCGATGGGGCAGTCGCGACCCACGGAGTGTTGGAATCCGGAATTGTAATTCTGCGAAAGCCCTTCTCGCGAGCGCAGTTGCAGCGGAATGTTGCAGAGATACTGGCGGAAAATCCCGGTAAAGGAAAGACAGAACAAAATGCTGAATACGCTAAAAGCAGAGAATGACGCCAATATCGTCAAAAAACGGGAGACCGCGCTTCCCAAGCTGCTGATCATAGACGATGATGAATCCATACGAAAAGTTATGGGGTTCCGGCTCAGAGATTCCTATAGCATCATCGACAGTGGCTCGCCGGAAGAAGCGTTGGCACTGGCGCTGCAGTACAAGCCCGACGCCATCTTGCTGGACCTGATGATGCCAAAGTATTCCGGTTTTGAAGTCTGCCAGACTCTTTCCTCACTGAGTTTTACATCGCACATCCCCATTTTGATCGTTTCGGGAGAATCCAGCGAACGATACAAAGACTTGTGCGAAAGCATCGGAGCGAGGGGCTTTTTTCAAAAGCCTGTAAACATCGAGGAGCTACAGAAAAAACTATCTGGCCTGATCGTCCTCAGCCAAAAAGAGACGCAGCCGAAGCCCCGTGTTCGTTTGAGGGTGATGTTGAGGCTTCGTGGGATTGATTCGACCGATACGGATTTTGAAATCGTGACCGCTACCGAGAATGTCAGCGCGAGTGGTTTTCTGTGCGGATGCTCGGCCCTCGTGGGGCTGAATTCGATTGTGGAAGTTTTTCTCGCGGCCGATGGAGCCCCTTTTGCCGGGAAGGCGCGGGTCACACAGGTAAATTGGCCGGGGACAGTAGGTCAAAGGTGTGATTTCGAGTTCCTTGAGAAGCCCATCGACTGGATATTGCAATAAATGGCAGGGAAGCATCGTCCCTAGCTCGGACAACATTCTACTACTCACGATTTCTCAGTCGTACGTTTTCGGCGCACGGGAGCTGCCGAAGCGCGTCTCACTTTCACCGTCGGTTTTTGCTTCGCACTTTTAACCGACGGATCACCCGTAGCAGCTTTTTCCACATCGCCTCCGCCATCGCGAGCGATGTCCGCCAGCAACCGCTTACTAATAACGGAACGAGGCTCTTCTGCGGTGACATCTTGCGCGGAAGCATATTGATCCCGATGTTTTATGAGCAGCCAGGATTTGCCCGAGCTACTGCCGTAACCGTGCGTTCGTACTAACACCCACGAACCCTTTAGCTTTTTCCCGTCCAGCGTGAACTTTAAATCTCCTTTTTGCAGTACGGCGTCCACGTCTTCTACTTCCGGCTCCCAGGTTCCGTTGTCCCAGACCATCACGGTGCCCCCGCCGTATTCGCCTTCGGGTATCACGCCCTCGAAGGATGCGTACTCAACGGGATGGTCTTCCACCTGCATCGCCAGGCGTTTTACTGACGGATCCAGGGACGGTCCTTTGGGGACGGCCCAGGAAAGTAGCGTCCCATGCCATTCGAGCCGAAAATCGTAATGAAGTTGCGTGGCTCGATGCTTCTGAATGACGTAAAGAAAATCGGAATCCTGCTTCTTGCCGCGGGCGCCCTTGCCCGGGGGTTCAGGAGAAATCTCGAATCGGCGTTTCTTCTTATAGTCTTCAAGTGTCATGGTGATTCTCCGATTGGTGAATGCTGAACGCATGGCGCGTGAGAGTCATACAATTCACTAAAGCACGAATCAAGCAGGAAGTTTTTCCGAAGGCGGATAATGATGTTGCTGACGCCCAACGTCTCCATCGTATTTCTTCGTGGTTTTAAAGAGCTCAAAACGGCCGTCAGCGGCAAACCCCTTCACGCGATCACGGAGCGCCTGCATTTCTTCGGGCTTCATCGGCTGAAAACCCTTGGCGATGCCCAGATTTTGCTCCAGCACGCCGAGCGAGTCCATCCCGCTAATAGTAGTTGCCACGGGAAGACTCATGGCGTAGCGGAGAGCGTCTGAAGGCGTAGCTGCACCGCGGGTGACAATTTCACCTGACCCTCCCATGCTCTTCATTCCGAGGACCGCAATACCGCGACGATTGGCCTCCGGCATCACGTGAGTCTCAAAGCTACGGAACGTGGCGTCCAAGCAGTTCAGCGGCATCTGCACAGCATCGAAGGGAAAATCCTGCGTGAGCATCCTTAAGTGAATTGCAGGATCTTTGTGACCGGTAAATCCGATAAAACGCACTTTTCCTTGTTGCTTCGCTGCCAGCAAAGCGTCCGCCGCCCCGCCGGGAGCGAATATGAGGTCCGGATCGTTGTAATAAATCACTTCATGAATCTGCCAAAGATCCAGATGGTCGGTCTGAAGGCGGCGCAATGATTCTTCAAGCTGTTGCATGGCAATATCCTTGCCGCGTCCATGGGTACAGACCTTGGTCATCACGAACGCCTGATCGCGCTTGCCTTTCAGCGCTGTACCGAGTCGCTCTTCGCTCAACCCGTCGTGATAGTCCCAGCAGTTGTCGAAAAAATTAATTCCAGCATCGAGTGCACGTTCGACAAGCTCGCTGGCCTCATTCTGATCTTTGGTCGAACCAAGATGGTAACCGCCTACTCCTATAGCGGAGACTTGGACGCCTGTGTTTCCAAGTGGACGCTGCGGTACCTGATCGGGAAGAGTTCCTCGTGGTCCTTGCCCCGCCAACCCTAGATTTGGATTCACCAGCGCTGAAGCTGTCAGCACGGCTGCCCCCTTTACGAACGTTCGACGACTGACGACTTTCTCCTCCGACACGGGGCCTCCCGCACTTGGGTTTTACTTCGGAATAACCGGGTATGGGTGCCCAGTGTTTCCTGTCGCCTGCGTCATTTCCTTAACTTCTTCCGATTGCATATCAAGCGGGAATCCATGCGCCATGCGCGCCTCTGGGTTATCAAATTTCAGCGATACTTTATACAACTCAAAATGTCCGTCTGCTGAAACCTCGCGGGTACGATCTCGCAGCGCCTGCATTTCGTCTGGAGTCATGGGTTGAAAATCTCGCGCGACCTTCAAGTTCTGATGCAGCACGTCCAAGCGCTCCATCCCGGTGATTGTAGTAGCCACGGGGAGGCTCATGGCGTAACGCAAAGCTTCTTCCGCGCTTACCGCGCCTTGCTGAATAGGTTCACCGTGGCCGCTCATAGGTTTCATGCCCAGAGGCGCGATACCTCGGCGAACGAGTTCCGGCAAAACCTGGATCTCAAAGCTGTGAAAGTTTGCGTCAAAAGAATTCAACGGCATTTGCACCGCGTCAAACGGAAAATCGGTTTGCAGCATTCGCAAGTGAATTGCGGGATCCTTGTGGCCGGTGAAACCGAGGAAGCGAACTTTACCTTGCTCCTTTGCTTTCAGTAGAGCTTCGGCGGCGCCACCCGGCCGCATGAAAAGAGCCGGATCGTTCTCGAAACAAACTCCGTGTACTTGCCAAAGATCGAGATGGTCGGTCTGAAACCTGTTGAGGGATTGTTCGAGCATCTGCATGGCCAAGGAACCATCGCGGCCATGCGTACAGACTTTGGTCATCAAAAAGACCTTGTCGCGAAGGCCTTTAAGACCTTTTCCCATCCAGTTTTCGCTTTTGCCGAGATGGTATTCCCAGCAGTTGTCGAAAAACGTGATTCCTCCGTCTACTGCTTCGTGAACCAGCTTGATGGCGGTCTGTTCGTCCTGCGCGTCCCCGAGATGATGCCCCCCGAATCCGAGCGCGGAAATCTGTACATCATGCTTCCCGAATTTCCTGAGGGGTATCGTGCCACCGCTAACCGGAGAAGCTGAAGGTTCCTGAGCTCGCAGACTGGAAGCCGTTGGTCGCATAGTCCCCGCCTGAAGGTCAAGCTTCGATGATTCGATTGCGCACCGCATACCGGACTAGCTCACTTACGGTATGAATTTGAAGTTTGCGCATGACGTTAGCGCGATGAGTCTCGGCCGTCTTTACGCTGATGTTTAGAAGCCCCGCTACTTCCTTGCTGCTCTTGCCCTCTGACAGAAGCTGAATGATTTCCCGTTCGCGTGTCGTTATTCGGCTTCGAGGCCCTTCCGTTCTTGGGGAAATGCTTCCAGTGCTCGAATTGAGAATCACCTCGGTCACGCGCGGGGCGAAAAACGGCTTGTGATTTGCCAGGTTGTCGAGAGCGATGGACAGGTCGCGGTCCGAGTCGGACTTAACAATGTAACCTCGTATGCCGGCTTCGATAACGTCTCGAATAAGTTGATCCGAGTAGTGCACGGATAACATTAGAATCTCGGTTTTCTCCGACACTTTCTGGATTTTCTTGGCAGCCTCCAGACCGTTCAATTCAGGCATGGTAATGTCCAAAATCGCAATGTCCGGTTTGAGTTCTTTCGCTTTGGCTACCGCTTGCAATCCCGTTTGTGCCTCGCCGCAGATTTCCCAGCCCTTCTTGGTTTCGATGATCGATTTGATACCGCGCCGCATTAAGTCGTGGTCGTCCGCTATCAAGACCTTGATTGTATTCATAGGTAGGCCCCGCTCCCCAAGGTTCAATTTTTAAAATGACCCATCAGGCTGCCTTAGTGCCTTACTGGGAGCCATACTGTGATTACAGCAGATTCCCGGAGGCGTCCCTGTAGATGCTCCACGTGCGTACGATGTGCGCGGGCATCCCGCTCGTAGCTGGAACGCAGCTCTCAACATCGCCGCTCTCGCTGTTTTCGCGTAAGAAATTAACGCAAAGTATTGTGCTGCACCAAACAGCGGGCAACTTAGAATCTATACCATGGCGCGAGGATGGGAAAGCAAGGCCGTCGAAGGTCAGGTTCAGGAGTTCGAGTCCAAAGAGAATCGTGCGCACAAAAGGCAGTTAACTCAGACGCAGGTAGAAATTCGCCGCCAGAGGGAGATACTCTTGCTGTCGCGAGCTCGCGTCGAGAAGCAGTTGCAATCTACCGAAGACCCGCGCTACCGCGAACAGCTCAACCGCGCTCTGGCCGATCTCGACGCACAACTCTCCAAATTGAAAGAAACCGATTAAGCAAACTGCCAGTTCGACGTCCACCCGAATATTTACTATTTTCCCGGCAATACATCAATCGTGCGGGTGCGGTGGATCGGAGTCGTCGATGAAAACGACACCTACACCGTTCTGGCTTTTTTCACGCCCGGCATCAAAATGAACGACAGTGCCGCGCAAAGAAAGAACGCTCGAAGCCGTCGGATCACCCGTAGCTTCCATCACTACGCGCACTTCCGACTGCAATTTCGGCCGGTTGGTCAAACAAAGGTATGCTCCTTGTAAGTTCAAATCGCGCACGGTGGCCTTTTCTTCGAATGCCCTACCATCCTCGGACAGCCCACTGACGATGGCAGTGAATCGGAACCGGCGCCGCTGTCCCGCTCGTGACGCGCGCATCTCCACATTAACGCCGCGCTCGCTCATCGTGATGGACATTCCCTCGGTGGCTCCCCACGTGGCGGGGAATTCCTGCCTCGCGGCCGAAAGGAAACCATCCACCGCTTTGTCAGTTGAGTCAGGGTCGTGGTGAAAGAGAACCAGGTTTCTGACCTTCGCCTCTCGCGCAATCTTCACGCCTTCCAGCCAGCTCGAATGGCCCCAACCCTTGCGTTCCGACGCGAGTTGTTCCGGAGAGTATTGAGAGTCGTAAACCAACACATCCGCTCCCTGAGCGAGTTGCCGAAGGTTCTGATCAAACTCCGGCACGCCGGGCTCATTGTCCGTGGCATAGACCAACGAGCCGCCCGATGTATCCAAGCGATAGCCCAGGCATCCTTGGGGATGGTTTAGGAATCTGGCGGTAATTTGAGTGCCGTTTATTTCCCATTTGTCGCCGCCACTTAGCTCGTGAAATTCGCGAGCCGCCGTCATCAGGCTAATTTCCACCGGAAAGTACGGTTTGGCGAGTTGTGCTTCCAGGACCTGACGAAGACTATCAGGCCCCAGGTATTTCGACTGAAAACTATAGAAGTGGAACCGATTTTGCGATTGGAAGAACGGATTGAAAAATGGAATGCCTTGGATGTGGTCCCAGTGGTAATGCGTAACGAGAATGTGGGCTTCGATGCCGTGGCCGCCCTGTGCCCTTGCCCAACGGTTCCCCAGCATGCGCAATCCGGTGCCACAGTCCAGAATAAACCGGGTACCGTCGGGGGCTGTGAGTTCCAAACACGGTGTGTTGCCACCATAGCGCCATGTATCGCGCTCAAGCGTCGGCGTCGAGCCGCGCACTCCCCAGAAAGTCAGTTTGGTAACGTGGTGGGTCATCGCCGAAGCGAATCTTGACGTTCCCGGCCTCGCTCCATCACAATTTCAGAGCTTTGGGAACTGCTGCAATGGTAGGCGGTGGCGGCGATTGAAGTCAATCCAGTTTCGTCTGCAGAGTTCATTCCGGATGCAGTCGCTGTTTTCGTCTTATTCGGTCGCAAACAGCAATCCCAGGACTGTGCACCGGCGCGCCCAGCGAGTAGAATTTAACCGATGGAATCGCAGTCACAAGGACCGGCGGGGCATAGCCACGATCACGGCCACAGCCATGGCCCGGGCGGCCATCCGCATGTTCATTTGCCGCTCGACGGTCTGACCGGCATCCTTGGCGCGGCCGTTGTTGCGACGTTCGTCTTGGTGGCAGTCGAACTAGCCGCCGGCTACGCTGGCCACTCCATCGCGCTGATCAGCGATGCCCTTCATAACCTGACAGATGTGCCAACCCTTGTAATCTCCTGGCTCGGTATGCGATGGGCTAAGCGTCCTCCGACGGCGGAAAAAACCTATGGCTATCATCGAGCGGGAATTCTAGCGGCGTTTGTGAACGCGACGCTCTTAGCAATCCTGTCGCTATTCTTGATATATGAATCCGTTGCCCGATTGCGCCATCCGGTGGAAGTCCAAACCGGTATCATGCTCTGGGTTTCACTTTTGGCCCTCGTGATCAACAGCGGCATCACTCTAGCCGTTCACAGCGGTCGGCACGATCTGAACATCCGTGGTGTCTGGATTCATAATCTAGGCGATGCGCTTTCAAATGTCGCGATCGTAGTAGGCGCGCTTTCCATTCGCTGGACCGGAGCGCTTTGGATAGATCCGATCATTGGTATCGGCATCGGCGTGATGGTGCTTTGGTCGGGAATCGGCATTCTGCGCGAAAGCAGCCACATCCTTCTCGAAGGACTACCGAGGGAGATGCGCCTCGATGCCGTGGCTAACGCGGTGCTGCGCGTGGAAGGTGTGCAGGAAGTTCACGACATTCACATCTGGACTTTGGGCACCGATTTAACCGCGCTATCGTGCCACATATGTATTCCCGACATGCATATGGAAGAGAGCGAAAGAATACTCAAACAAGTTCGGGACGTGCTGGCGCACGACTTCAAAATTACGCACACCACAATCCAATTCGAACGCGCAGGACTACCTTCGGAAGCCGGGCTCTACATGCCTGAACCTGCCCCTCGCTCGGAAACTTAGAGAATCCTCAGTTTTTGACCTTTAAATAGCTAGGCTTCAGAGAGGCGATTGAAGCGGCGTACCGCGCTCTTGATTAACTCTCAGCGTGGAATCTGAATCGAGGTCGCTCGCGGGGATCGTGTAGCGGCTGCCTGCTGCGGTGATGTACACAATCTTGTCATTAAAGTGCGTGAACGCCACTGCTTGAATCCACGTTCCGTCCGTCATGACCAGCGTGAACTCTCCTTCATCAGGGAGGGGTGCCGGGGCTTCAGGTTCTGTCGCGCCCTGCCGAGTCTCAGAATTCTCCTGACCGGCCTGACTATCTGAAGTTTGTTCCCCGATCACAGCCGAGCTTCGTTGCGACTGACTCTGCCGCGGATGGTCGATCGATTGCTCGCCGCTCGATTGTTCTGCGTCTGCCTGTTCAACCGGCTCTTGGTCGGTAGCTTCCTCGCTGTCAGGTGAGACCCAATAGGGCATTCCGCCATAAAACAAATAAAATCCGGTTGTCCGGATCGGGGTCCTAGATGGCAGATTCGGAATGGGAAAGGGTTTATGACGATTGACAGCACTTCCTATGACTTGCCGCTGCGCAGAGTGCGCGAAACCGGGCTCGGCGGATGCGCGAACATTCGCTCGGCTCGCATTCGTCCCCTGTGTACCGCTTGCGTGTGAAGAGCCTACAGTCGACGAAGTAGAGTGCGCCGCGGGCGCTTGCGAGCCGCGCTGTGCTCCGGCAAGCGGACAAACACAAAGAGCTATGCCAAGAACCGCGAGAATCGGGCCGGATTGAAGCCTAACTTTCAATGCTCTTTCACGCTCTATGGATAAGACGCACGGCACATACCCGCGGTTGCTCGGATTCTACACCTCCGCGACTTCAGATTCATCATCGGCGTAAAAACTCCTCATACGCTCACTCCCTGGGAACCGACCGTCATCCCCTGGTGTCTATCATCTGTGATTCGCTCCTTGGGCGTCCGGGGAGATGTGCACGCATGCTTTTCCCCTAGGGCCGGATGTGCTATAAACATGCGTTCGAAGGACGCTCAGTATGCCGCTACCAAACGTGTTTAGTCGCTCGGCGGACGAAGCGGAGTCACTGGCCGGTCCTGGCTCGCCGAAACCGGAGCCCGAAATCGCATCCGCGTTCTGCCCGAGTTGTTCGGCCCGGCTGGCACAGCGAAGTTGCAAGCTGATTTGTCCCGCTTGCGGTTATTATATGTCGTGCTCGGATTTTTACTGAACGAGGTCACGCGGGAAAGTAAACTGTGTGCCTTCTTCTGTACGCGTATTACGGCTAGGATAAAACGGATTTAAGACTTTCAGGAGGCGCGAACGTGGCACTTAGGATGACGGATCAGGAAGTGAATGGCGTTACCGTGCTGGAGATTGAAGGGCGCATTGTGCTGGGCGAAGAGAGCAACGCATTTCGCGAGAAGGTGAAAAGCTTGCTGGCTGCGGGCAAGAAAAAGATCGTGCTGAACCTCGCGAACGTTGGCTACATTGACAGCGCTGGTCTCGGTACGCTTGTTGCCACGTTTCACAGCGCTCGCTCGCAAGGCGCCACGCTCAAGCTGGCCAACTTGGGTTCCAAATTCAAGGAAGTCCTTCAGGTGACCAAGCTGATGACCGTGTTCGACACATACGACAGCGAGGCTCTTGCCGTTCAAAGCTTCGCCAAGTAATCCTGGCGGAACGCTTTTAAATGCGGCCCAGGTCCACTCTGGGCCGCTTCTTCTTCCGAGTTATTGATCGACGTTGCCCTCAATCCGATAAATGGCCAGCCCGCTCAGCAGCTTGGGGTAGAAGTCTGTGGATTTTTGAGGCAGAACGCCGCCGTCTAGAGCAATTTCAACAACCTGCTGTACGCGGACTGGATTCAACAAACACGCCAGTTGTGATTCGCCCTGATCCACCGCTGCGATTGCCGTTTCGAAATCGCGCTCGTAACTTAAGTTTTTCTCCGCTTCGACAGCCGCGGCCGTGATTCCCAATCCTTTTTCCAGAATTAAGCGATGCAGCAACACGACGTCCAGCCCACGTTGCGCTTCAGACATATCCGGCAATAGCGTCTCGAGATCCGCGTCCTTCCGCAGCAGGAACAAATAGAATGCGCCCGCGTTTCCGTCAATTGTGCCGGGATAGATTCCGATAGCTCGGCGACCGTGGTTCTGGCCTGCAAAGTCCTTGCGGAACTCGGCGTAGCTCGCGGCGCGCTCTTCCGAATCGAGAAATGGATACGAATACCAATCAAAAACGGGAGTCAGTCTGTTGCGAAACTGTTGAAAGTCAAAATTCGCGACATTGCGAATCAGGCGATGCGTGGGCAGGATGGTCAATCCCCGCGAGTGCGTGTTTATAAATGTCATCATCGCAAATTCATGGGCCGCCAGCGGATCGATTTTTCCGAGCCGCCCGCGGTTTTCGTTGCGAAAGTTCAAAGCGGTTTCGTAGCGGTGATGCCCGTCGGCGATGATGATTTTCTTATCTGCCATGGCCGCCTGAATTCGGCGGATGAACGCCGCGTCCGTAACTGGCCACAGCCGGTGCGTTACTTCGAATTCATCGTGCAGTTCCAACGGCGTGGGCGTGCGCGCAGTTTCTTCCAGGTAGGTGTCAATCTGCCTGGGCGCGTCATCGTACAGCATGAAGAGCTGGCCCGTCTGGACGTGTGTGTGCCGCAACAATTCAATGCGATCGGCTTTTGGAGCGGACAACGTGCGCTCGTGAGGGAATACGATCTTCGCCTCGTAATCCTCCAGGCGGCCCAGCGCAATAAACCCAATTCGTACTTTGCGCGTGTGCGTGCTCGGAACCATATACTCCTGCGAGTACACGTACATGCAGGGAGCTTGGTCTTGCGCCAAAATCCGCTGTGCCATCCACTCGTTGATTTTTTGGGCGGCACGGGTATACACGTTATTCTCGCTGGTATCGTCAGGAAAGGACTTCCCCTTTTCAATTGCAATCAGGTTGTAGGGGCTCGTGGCGTAATACCGCTCCTGCATTAGGGGAGTGATTTTGTCGTAGGGTTGAGTGAGCACGTCGGCCAGCTTGACGCGGTTTGTATCGTAACGCAGGGCGCGAAAGGGATGAACTTCAGCCATGGAGCCTCTCGTAGCGGAGCGAGCGCCGCAGGAGCAAAACATTGTAACAGCGAGCGCGGTTTAAGTTGTAGCCCTCACATGCAGGGGCCGTCGAACTTCGCGGCTGGGCTGAGTGACAATTCCGTTCGCCCCACATAAAATCTGAACGTTCTCGCAGGGACTTCCTTAGGAGCGCCTCGAATGTCGTCTGAGGAGAATCGTTTTTCCGACGTACGAGCTCTAATCTTCGATCTCGACGGCACGCTAATCGATTCAAAACTCGACTTGGCTCTTTCCATCAATGCCATGCTCAAGCGCATGGGCCGGTCAGCGCTGGCACACAACGAGATTTTCGGAATGGTCGGAAATGGCGCGCCTGCGCTCGTTCGGCGAGCTTTGGAGGCCGAAACCTTGGAAACCGCGAGCGACGAGGAAGCCGACACCGGCCTCGCCTACTTTCTGAGCTATTACCGCAATCACATGCTCGACAACACAGTGACCTATCCTGGAGTCCGCGAAGGATTGGCGCTTCTCGAACATCATCCCATGGCTGTTTTGACCAACAAGCCGGTCAACTTCAGCCGCGCAATTCTAGACGGCCTCGGTCTCTCAGGCTATTTCCGGTATGTTTACGGCGGCAATAGCTTTGAAAAGAAGAAGCCACATCCCATGGGAGTGGAGACCTTGTTGCGAGAGCTCGACGCGAAGCCCGAGGAAGCGATGATCGTCGGAGATTCCGAGGTGGATATTCAGACCGCGCGCAACTCTGGCATTTGGGCCTGCGGAGTGACTTACGGTCTTGGTGCTGAGGGTCTGCGCGCATTTCCGCCAGACCTAATGCTGGATAGCCTCACCGAGCTTCCCCCTTACCTTAACATCCGCGTGCCATAGGACCTGCCGTTCGGTGCACCGCCGCTTATTTCGTCCCGTACGCGTTCTTATACCACTGCCAAGTGCGCTCCAAGCCTTCTTCGAAATGAACCCGCGGTTCGTAGCCAAGCACTTTTTGTGCGAGCGTGACATCCGCCTGAGAATCGCGAATATCGCCGGTGCGCGGCGGATCATATTTAGCCTGGATTTTCTTGCCGGTGATTTTCTCGAGAAGCTTTAGAACTTTATTGAGCGTGATGCGTTCCCCAGTGCCGCCGTTAAATACCATTCCGGATGCGCCCTTGGCCTCGCACGCGCGCAAAGTCTGATCCACGATATTCTCGATAAAGGTGAAATCGCGCGACTGCTCGCCGTCTCCGTACACTACCGGCTGTTGCCCTTCGATCACTGCGAGCATGAACCGCGAAAGCACTCCTGAATATTGCGAGCTAGGGTCCTGCCGCGGGCCGAAGACGTTGAAGTAGCGAACGCACACATTTTCCAGACCATAAACACGGCCAAAAACCTGAGCGTAGAGTTCGCCGACATATTTTGTGATTCCATAGGGAGAAATGGGGTCCGACCGCATAGCCTCGGTTTTCGGAAGCGTAGGGGTCTCTCCATACGCGGAAGAGGAAGCGGCGTAAACGAAACGACGCACTTCGGCATCCCGCGCAGCCACCAGCACGTTCAAAGTACCATCAATATTTACGTGGTTTGTCTCGATGGGGTTCAGGACGGAGCGGGGGACGGAGGTTCGTGCCGCCAGGTGAATTATGAAATCGGCACCGTGGCATGCGGATTGCACGGTTGCCAAATCCGTGATGCTTCCAACGTGCAGGTCAATCTTGCCGCGAACATCAGCGAGGTTCGATTCCTTTCCTGCGGATAGATCATCCAGCACTGTCACCTGCTGGCCGCGGCGAACAAGCTCGTCCACTACGTTTGAGCCTATGAACCCGGCGCCTCCCGTAACCAGGTAGCGCATGCAGGGAATCTCCTTGGCGCACCACACTTCGTGGAATTGTTATCTCGGAACCGGTTTACTATAGCTTGGCGACCGCTGCCGGGACATAATAATTCGTCCCGTCGCCCCCAAGCAACTTCAACAACGGCGCGAACGTGTACGCATCCATGAAGACGAAACGTGAACAATTTCCTTGGAATCTAGCGTCCACGTTGTCTTTTCCCTTGCTCATCGCCGTCCTGTGTCTCCCAACTCTCAGCGTGACCGGTCAAATCTCATCCCGTGGATTCTTTAAGACAATTCGCTCCGCGGCTGGTGCCCTCAACGAGCCACCCATGCCGTTCCGTATCGGCGAAACGTTGATCTATCATGTTTCCTGGGCTGGATTCTCAAACGCGGCGACGGCAGAACTGAGCGTACCGGAACATCGCGAGATCCTTGGCTGGAGGACATGGCATTTCCGGGCTTCCGCTCATACCCTGAGTCCACTTAGAACATTTATGACCGTCGATGATCAGCTAGATTCATACGCCGATGTGAAAACGTTTGAGAGCCGCCAGTACGAAACTCATCTCAGCGAAATGGGCAGCACTGAAAATCAGATATTGCATCCTTCTTCAGTAGCCCAACCGCATCGGGTTGCTATTCCTATGGTGGCGGTGTTGCCGGGCACTCTTGACCCGCTCGGAACTCTATTCGAGCTGCGTACCGTCGACTGGCGTCAGACGGCTGAGTTCCGGGCACCAGTCTACGATGGGGAGGACCTCCTCGAAATTCGTGCTCGCCTTGAAGTACCAAATGAAACCGTAGCCGTTGACGTGGGTAATTTCTCGGCGACGCGCATTTCCATACACCTCTACAAAAAGGGTGCGGAGGTAACGCGGGAGAGTTTCTCGTTGTGGCTGGCCAGCGATCCATCGCGGACGCCTGTTCTGTTGCAGGCCGAGCTTCCTATGGGTAGCGTGCGGGTTGAACTAACTTCATCCCGGCGGTAATTTTCAGTTTGCGAGTGTCTCCGGAATTTAGTTTTCCGGCACGACCCAGTCTTCGGGAGGGAAATCAATTTGCCAGAACGTAGGCGAGGGGTTCAAGAACTCGACACCCATCTGCGCCTTTCCTGCCTGTGTGTTTCCCAGGTAAACAATCCGGCATTCTTGCGTCTGTTGCGTGGCGTTATTCGACACAAAGATCTTCTGGTTAGCGACGACTTGTGCAGCCAGCGAGATCAGAGCGCCGTGAGCATTGACCACAAGCGTTCGCGTTTCTTCGTTAAAGTCCTGATTCTTCGCTGTTTTTCCGCGTACCAGAATTGGTACGCTCAGAAGCACGCGCATACTGCGGCGCCGGCCTGGATCGCTGATCCAATTCTGTTTGTCTTTTTGGGTTGTTAGCGGAGCTCCCATAATCTCAAACCATAGCTTCCAATAGTGCGCGGGGCAATAGAACTATTTTACTAGTTGCGTGTTTGAGTAAACAGGCAAGGGAACAGCCCTGCACGGAGACATAGAATAACTAACTCCCACGCCAAGAGGTGGTTTGACAGGTTTTGGAGAGCTCAGCAGTTGACGATTTTTTCGCGGCCTTGCTTAACGTGGCGTGTGGCATTCCGCGTATCTACCACCAACTGGGCATTCTTTACGATCTCATTGAAATCGTAGCTGGAATGGTCGGTCGAAATCAGCACGCAGTCATATTTTGCCAGGCGCTCCGGACTCAGTTCCACCGATCGCATTTTCGAGAAATCGTAGTGCCGCATCTTAAACAAGGCCGGAAAATACGGGTCGTTGTAATCGAGCAGCGCGCCATTTCCAGTCAGCAATTCGAGCAGTTTGAGAGATGGGGATTCCCTCAAATCATCCACGTCCTTCTTATAAGCCATTCCGAGTAGCAATACTTTCGAGCCTTTCAAGCTTTTTTCTCGCTCATTTAGGGCTTTTACCAGCGCGTCCACCACGTGATACGGCATCGCAGTGTTGATCTCTCCTGCCAATTCGATAAAACGCGTGGCGAAATCGTATTCCCGCGCTTTCCAGGATAGATAGTAAGGGTCAACGGGTATGCAGTGCCCTCCAAGGCCAGGCCCCGGATAAAACGGCATAAAGCCGAACGGCTTCGTTGCCGCGCTGTCAATCACTTCCCAGATATCGAGATCCATCCGCAACGAGAGCTGCTTGAGCTCGTTTACAAGCGCGATGTTCACGCAGCGAAATATATTCTCGAGCAGCTTCACCATTTCCGCCGCACGCGTGGAACTCACCGGAACCACCTTCGAAACAATTTGCGCGTAAAGTCCCGTAGCCGCCCGCCCGCTGGGAGGATTGATGCCCCCGACTATCTTGGGAATCTGCGCTAGCCCATATTGCTTATTTCCAGGGTCTTCGCGCTCCGGAGAAAATGCCAAATAAAAATCCGTCGCAACATTTTCGGTCCCCTCGCCCCTCGCGATGGGGCAGTGCAAGCCGCCCTTTTCCAAAATCGGCAGCACGAGTTCTTCGGTAGTCCCCGGGTAAGTGGTACTTTCGAGAACGATAAGCTGGTTGCGTTGCAGGTTCGGAGCAATCGATTGCGCCGTTTTTTCCACGTAGCTCAGGTCCGGCTCGCGGCGTTCGTCCAGCGGCGTAGGCACGCAGATGAGCACCGCATCCATTTCGCGCAACTTCGTGAAATCCGTGGTCGCATCGAAACGTTTTCCCTGGACGTGATGATTGATCTTGTCGGCCGATATGTGCTGGATGTAGGACTGCCCGGCATTTAGCTTCTTTATTTTCTCCTGGTCGGTATCGAATCCCGTCACTCGGTGGCCCACATCTGCGAATCGCAGCGCCAGCGGAAGGCCTACGTAGCCGCACCCGATAATGCCGATTCTAAGGTCCTTTCCTGCGAAAAACTCTGGCTTGCGATCAACAGCCATGCTGTTTCCTCTCTTGGCGAGCAATCACGACGCGGTTCCAGCGTCAAAGAGCCGCAAATTAAGTGCAAAACACTATAACAAGAATCCGAACGAGCATAAACATTGCTGCGCTTAGACGTGCGAAGACTGCAAATCAATTCCGCATCTTTGGACTGGAATACACACGGCTCCGCCATGGACGTCCGATTCGTCCACTGAGAGTAGCGCTCGCAGGAAGTAAAGGCTAAGACAGGAGTCAGTATGCGTTGCGGCCAATCATTGCGGAAAGAACGGTCAGCACGATAATACGAAGATCGAAGAAAAAGCTCCAGTTCTGTAAGTAATATAAATCATATTCCAGGCGCTTCTGAATGGACGTGTCCCCTCGCCAACCATTCACTTGCGCCCACCCTGTAATCCCCGCCTTTAGCCAATGCCGGTTGTTATATCGCGTTATATCATTCAGAAATTTTTGCACGAAGTGCGGGCGCTCGGGCCGCGGGCCTACAACGCTCATGTCGCCTTTGAGAACATTGATAAACTGCGGCAGCTCATCCAGGCTTGTCTTTCGCAAAAACGCACCCACTCTGGTTCTTCCAGAATCATTCTCGGTGGTCCAGTGGGTATCGCTTTCCGAGCACTCGCAGACTTTCATGGTCCGGAACTTCAGCATATGGAAAAGCTTGCCGTTGAGTCCTACGCGATCCTGCGAAAAAAACACCGGCCCCGGCGATGTGCAGCGGATGCCGAGCATGATTAACGCGAGGGCCGGGGCCGTCACGATAAGTACGGATGTGGAAAACACAATGTCAAACGCGCGCTTCAGGAGATTGTAGTCCAGCGATTCGGCGGGAGTTGTGGTGAGATCGAGCATTTGCATGCGCCCGAGCTGAAAGAGCCTCTCGCGCACTACAATGCCTTCTCCTAGGTCCACGATGGCGCGCATCGGAATTCTCAAGTGCTCGAGAGCCTTAAGTATCTTCGGGATTTCGTTAAACTCGGCCGGATCGATTGCGATCACGGCCTCATCGATGCCTTGCTCAACGTCCAGTTCGCCCAGTGCTTCCAGTTCGTGGACAGGCTTGTCGGTCGATGCCGCCAACTGCCCAGGCAAGCGTACGAAACCAGCCACTTGGCACGATCCTAGTGGCATTTTTTGCAGCCGGAGCACGGCCGCATGGGCGAACTTATCGGCCCCTACGACCAGCAGGCGAAGCGGCTTACCACCGCCGACTTTCAATCGAACGTAGACTCGAAAGCATGTCCGCATGGACACCGTTAGGATCAACAGAAGTACACCCCATAGCGCGAATAGTCCGCGCGGGAAAACTAGATCCTGGCTAAAAAAAAGCGCGGCAAGCAACACGGCGCTGTTTGCTGCATTCGCAGCCAGCGCTGCGCGAAGGCCAGTGCGTTCTCGAAAGAGCTCGTCAACATTCGTCACGCCATAGTGCTCGGCGAGCGCGGCCCAGACGAGTGTTGCGACAGCCAACAATCTGAAGTGGGCGTAGGAATCAAAGTCAGTCAGGCGTCCAAGACTGTTCCATATATGAGTCCATGTCTCCCAGCCCAATTCGAAGGCCAGGAAAGGAAGTAGATAGGTTATGACTCTAAGACAGAAACGATAGTATTTCAGGCGAAGTATCATTTGGCGGAACCCCTTGCTCTTCGTGTCCCCGGCTTCGAAAATCAACGCGAATTCGTCGGAGGTTAGCGCGATAGAAAAGCTTTCATCTATTTCAGCGATCAGAGCGCGGAAGGGGTTTTTTATATGCGAGTTTCAAAAGCCTTCAACATGTGCACTTGCAACAGCGCAAGAGTGGGAAGAAACGGTAGGCCAACCATCCGGTAAATTAACCATCCAGGAGTTCTTTTGGAGCAGGTGAGAGCCCGGTAGTGCACAAAGTGCTCAAGAAGAATTCGTCGTAGGCCCGCAGCACGGTGGCTTTCGTGAAATGACGTTCGGCGTAAGCACGTGCGTTAGCGCCGAGCACGCGCCGCAATTCCGGGTTTCCTTTCAATGAAACTATGGCTGCGATGAGCGCCGCGGGATTCTCGGCCGGTACGGTTACTCCGCAGTTCGCGCGATGGATTACGCGAGCCGCTTCGCTGTTCTCGTTCACCGCTGCTACGATGGGCCGCCCCGCAGCCATGTAAGTCAAAAGCTTGCAAGGAATCACCGCATCTTCCATCGCAGCGATCTGGTTCAGCAAGAGTACGTTCGCGGCAGCATACATCTGCGGCAAATCTTCGGCGGGTTGCAGAGGCAATATAGTGAGAGTGGAGGCGCGATCTTCCGCTGCGTGTTTCAACGCCGCCAGGTCTTCGCCCTGGCCCACAAGAACCCATGCCAAGTCTTTCTCGCCTTGAGAGCCTTCGGCCGCCCTCACGACATTCATCAGGTTCTGTTTCTTCCCCATATTGCCGCTGTGAAGGATGAGGAATTGTTCGCGTGAGAAACCATGGGCGCGCCTAAATGTCCCATCGGCATCCACGGGACGAATTCGTTCGGTGTCAGCCCAATCCGGAATCAGCTGTAATTTCTCAGCCGGCACACCGCGAGCGCTCAGCCTATCGATAAAACCCTGGCACAAGCAAACAACCGTACGCGACCTTCGGTAAATAAACCCCTCGAGCGACCGTGCCATGCGAATCGCCAAGCCCTCCTCTAAGATCCCAGTTGCGAGTGCAGCATCGGAAGCCAGATCCGTCAGCTTGATAACGTAGGGCGCTCGTTTTATTTTCCCCAAAACGTAAGCCGCGAGTCCAACGGTGGGAGGAGGGCACGAGCAATAGATCACGTCGAACCTACCCACGAAAAGTGCGGCGATAAACGCGGCGATTGTGAAAGTGAAGTCGTAAACCAGGCGTTCGATCACGCGACTAGGCCTGCTGGGGACAAAGTGCGCCACACGATGAACTATGACCCCGTTGATAATTTCACGGCGGTAGAGTGACCCGCGGTAACCGTCCCATACCCGCCACTCCGGGTAGTACGGAAACGCTGTCACAACTATTACCTCGTGACCTTCAGCGGCCAAATGCTCACACAGTCCCGTTGTGAACGGACCAACAGAGGTCTTTTCCGGTGCATAGTTAATTCCGATGACTAGAATGCGCACAAAAAGAATTCGCAGGGGCAGGAGGAAGTGAGCGCGTCGATCATTTTTAGCCCGTTGCTGCCAGCTCGGAGCTCATTCTCATTTTCATTCTTGGCTGTCCCAGTTCTTGAGCGATCCAAGCGTAAGTGATCCCCAAGCCACGCTCGAGCGAGATCGAAGGCTCCCAGCCCAGTGTTTTCCGCAAAAGACCGTTGTCGCTGTTCCTTCCCCGGACTCCTTGCGGCTTGTTCGGGTCGTGGTGCTTCGTCAGCTCTTTGCCGGCGATGGAACACACCAAGTCCACCAGCCCATCCACGCTGATTAGCCGGTCGGTGCCCAGATTCAGAGGCTCACGACATTCCGACGCCATCAACCGCATGAGCCCTTCCACGCAATCGTCCACGTACATGAAAGACCGCGTCCGCCGTCCATCTCCCCAGATATCGACGATTCCGCCGTCAGGCGCCAGTGCTACTTTGCGGCATACCGCGGCAGGCGCTTTCTCGCGCCCGCCGTCGTAGGTCCCCAGAGGACCGTAGACATTGTGGAATCGCACAATCCTAGTCTCGAATTGATAATCCTGCCGGTAGTAGAGGCACAGTTGCTCCGCATAAAGCTTTTCCCAACCGTACCCTGGCTCTGGATCGGCAGGAAATGCGTCGGACTCCTTTAGCGGCTTCACGTCTGTGTCCGTTTGCTTTGACTGCGCGTAGACGCACGCCGATGACGAAAATAGAAAACGGCACACATTCTGAACGCGGCTTGCCTCCAGCATCTGGGCGTTAATTAAAATGTTGTTTCGGGCAGGCGCCGCATGGTTGGCAGTGATAAAACCGATTCCACCCATGTCGGCCGCGAGGTTGTAAACCTGATCGATTCCGCCCCGCGTGGACAATAGGCAGTTCTCAAGTGTCCGGAGATCCAGGAGCTCAAATTCGTCCGCCGCCGAACTCTGATATTCCGGATGTTTTAGATCGGCGCCACGAACCCAGTGTCCTTCGGCCTTCAGCCGATTCACAAGATGATGGCCGATGAAGCCACCTGCGCCGGTAACTAGAATGCGAAGTTTGCTTTTCATGGGTTGATTCATCCTTTTTTTGAAGAAAATATTTTCAGAGGCAGAAAACGAATTGATCAGAGTTTCTTCGCTACAACCACTAGAGCGTCACCTCGGCCCACACAATTTGCGAGGACTAAGAAGGGGAACAGCAAGGCCTTTCCGGCGAACATAACCAGAGGAAACAGAAATGGATTTCGAAGTTGCCGGGTCGGCTGACCACGGCGGAAAAACGCAAGGACAACAAGGGAAGAAGCCAGCCAAGCAGCGGGCGATGCCTGGCGGGCTCGAACTCCGGTACAGCCGGCATCGCGCAACAAACGGTCCAAAGAACTCGTGGAGAAATGCGCAACGTGAAATGGTACGTGCCAGTTGATCCAGGAGCGAGCGAACAAAGATCTCTGCCAACTCCTGCTATTCGGACAGCTGATCCAGATCTCGCCACCGGGTTTCAATATTCGCGCCACGCCTTGGAGCATTTGCCCCGGAGCGAGCGAGTGTTCGAGGACGTTCGAGAGCACGGCCACATCGTAAAGAGCAGCAGGTTCGAAATCGCAGATGTCACACGTTTGAACCGTGAATCCAGCCTCCCGCGCCACCGCTGCCGCTTCCTCGCTTAACTCCAGGCCAGTAACCTGAAAACCATTTCGAGCGAATATCTTGAGACCGCGCCCCTCATTGCAGCCAATATCCAGCAAGCGCCCTGTGCCCCTGCGTCCATGAAACGAAACATCGCCATCCGACCATATCCACAAGCGGTACAGAAAGGAATTAAGGAAATATCCGCGCATCCTGGTATAGAGAGTTTTTTTCTCTCCACAGAAGTTGTAATGGTTCTCGTAGAGCTGTCGGAGCTCGCTAGGATCGGGAAGCGGATAGATTTGCTCTAGCCCGCATTCCCGGCAACGCCGGATTTCATAACTTCCATCAATTCCGTAACGCGTGTCGAAGAGATCGCTTAGCAAATTCTCAAGCGACCCTCCGCAATCCAGGCAAGTAGCCTCGCGTTTTAGGCGGGTTTCTTCCGCCTCGTTGATGGCATCGCTGGATGAAAGCTGATTCATGGAATTCTCTGTCGCGAGACGAGCCAAATCGCATGGCTTCATTTTCGGCATAGCAGGACGGGCTGCCAATCCTGAGGCCCCACAAGCATCTCCATCGTCTGAAATCCGATCTCGCGAGCAGTGTGAAATAGGAATTCCTCTTCATATGCCACCGCTGCTTCCGGCACGGCCAGTGATTCCACGCGAGCGTTACCCATCTTGAATCGGAATGAGTGCCGATCGCCTAACGTCGGCGGCGGATGGTCCATCGAAAAACAGAACATGGCCATGGAGCAACCCGGCTTCAACACTCTGTAACTTTCGCGGCAATAGTTCACCATCTCCTTTTCGAGGAGGTGGGTGAACAACGAGGATGAAAAAACGAGATCTGCACTTGCATCTTCCAGCGGAAGTTCATAGTAAGTGCCCACTCGTCCTTTTGTGTTATAGGCTTTGCTGCCATGCTCAGAGCGATAGAATTCGAATCGTGTGCGGTCGAAATTCGCGCGACACCAATTCAGCATTTCCTCGTCGATATCAATTCCAATATATCTTCCCGAAAATGTTTCGTATTTGAATTGATAATCCCGCAACGGATGTGCAAATCGTCCGCAGCCGCACCCGATGTCCACAATTGTGGAATCAAGCCGGAACAGGCCGGCATGAAATGCATGCGTCCAGAAATCCCTGGCTTCATTCAAATAGAATATCTGGTTGGCAAACATACGGTTTCCAACGCCAACCCGAATGCGCATGTGATTCGGAGGAATTCGCGAAAATTCCTCGTACATGTAGTTGGGAAGAAGATCGAATGAGTTCATTAGAGCCTTGAAAAGCGGGTTGTAAGTAAGTCGCGCGGCAGAAGGTATGACCCGCCGGAGTGCACGATCTATCTTCATTTGTTATTTCCTCGGGCGGTCAAAGCGCTCTCATCTCCCACTTGGAAGAGGGACGGGAATGTCGGCGTGGGATTCACTTTCTTGCCAAAAATTCGTTGCGATCGGAAGTTTTTTTGCCAATCTCCTGAACCTCATACCCCCACGAAGCCAGCAGAACGCGGCATTCGCGCTCGACATCGACTCCATGAGTGGCCAAGAACAAAACTGGCCGGTAACCCTCGAAAACGTGCTTGGCTCCGCGCAGGGCGAGCAATTCCGTCCCTTCGATGTCCATTTTGATGAAGTCTGGTGGAGCGATCCTGGAGCTTTCTACCAAAGAATCCAGACTTGTAGTCGAAACCAGTGCGCTCCCGTTCCGTGCTAAATGACCCATCAACCCGCTCGGCTCGGTCTGGAACCGCGATTTTCCAATCGTATCGCTGATGGCAAAAGGAAGAACCTCCACATTGTGGGCATGATTCAATTCGAGGTGGCTCCGCAAGTAGGGAAGGTTCCGAGGCGCCGGCTCGAATGCAAATACCTTTCCGTGTCCAACCAGCAAACTGGAAAGCAGCGAATAAAATCCGACGTTGGCGCCTATATCGTAAAAGACTGCCCCGGGCCACACTTCCCTGGCAATCACCTGCTGCTTTTCATATTCATAAGACCCGAGCCAGCACCCGTGAGTAGAAGAGCCGCTTATCCATCGCTTCCCGCGAAGTGGCCCCTGCAGGATCGGTAATATTAATTCGTCGGGCAGCAGCACGAGGGGAAGCCGAGCAAGTTTTCCGAGCGTAGTGTCTCTTGAAAGACCGGAAAAATTCATATCGATGCGGACTCGGGCGCCCGCCACGCCGCTGCGTTACTTGTCAGTCCCTTCTCCAATTGCAAGCTCCCGGAGAGAATGAAGGCAAGGATGAAAGTGATGAAGTTATCCTCAAAGGAAGACCGCGCTACCCAGATAAAAAGCACAAACATCACGGCGGACAGGAGCGCATGGCTTTGCATTTGCCCGGCAGAGCTTGAGGAAAACTTCATAACGATCCCGGTTGCTAATGGGAACAGCAGCAGACTGAACGGCCCAAAATTTGCATAACACTCGCCGAATTGCGTGACTGCCAGACTCCCAAGATTCCCAGGCTCGTAGAGAGCCGCCATATGGACTGAAAATCCGGCTGGCTTCTCCGGGTAAATACTTCTGGGAATCAGAAAATATAGGGCTCTCGCATAAGACCCGCCGTACAGGTAATCGTACCGATTTCCAAAGTCGTTAATCATATGCAGCAGAATCATGACGTCATTGCCTTCGAACGCGTCCATCAGAGAGGTCATCGACCTATTTCCCAGATCGCCTTCGGTATAAGCTGGAATATCTTTCGCGATAGTGCTGAGATCGTGACGGAAAAAGTTCCAGGCACTGAAAACGAAAATCAAAACCGGAGCAGCCGCCAGCAGAATCGCAATGGGCTGTTTTCTTCTATACAGCCAGCACGAAGCGGCAAATGACACCAGGTAAAGCGCAAAGAAAATGCGGTTCCCGGTCATGGCGATCTGCAAGAGAAAGCAAAACATAATCAGGATAGAAAAACTCCAGTCGACCTTGCGGCGTTTTACTTCTAAATGTGTGAACAACGCGGCTGCTGCCGTGAAGAGAATCTGATTTGCTTGCGAAAACTGAGAGAACAGCACGTATGCATCGCCCAATCGCCCGACCAACTGTTCCTGCCGGTTGTACCAATGAGAGACGAGAAAGACACTGACGCCCCCCACCATTCGAATCATCATGATGTAAGTAAAAATGGCGAGACCAACTGTAACGATGAGCGTCTTCTTCAGGCGGAATTCATTGATGATTCCCTTAGTCCCTTGCTGCCATTCGCCGGCCGCAGGCGTGAATGAAAGTACGGCGAGAAACGAAAACAGCAGCGCAGCCCAGACGACCACGATTGGAATTAGAAACTCCCCGGTGGAAAGGTCCACCTTTGAATAACTGTCGTTTACCTGGTAGAACGAAGGGATCTGATATCCGCCGTTGAAAACGATCAAAGTCAAAGGCGCGAGCACAAAAAACGCGAGCCCGAGAATCCACCCCAGAATCGGCGTTAACTCTGCCGAATGTTGGCGCAATTTCACCATTACCCTCCATAAAATTACCAGGAGGATCGCGATCATAAATAAATATGGAATTCTCATGTTGCTTTTCTCATTCCAGAGTTCAACGGGAAAGTGTTCAAGCGCTTACGATTCTTTCAAAAAGACTTATGTACTTCCGCGCTGCGTTCTCCCAGGAATAAAACGAAATGTTCCGGAGATTGTGAGCGGCTTGCGAGGTCATGGTTGTCGTGTCGTCCCAGAGCGACAGAATCAGTTTCACGAGTTCTTGTACGTCCAATGGGCTGAATAGATTTAACTGGAGTTTCCGCTCGAGTTCCTCATTGGGAGGAATTCTGGCGGCTATAATCGGCGTACCGGCGGCCGCCGCTTCCAATACCGGTAGACAGCTTGATTCATAGAGCCCTGCCGCAATTACAAACTCGGCTTTTTGGTACAGCCCAACCAGATCTTCAAAGGGCACTTTGCCTAGGTAAAGTGCGTACTCCATTGCTTCATCGGAAATGAATTTTGCGATGGCCGGCGCCGCGGAGAATTCGGCCCCGGTCATTACCAGCGGAATCCTCGTGCCCTCGCGTTCTTCGATTTGTCTCAGAGCTTTGAGCACCGTCAAATGGTTCTTATGCGGCCAAAGCTGCGCGGGATAGAACAGAAATCTTTTGGGAAGATCGTAGCGCGAACAAAGCCGCGCGGTATCTCGCCGCTCGGCAAAGCTCTCCACCGTCACCCCTTCTGAAATCATTTCTACTCGCTCGGACAGCATGTCTGGGAAATGAGCGAGCATGTCTGCTTTCATGAACTCGCTGCTCGCTTGCAAATGGCTCGCATGACAGGCGCTCAGCTCATATGTGATCTTCCGACTCAACCTTTTTCCCCAAGTGAAGAATTGCGGATAGTGAACATGCTGAATGTCGTGCATCGATAGTACCGACGGTCTGCGCGTATTGAAGCTTTGCAACACGACGCTGGGGGTGTAGATAATGTCGGAATCCGAATCCATCTTCTCTTGAATTCCATGGTAGGCCAGATTGCTCGCGAACTTGTAAAATCTGCGGCTGCCAGAGAGCAAGCCCGCCTGGCAGAGTCTTTTCCGGAAGGCCAAAGTCCGGTCCTCTGTAACGATTCTCTCGAAATTGGGCCATTTCCCGATTTTTTCAAAGATATGCTGGTTCGACTGCGTGACATACAAGATGAAATGGTGCCCGTTTCCTGCTGCTGCAAATCCATCGAGAAGTCCTAGAGTGAAAGTGTTCAATCCCCCCACGTAAAGCGGATCGATACGTAGGCAGTTAATCCCGATTCGCATAAAAACGTCGAATCTGTCCGATTACAAAAGATTGCTCTTCGTCAGTCAGACTGTACGAAGAAGGCAGGGAAATGCCTCGTTTGTAAATCTGTTCGCTGATCCGAAAATCCCGGTCTATATTCCGGATGTGCTTGCCATCTGCGTAGCAAGGTTGCTGGTGGAGAGGGCAAAAGAATCCACGCGTTTGTATATTCTGATTGGCTAGGAAAAGTGAAAGCTCTTCTGGGTTCTCGCAAAGAAATGATGTAAACCAAAAAACGGGTTCGCAACGTGAATCGATCTGTACTGGGAGAAAACTCTTGAGTTCGCGCAGTTTCTCCACGTAGCGATCGCGGATCTCGCGCTTCTTGAGGACGATTTGGGGTAGTTTTTTCATCTGCGCGATCCCGATAGCTGCCTGCATGTCTGTGAACGCGAAATTAAATCCAATGGACTCGTGTATAAACGTCCCCTTCTTCTTGCGACCGTGATTTTTCAGCTGGTAAGCCGCGGTGGCCAGTGCATCGTCGTTCGTCAGCACCACACCTCCCTCGCCGCAAGTTACGGTCTTGTTGCCGTAATAAGAAAGAATTCCCATTTCCCCGAACGTACCGACGTGTTGGCCGTTAAAGCGCACGCCGATGCCTTCGGCGGCATCTTCAATTATTTTCAATCTATGTTGGCGAGCAAAAGCGATTACCGCCGTCATGTCGGCGCTTTGCCCGTAAAGATGGACGGGCATCACGCCGCGGGTCCGCTTCGTCACCAGCGCCTTCGCCTTTTCCATATCGATGCAGAACGTATCTTCCCGGACTTCGCAAAGCACAGGTTCGGCGCCGGCCAGAATCACCGCATTGGCCGTCGCTGCGAAAGTGAGATTGGGAATGATCACTTCATCGCCGCTGCCGATTCCAAGTGCTTTTAAGCAGACGAACAGCGCCATCGTCCCATTGCACACCGCAATGGCGTGCTTCGATCCCGTGAGCCGAGCGGTCATCGCTTCGAATTCGCGTGTCAATTCGTGCTCCGTCACAAAAGTCGAGTGAATTACCCGCTCGAGTTCGCGCAGTTCACTATCGTCAATCCATGGCTCGATCTGGACGATGTGCGCAAGCGCAGTGTGTTGTTCTGGATTCGTCATGTTCAGTTGTCCGGCTTGGAAGTTGTAGAAACGGGAGGCTAGAGTTGTGGTCTAGAGTTGAGCGCGGTTGTTATCGAGTCATTTGAATCACGCTGCTTCACAAAATGCCTTAACGGTTTGACTTCGCCGGTCTCGACGTTTACAACCGGCAGGTGCTCTATCAATTTAATCCGGTCATCGCCCCTGGTGTAGGTCAAGTGTCCCGATGAATCTCTCGCTTCCCTGAATTTGCTGGTTACATACACTTCTTGCGGCTCCAGACTCTTGAAATCGCCAGCCACATCCGACCGCACGAAAAAAGCGTTGTGTCCCCAACAATTCGAGCCCACGAGTATGTAACCCTTCTTTGTTCCCAGGGAGTGCAGCGCCGCCAACGAACTACCGTAGTAAAGATTGGAATGATGCGCCGAAGTTCTGTTGAAGTCGTCTCTATAGGGAACAGCAACGGGCGCGAGTTTAAAAAGCCCGTTGTACTCGACGATTACGATCCGGGGCCTTATGGATTGGATAGCTTCCCATATCCAATAGTCATTGCCGTCAATATCAATCGATAAGAGCCCGACATCCGGCGAAAATCCGGACTGGCATAGCAGCTCGTTAATGTTCGCCCTGGTAATCCACGCGGCGTTGGCCTGAAGGTCGTATTGCCAGTAAATCGGATCCCGGTGAATCGCGCGAATGTCCACCTTGCAACCGTCCAGCACCATTCCTTGCCAGTTGTTGTTGAGCATCAGGAATCTCGTATTGCTTTCCTCGTAGTTCTCCACTCCAAACTCGATGAAAGTCTCATTCTCGATGCGTAATTTGCTGATCAGGTGTTGAATGATTCCGTCCTCATCCCACTGAGAAAATACTTTGAATCCCACTTCACGAAAACTTGCTGTTATAGGAAGACTCGCCGCACGCCACGCCATCTCTTTACCCTGAAGGAGAAGTGCAGCTTCGTCGTAACGGCTGATTTCTCTTCTCAACCTTTTATAAATTAACTTCAATCGCTTCTTTACTAGCAGCCTCCCGCCGAGCGAATATCCCGTTATCGCTCGCGGTTCCTTCGTTTCAGATTGTGAGGCTGCGGCCGGAAAGGCCGGTACGACCGCGCTCAAATATACGGAATCTGATTTCCTCATAGTTTCCGCTCCATTCTTCTGTATAAATATCGCGAAAGTCTCTTTCCTAGAGAAGGGCGGCGATACATTCGTCGGAATTCAGCAGCAAAATCGGGGAGCAACTCCACCAACTCAGGGAGGCGGATGTAGGAGTTTCCGCCAGACAACAGTGAGGCTTGTAAAATTGACTCGCGCCGGCAGTGCACGCCGGAACCATCCAATCCGATGTTATAAACTTTTGAAACCGTTGACAGCATAGCGACCGCGTCATGCTTGGCGTGAGCGTAGGCCCATCGGATAGCCCAGGAGTCAACCGCGCCCGCCATTTGCAGGCCGAGCATGTAGGAGAGATCGCTTCCGCCACGATTTAGTAATTTTTGCCGATTTTTATCCTTGCGGAACTCTTCATAGTCCGAAACGTTCCAATCCGCGCACTCCCAGCGGTTCTTCCATGTGCCCCAGCCCCAGGAGCTGCTGCGATAGGAACAAAATGCATCGTATCCATAACCTTCAGGCGGTCTGACCGCAAAATTAAACCCGCTTACTGAGAAAATCCGCGACTCTTTTTCGTACTCATCCAACATTTCGTTCATAAAAGTCAGAAAATCAGTTGAGGTCAGCAAATCGTCTTCCATCACGATCTGGCGCTCGTGCACCTGAAACATCTCCGTCACGCCGTTGATCACCGATTTTGCCAATCCGGAGTTTAACTCGCGCTGAGTAATCGTTACGGAACGAAAGCCTTGGATGGATCGAATATATCGCCGCACTTCTTCCACCGCCGCTCTATCGGCTTCGTTTTTTGAGCCGTCGGAAAAAATAAACAATTGGCTCTGGGCCGCCAAATCGTTCGCAACAAGAGATTCCACTGTTCTGCGTGTATGATCGGGCCGGTTATAAACAAATAAAACCACCGGCGCCAGTTCCTGCTCAAAAGCGTTGAGTGAGTTTCGGCGGTTTGGCGATATCGAAGAATTGCGACTCGGAAAGTGTTGTGGCCTGCCTGTCCCGGGGACCGCCGTCGCTTGCTCCGGGGATTTTTTCGCAACCTCGAAGAGAAAACCCAATCCTAGGACCACTGAGTATGTAGCTCCTGAAAGCAGCATCCCATACACCGCTCCCTTCAAGCCGGAGTGTCTAACCAGAGGAATTCCGAGAAGCAGAGTGGCCGCACCACTGGCGAAATATGCGTAGAACACTAGCCTGGGCTTTTCGGCGGCCTTTAAAGCATCGTTCATCGTGTTGCCGATTCCCATCAGCAGGGGCAACAGCGCCAATACGAAGAGCAATGGGACAACGCCATCGAACTTTCCCCCGTATAGAACGTGAATTGTGGAACGTCCGGCGAACCTGACGCCCGCTGCAAATAGTCCGGTCATACATACCGTTGCCAGACCGACTTTTCTCCAAAGTGCGAAGTATTCTCCCATTCGCCCAGCCGCGAAATGCGCGGCCAGCGCGGGCAACACCAGGTAATTCACGGCTATGAAAAGTTGATCAACCGGGGTCACGAGGATATAAATCGCTTTGAGCTGGGCGACGTCTTTTACCGACAGTAATCCTGCAACCAGCCAGTAATAACCCTGCGTGGTCAACTGAAACACGAAAGCCGTCGCCAATACCCATTTCGCGTATTTCCAATGTTCTTGCCAGTAGCGCGGCTCGGCCTGCAGGAATGCTATCCGCGGTTTTAGCCTCCGGAACTCTCCGGAGAAACCCGCGCCGGCCGCGACCCATCCAAGCGCAAGAATCAGGAAGGCGGAGAAGCCGTTCAGCAGGCGAAAGTGAGCGGCCGCCAAAAGCCCGCAGGTTATCGATACAAAAAAAAGGCAAGAGACTTTCGCCGCCCATTCCGCACGCCCTTCTACGTAGAACGCGCGCCTGAAAAACGAGCTTGAAAGAAGTACTCCAACCGCCAGTGCCAGACCGGCGAGTGCGTGGGAACCGAGACGAGGTGCGAAGACTCTTAAGATTCCGCAGACCAGTAACAGGCACGCCGTGAGAACGCCCATTACAATTGTGTTGCTACCAGTCATCAGGCTGACATATTCCGAAAAACGATCCCGGTAGCGCCCGGAGCCGTACACCGTGTAAGGCTCCAGTATTGCCGCATTGTGAAGGCCGGAAAGAAACGTATAGACCGAGTACGATAGCGCGAACATTCCGTACTCTTCCTTGCTTTGCGTGCGTGCGAGCATCACGTTGACTAGAAAAATCCCGCCCACGGAAAACGCTTGGTCCACCAGGCTGTATGCTAGGGGGGTGGCTTTCGAAAAGTTTGCCACGGTGCCGCGCGAGAATCCCCTGCCCGGATCCCGACGATTGACCGGTAATGCTGGGCCGCAGGCCGGTTCGGTCGCATCAAGGTTTCGCTCTGTCGTTATTGAGGAAGCGCTTTCCATTTACAGCCTGCATAACTTTGGGGGATCGCTGATCGTAGGTAGAGAACTATTGGTTCAACGAGAGCCGTTTCTTTCGTGGCTGCGGGCTTTCGGGTCTCTACATTCGTTCGATGTCGGCAGTTTCTACTTCCACTGAAGCGGATCGGGCGATCAAGTCAATCGACACAACCACGCGGTTTGCTTTCTTTTTGCGAATCAAAATTCCTTCGGCTCCCTGAAGCGCCCCGCGCACGATTCTCACCTTTCGGCCCGCTGTCAGGTAGGGATGCGGCTCGGCTCGAAGTTGAGGAAGTAATGTGTTTTTCAAAAACTCGATTTCGCATACAGACAGCATCGCGGGATGACCGTTAAAACCCACCAGGTTCACGACACTGGGAACACGTAAAACGTCCACCCGGTCCCGAAGGCCAATTCGCACAAAAACATATCCGTCGAAAAGCGGCAGTTCGATTCGCTTCTTTCGATCTGCCCAGCGCCGAACAGTCCCGTACAGTGGCAGGAAATGTTCGATGTTCCGCTCAAGGAATTGTTTTGCGACCTGCTTCTCGTGATTCGCGCACGTGTAGACAGCGTACCAATGAGGTTCCGCAGACTCGCCGGGATGTAGCATAAATCTATCGCGGGAGGGAATTGTGAGATTTGAGCCGATGATCATTGACGATGGGTGAGTCTAGGTACAGCTTCGCCCCGCGGCTTACAGGGGATAATTGTTCTATCTCGTTTCTTGCGTGTTACTTACGCCGATAAAGGCTTACTGCTCTCTGGCGGCGCGCTGGCTGAGTGCGAGGTCTCTGAAACCGTGCCCAATCTTCCCGAGCCGTTCTGCGACCTGCGGAGGACGCCCGCGTTCACCGTCTGCAATACTTCACGCGCTAGAACCTTGCGCGGATCTCGATGGTCAATTTCCCGCCAGCTGGACGCCAGGAAGATCCAGAACATGGCTCCCGCCACCGAAAGGCAAGTGCCGAGAACCGTAATTAGCATGCGTGGCGGGTATGACCTTCTCTCCGGCACTTCGGCCGAATCAATCACTTTCACGCTCGGAGTCTCTTTCACCTCTTGCACTTTCGCGAGCTCGTTTTCCTGCGTTAGCGTTTCAAAAACGGCTTCCTGCACCTTCGTCTGCCGATACAAGTCGGCATACGTGACGCCCAGCAGCGGAAGGTCGCGAATTGATGGATACAGCGGCTGAGCCGTAGAACGAGTGACTTCCACAGAGGGCTCGGAATGTCCTCTCAAGTCTTGCAATCGTCGCTGCAGCTCGTCGACCCGCGCCTGCGTGGCGCGTACGCGCACGTTCCCGGCGGTATAGACTTGTTTCAGGCTCTCCAGTTCAGTTTGTGCCGCAATCAACTGGCCTTCGAGCGTCCCAGCCGCTTCGATCATCGCTTTGCCCTGCGCTTCAATATTAATTGCGGTGTTTTTGCTGGCGAATTCGCTGAAGTTCTGCTCTGCGTTTTCCAAGTCGCCGCGCACTTCCACCAGGCGCCCTTCCAGGAACACTCGTTCCCGATGCGCCGAAGAAGTGTTTAGCTCAATCACGACGCTGTTCAGCTCCGTCACATAGGCGCGCGCCAGCTCGGCAGCGCGCTTCGCATTGCGGTCGGTCACCATAATGGTGATGATTCCACTCTTCAAATCTTCCGCGATCTGTGTGCTTTCTTGAAGACGCAGCCTTGCATCCGCTCGTATCCGCGATCCGTATACCTTCTCTAGACCGAACTGCGTGACTAAGCGGTCCTGAACGGTTCTCGTCAGCAAAATAGCCGTGAAAAGAGCGCCAGTGCTTTTCAGACCCAATAAATCTCCCGCTATGCCGCCAAGCCCGCCCGCTTTTCCGGACAATGCCGCCATCATCATCAAGCTGCTGGACGATTGGCTGTCCGGCGGCATCAATCGCGTTGTGGATTCATATCGCACCGGAATTACAAACGCAGTCAGCAGGGACGCCAACAGGCCCAGGCCGGCTACGCGTCCCAGCAATTCACGTCGGCTCCAGAACAAACGGATTCGTGCCACCCTTCTTTCGCGAACAGCTTTGCCTTCGTCTGACGCCGCGAGATTTCCGTTGTTTCCAGAAATCTGCGCGAGCAACTCTTCTAAATTTGGAGAATCGACTCGCATCAGGACACCCGCTCCCGCCAGCCAAGGCATTTCTTTGAGCCCTCGCTCATCGCGTCGCACCCGGATGAAAGCCCAATTCCAAAGCGGTCATAAAATTTGTTTGCACTCCCTTGAACAGTATCGGGAAATGCGAAATGTGCTCGTATTGCACCTGAGCCTTGGCATAGAAGCCTGACTTCAAACCGATCTCGCTACGAATTCCATAGTCCTGCCATTCACCGCCCCCTGGAATAAAGTCGGGGCGAACCGAGCTGTGCTTGTATACAAATTGAACGGTGTCACGCGGTGAGATCCAATAGGTTGACCACAGTTGAATCGCGCGTCCTTCGCGTCCTACCGTATTCCCAATCAAATTGCCGTCGTTGGTGTATCCGTCCCGATACAGAGAGTTCCAATAGTTCAAGTGCCCGTCGGCTTGACTTGGGCCGACGTCCGGAGACTCGGTCGACACCGCCTCCATATGAAAGTCGAGCTTCGAAATTCCAGGAAACCGCGTAAGGTAAATTCCGGGACGATACGGATTCTTCGCCGGCACTTCCCAGGCAATGAGTTTGTCATCGGCGTACACTTCGCCGTAAAACACGATGTAGTTGTGCACTCCGGGAACGTAGAACGTCCAGTCCATTCCTGAGTGACCATCGCCGGGCGTAGAGCCCGTCGTCGTGGGGTTGTAACCAAAAAAACTATAAAAGAAATTGGCCGGTGTTAGAGGATTGCCGCCGACTCCGCCGATTGTCACCGTGCGACCCAAACCAATCTCCAGGCATGACCAGGGCTTAAAACTGATTTTGTTTCCATAAATAAACGGTCGTGGAATAAAATCATGTCCTCCGAGCCTTCCGATGAATTGATCCATTCGCACCGGTCCGAGAAACCCCAAAACCCCCGGCAACTCAAATGGTTCAGGGTTTACGAGCCGAATCATATCGACGGGTGCTGCGTTGTCGCTCCACAGCAACGAACCGCCCGGTCCCGGCGCCCAGGAAAGGCTTTGTCTCCCCGCTGCGATTTGCCAGTTCCTTACGTCCAGAGTGATGTAGGCATCCAGCAATTCAGGGCGGTTGACCACAGCAACCCGCACATCGGGAGGCTCGGGAACAAAATCCCGCACGGCGATTATTTGGCGCGCGGCCTCCGGCAGCGGGGGGGCGGAAGGCGCGTGCTGATATTCAGCGCGTAAGTAAATCGCCAGTGGTCCCGCAGCCGCGCGGAACGCTCCGCCAGCCTGCCCATTCGTTCCGCGTTCAAACGGACGCCCGAAATCGTAGGAAATCGTTTGTCCGAAGTGATAGCTATCCGTCAGCGCAGGCCCGCTGATAGACACAACTCGCGCGTAAATGGATTCCACGTTTGCCGTTAAAATTTGTCCTCCATTCAGCAAGTTCTCCTCGTACGAGAATTCTCGCTGCAGGCTGGCTTGCAAATCATCGGCGCGCTCGCTCGGATTTTGATCCAGCTGCAAATTCTCGCCCGCCTCTTCTGTAAGACGAGCACATTCGATGCGCGTCCACGGCTGCATTCCGGCCATCGAAGTGGTCACGTAGCCAAGCGCCGTCAATCTTTCAAATGCCGGGTACACCCAGCTATCTAGCGGCACGAATGTGGAACCCATACTTTGGCGAGGCCTGTGATTTTCATCGTAGTCGCTGGACTCCGTGTGCGTTTCCCACGTTGCGCCATCCAACTCCGGATTGTGATGCGCACGATAAACGTGCTGCCCCACAAACCATCCGATTGCGCTTCCGATCAAAACGTCTGAGGGGAAGTGTTGCTTGGCCGTCAACCGAGACACGCTTACGGCTGACGCCAGTCCGTAAGCCAGAACGGACGTCAGCGGCCCGGGATATTCGTGCGCCACAACGCTCGCGACCGACCACGCGACTGCTGCGTGGTCCGAGGGCATCGAGCGGCCGCCTTGAAAGAAATTTCCGCGATAATCATTCGTCAACGGACCCTGCCGCCCGAAGGCGTATTCCAATGCTGTAGTTGCAACGTAACTGTCAGCCGCCGCTTCTCCCGCCAAGATTCCCGTCTCACGTTTGTGATCGTCATGCGTGACGTGGCCCCAAAGGTAGAATCCGCCGGCCAGCCCCGCCATTGAATAAAGTCCGTAGTTTGAAAAATCCGCGCTGTACTTCAAACGGCTCGGAGAATTGGAAAGGTGTTTGCTGAATTCAGAGTCGGTCGCCAACAGCCCGCCGGTCACCAGACCGAAAGGCACCAGCCACTCCGAGTCGGCTAGCTGCAATCGAAGCGGGCTTGTCCACATCGCTGTCTGATCCTTCTCAATGTTCTCAATCAGATTCAATCCCAGTGAATTGTCGTTCCGTTCGGATTTCAGCTTGATGTCCTTCACGCTGGATGACTCCTCGCCCTCTCCGCGCTGTTCAGCGCCGCCCGTGATTCGCGCCGTAGCTTCCGGAGTCTTGGGCTCCTCCTGAGCGTGCGCTCCACCGCTCTCGCCGAACGCTTGAAGGACGAAAAGAAAACAACAGTTCATCACCAGACTTTTTCTCCTTCGCTTCATCTCGATTCTCGTTAGAACCGCACGGCGATGACTATTGCGCTCGCCACGGATGCCGCCGTTTGCGCGGCTAGGAATACGTTTTGCCACTGCAACCCCCCGCCCAGCGCTTTTTCCGGAACTACCAGCGTGTCTCCGGGTTCCAGCGTTCGAGACATGGAGTCCCCGGCCCACACACTGCTGCTCGATCCGATCACCGAGCCATCAGCGCGAATTACGAAAATCGCTTTCTTGTTTGCAAGCTGTGTGGGCCCACCGGACTGGCTCAGATACCACTTCGCGCTCTTTCCCGGTCGGAAGGAGACGGCGGTTGGATTGAAAACTTGGCCCGTCACCATCACGAAACTGGGCCGCTTCGGTATCAATAGAGTGTCGCCGGCTCGAACATTGATGTCGGCATTGGTGTCTTTCCAATGATCCAGGTTTGAAGAAATACGGATCGTCACACGGCCGAGCGGAGGGTTGCTATTCAACAGCTCCAGGCTCGTCTGCCACTGCTGCAGAGCCATCTCTTTCGCTTGTTTTGACTTCGGATCCGCATCCGGCAAGAGTTGCAGCGTGGTTTGGGCATCCTGCACCCGGAGGATCATTTCGTTCTGCCCCTTGGCCTCCAACTCACGCACTTGCGTGCGCTGCAGAACGGCTCCGTAGGGGTAAGCGTCGCCTTGAAATCCTCCAGCTCGCTCGATAATTGAACTAAGTCTCTCGCCAGGTCGAATTCCGTATGTCCCCGGGTTTTTCACTTCACCTTTCACGCGTATGGAAGCGCCTAAATCGTTCCAGCCCGGAAGCTGTCCGATTGTGAGCACGTCGCCGTTGTGAAGCGCGACGTCTGATTTCGGGTCTCCCGCAAGCGCGGCGGAGATTGCTATGCTTTCGTGTTGCCCAGTTAGTTGACTTGGCTCTAAACCTTGGTTTCGGCTCCATTGATAATGAGTGAGGTCCGCGGACTGCGTTGCCGCGCTGAGCGTCAGTCCTCCTCCCACACGAATCAAATCTGCTACCTGCATATTGGTCGTCAGCGGATATCGTCCGGGCTTGGCCACTTCCCCCTGCACGCTCACAGTGGCCGGTTGCACTGCTTCCGGATTGCGGTGAACCAGCAGCCGATCTCGCGGCTGCATCAGGATGTTTTCGGCCGAATCGCCTGACAGCGCTTGCTCGAGATTTACACTGAATATTTTGAATTCGCCGTCTGGCAGATAACGAAATACTTGCGCATCTTCGGTCTGCGCGTCCGGCGCAAGTCCGCCCGCCAGATGCACCGCATCGCTCAAGCGTACTTGACCCGAAGTTCGGTAGGTTCCCGGTTGGCGCACGTCACCCCAAACGGAAACGGCCGGAGGATTCTCAAAATCGAACCTGCTGAAGATCCGAATTGTGTCCATCGCTTGTAAGAGCGGCGCTTGCGAGGGGTTTTTCAGCGCGCTAGACAAATCGAAACTTTCCACGCTGGGACGAAAATCGGGTGCGTTTAGCCGAATGATCTCCGCATACTGACTCGCAGGTTCCGGCAACAAGTCCTTGTAAGACGAAACCACATCGGTTACGCGCATTTCCGTGCGATAGGAGTAACGACCGGGGCGGATCACGTGGCCTTCGAGATAAACCGCATCCTGGTTGTACGGCGCGATGGGATAAATGCGGATGCGGTCGCCATCGTGAATTTCTAACGATTCCAGTTCCTTGGTAACTTCGGAAACTTGATCGGCTTGCGCAATATCTAAGCTCAACATCGTCCGCTTTTCGTGCGCTAGAATTCGTTGAACCTCGATGTGGCGCAACGCGGCAGTTGGCAGCAATCCCCCCGCCAACTCCAACACGCTGGCCAGACTTTTCTCGTCGCGCAACTCGTAAATCGCCGGACGCCGAACCATCCCTTCCACTGTTACTTGCGGACCGATAGGAGGCACCAGAACCGTGTCGCCACTTTCAAGGCGCAGTATGTCCGTCCTCACACCGCGCAGCAGCAGGTCGTACACATCCACCACCTGTACGAGTTGATCGCCCCGGTAATGCTTTAAGATCCGCAGTGAGCCCTCCGGAGTGGGCCCTCCGGCGGCTAACAGCGCGTTTAGTGGAGTCGAGAGCGAACTTACGTCGTAAGCGCCCGCGTTCTTTACATCGCCGACGTCGTAGATACGAATCGTTCGTAAGCGCCCGAGCGAAACGTCAGCCGACACATCGCGGAACTGTGTCCGCAGGATTCGCTGCAAGTTCTCCTGTACCTCCACGAGACTCTTTCCGCTAACCAGCAAGGGCCCGACTTCCGGCAGGCTGACGCGGCCTTCGTGATCTACGGTGCGGTAAAGCCGTTGCGCAACGCCTCCCCACAGATTGATCGACAAACCGTCCCCAGGTCCCACGACGTAGTCCGGTCCGACAGGAAAATCCATGGGAATAAGCTTTGAATCACGCGCGCCATGCGCGAAAACTTGCATTCCGAACCGCTGTGGCGTGGCGGGCTGCGGAAGGGCTTGCATGTACATGTCGTAGAGCGACGGAATATCGTCGTATGGATTCGCCGTACGAACCAGATCCGGGTGCCGCTCAGGCGGCGGCCCCACATTCGCAGTCCTGCTGAGGGAATTTTCTTCCGGCACTATTCCGTCCAAGCCCTCGCTCCGAAATGGGTGAGTGGTCGAACTCTCCGGTCGGTAAATTCTGGAACCGTCCGGCTGGAACATTGCCGATTCCTCTATTGCCTTGCGATTTTCCGGGCTTCCATCGAACGGTTCAGGCACGAATTGATCTCTGCGCTTTGTTGTCTGTCCCACGGAAAGTTCGCGTGGCATTCCATCGAAGCCGAAGCTGCCGGAGGATTGTCCGTAACTCGGAGAATCGTCGAGCGGCGAAGAAACCTCGGAGGACTCGCTGTCTCCTTGCTGTGTTTGCTGGTAATCCGTCTGAGTGGTCTGCGGATAACCGTAAGTATTTCTTGCCGGGGGATTTGCGGGTCTCGACTCCTCGCCGGAATTTTCCCCGGAAGCCGCATTCTGACGAGACGACTGTGAGCCCACGGCGGGAAATTCGGTCTTCCGTGCGGTGCAGTCGGAGTCCGGTCTGGAATCGCAGGATTTCGCATTTTGTAGCTCTTGCCCTCGGCGCTTTCGCGCATCTGATAACTCCTCCTCCTGGTCTTGAGCCAGCCATTTCGCGCGTTCGATAACCAGCAGGTTATGCGCTTGGGCCGCGTCCGAATCGGGATTCAACTTGGGCAGCAAATAGCCGTAACGCTGGACTAGTGCGGTAGCAACCGAACGGAATTGGGCGTCTTCCTCCAGCCGCTCGAAAATCGCATCGTTGGTCAAGTCGGATTCGCTTATAACCTGGCCATGATCCGTGGCGTCTTTCGCGACCCAATATTTCAACGCCACCATCAGCCCGGCGTCTTTGACCAGCACCGCTTTAATTTCTCCCGCAGACGCCGCCACGAGGCCCAGATTCTCCCGGCCTAACTCGGAGCTGCGCATGGGGGCGGGCCGTTGATTTTGCGACTGGGCCGCGACGCTTGGGTTGCCTGCGCCGATGCAGCAGGCCAACAGCGTGGTCAGGCATCCCACGGCATGACCGCCCGCGAAGGAAAGCGATCTTCGACGCGGCACGGTAAACATCATTCTCCGCCTCGCGCTGACATTCTTCGTTCCAGGTGGCCGCTGAGCTTGTCCTCCAACATCTGTACATCCGCCTCGACCATCACTTTCACCAAATCCCCGAATTTCGTACGGGGGGCCCATCCGAGTTTTCGGCGCGCTTTCGAAGCGTCGCCTACCAGCCGGTCGATTTCCGTAGGCCGGTAGTAGTCAGGATCTATTTCCACGTACGCCTGCCAATCGAGTCCCGCCTCCTGGAACGCAAGCTCCAGAAATTCCCGCACGGTATGCGCTTCTCCGGTCGCCAGAACGTAGTCGCCCGGCTCGCTCTGTTGCAGCATCTGCCACATCCCCTCGACGTATTCCGGCGCGTAGCCCCAATCGCGCTCTGCTTCCAGATTCCCGAGATAGAGTCGTTCCTGCAGACCATTCGATATTCGCGCGACGGCACGCGTGATTTTTCGCGTGACAAAATTTTCGCCTCGCCGGGGAGATTCGTGATTGAACAGGATTCCGTTCACCGCATAGAGTCCATAGCCGTCGCGCGCATTGGCAGTCATCCAGTAGCTGTAAAGTTTGGCGCAGCCATAGGGGCTGCGCGGCCGAAATGGCGTGTTCTCATTTTGCGAACCACCAACTGCCTGTCCGTACATTTCGCTGCTGGCCGCGTTATAGAAGCGCGCCGGGATTCCCGTCTCACGAATCGCGTCGAGTAGTCGTGTGGTTCCCAGCGCGGTGATGTCGCCTGTGTACTCGGGAATGTCGAAACTCACGCGCACGTGGCTTTGGGCGCCGAGATGGTAGATTTCATCCGGAGCGAGGCGGTATAGCAGCTTTGCCAAACTCGTCGCGTCCGAAAGATCGGCGAAGTGAAGATAAAATTGCGCGCCGCTCTCATGCCAATCAGGCAACAGATGGTCTACCCGGTTAGTGTTGAAACTGCTCGACCTCCGTTTGATCCCGTGAACTTCGTAACCTTTAGAGAGCAACAGTTCTGCGAGATAGGAACCGTCCTGCCCTGTTATGCCTGTAATCAGCGCTCGTTTTGTGTGGCTCTTGAGGTCCTGAGTCATTGGCGCGATTGTCCCGAGTTGCCCAAATCGTATTCGGTGCTCTCTTTGCAAGTCGTCGTTAATCCCATACTCAGTTTCAAAATGCTACCTCGGCCAAAGAAATCAGTTCCGTTTGGCTCTGTGTGCCACTCAGGATTCCCGGAACGGAACAGTTTCTTGGTTTTCAGGAGTGTGATTGCAAGCGCTTGGCCAATGTCGTTTCGGGCCTGCGAATCATTTGCTACGTTTCGTCGTACTTCGTTGTCATCCCTTCGCGCTTGCGTTATCCTCGTTTTTAATGGTCGACATTCACTGCCACATACTTTCAGGGCTTGATGACGGTGCCGAGTCGCTCGATATGTCTGTCGCGATGGCGGAAATGGCGGCGGAGGACGGTATTACCCACATTATTGCTACACCTCACGCCAGTCCAAATCACGAGTTCATTCCCAAACTGGTAAAATTGCGCTGCGATGAAATTCAGGCTCGCTTCGAAGGCCGCCTCACTCTCGCGACGGGGTGCGACTTCCATCTCAGCTTTGAAAATCTCCAGGAGATTCGACTCGATCCGACTCGCTTCACCCTCAATCAGAAAAACTACCTTCTCGTGGAGTTTGCGGATTTTTCCGTTCCAGCGTCCATGGACAACGCCCTCCACGAGCTGCAGCTGGCGGGGCTTCAGCCGGTTATCACGCATCCGGAGCGGAATCCGCTTATCCGGACGAAGCCGGAGCGGCTATTTCGTTGGCTGCGGCAGGGCTGTTACGTGCAGGTGACGGCGCAGTCGTTGCTGGGAAGATTCGGCAAGGCGGCACAGGCGGCGGCGGAGGAGTGGCTCGATGCGGGAGCGGTGCATTTTCTGGCGAGCGACGCGCACAACATTACGTCGAGACCGCTGCGCCTGAGCGAGGCGTTCGAACATTTGGAAAAGACTCGCGGCGAGGAACTCGCTCGCGCGCTGTTGGTTGATAATCCGCTGGCCGCGTTTGAGGGACGGGCGCTGCCGTTCGTTCCGGAGCTGGATGAAGATGTGGGACTTGCTCCGGGAGCAAACTCACCGCGGCGGCGAAAGCGTTTTTGGATTTTCTGAACGCTGCGGAAGGGCACCTTCTTCTTTGCCGCGTCGCTGTGCGGTGCAATCAAGAAAACGGCAGGCCCACTGTTCATCAGCGGAAGAGTTCCAGGATTTCTTCGTAGCGCTTGAACGGAGGAATCAAGTAGGCGCCGGCGATGCCGTAACTTCTTGCAGTGCGCGCCCAGTCGAGCATTTTCCTGGCGAGAACGAAACCACGATCGCGCGCCGTGTCTCCTGCTTTTTCCATTTCGCGGAGAGTGGCTTCGGGAATCACGATTCCGGGGACTTCGTTGTTCAGCCGCAGAGCTTGCTTGTAACTGGTGAGCGGCCACAGACCGACGATCACGGGCACCGGCGATTTTCCGCCCATGCGTTTCAGAAAAGAATTCCAATGCTCGGGATCGAAGATGGGCTGGGTCATGGCGAAGTGCGCGCCCGCTTCGATTTTTTCCTCGAAGCGGCGGAGCTCGTCGTCGATGTTCTCCGCGACCGGATTCACGGCGACGCCGATCGTAAAATTCGTTGCGCCGCCCAAACTCTTACCGGCCCAATCGGTTCCTTGATTGAGCCGCGCGAGAACTTTGACCAGGCCGATTGAATCCACTTCATATACTCCGCTGGTTTCGGGGTGATCGCCGAGCGACGGCGGGTCCCCGGTGATGGCGAGGACGTTGCGCACGCCGCCGACGGCCCAGGCGCCGAGGAGCATTGCTTGCAGGCCAATAATATTGGCGTCGCGGGTGGTGAGATGCGGAATGGTTTCGAAGCCGTGCGCTTCGAGCGCACCGGCGAGAACGAGAGCATCCATGCCGACGCGCGCCAGCGTTCCGCTATTGATGTCGATTGCATCGACTTCTCCCGACGCGATTACGCGGCCAGTCTGTTCGACAATGCGCTCGACTGTGACTCCCTTGGGCGGGTCGATTTCGACGGAGACGACGAATTTTTCGGCCTGGATCTTGCGCCAGAGTTTGCTGTCCGGCTCGCGCGTTGCGATGCGGCGAAATCTTTCGGCCGGCTCGAATACTTCGATGGAGCGCGCCTTGTCCGGCTTTGCGCCGCCAACCACCGCGGGGCGAATTTTCTTCACCGCTTCGGCAATGGCGCGAATGTGTTCCGGAGTGGTTCCGCAGCAGCCGCCGATCAAGCGAACTCCCAACTCGGAAGCTTCCTGTGCAAAGAGCGCGAAATATTCCGGCGAAGATCGCGGATAGACGGTGCGGTCGCCGACGCGCTTGGGGAATCCCGCGTTGGGCATGGCGGAGAGCGGCAGCCCAGAACAGGAAGCCAGGTCGCGCAGTATGGGAAGCAAGAGCTGCGGGCCAATGGTGCAATTCGCTCCGATGGACTGGATATTTTTGTCTTTCAGTTTTTCCCAGGCGTCCTGGGGGCGAGTGCCGCCGAAGGTGGATCCTTCGTCGGAGTAGGTCATCTGCGCGACGATGGGCAAACGCGAGAAGGAACGGATGGCGTCGATTGCGCGAAGCAACTCTCCGATGTCGCTGAAAGTTTCGAGGATAAAAAAATCCACGCCGCGTTCTTCGAGGGCCCCGGCTTGCTCCTTGAAGATGGCGAAGATCTGTTCGTCGGGAAGTTCGCGAACGTGCTGGACGATTCCGAGCGGGCCGATGGAGCCGGCGATCAAGACTTCGTGCTTGGCGGCTTCGCGCGCTTCGCGAGCGATTTTCACGCCACGATGATTCAGTTCCGCGACGCGGTCGGCCATTCCAAACTGGCCGAGCTTGTGGCGATTTGCCCCGAAGGTGTTGGTTTCGATGATTTGAGCGCCGGCTTCGAGGTAGCGCTGGTGGACGTGAAAGACGGCTTCGGAGTCGAGGGTATTTAGCTCGTCCACACAGCGCTGCGGGCCGACAAACTCGTAGAGCAGGGAGCCCATGGCTCCGTCGGCGACGAGAATTGAGTCGCGAAGGCGATCGTTGAAGTCTTCGATTTTCATCGGGCGGCTGCTCGCTTAGTTTTTTGCATGGGCGATAAACGGATAAGTATAGCATCCGAGCGCAAGCCTCCCTTTGCTCGCGACTGCGACCAATTCTAGTGCCGGGTAGAATTTGTGCTCTCCTTTGTTTTCAGTCGGTTACAGTGTTTTCTACTCGCGGGGCTGTTCCGGGTAGAAGTTGTTGCGGAGATGCGGATTCGATCGTTAATCCCACCCTTCCTTTGTCGGAGGGAACCCTGCTTACATCCAGAGTCAGCCCGGGGATTGTGTTCGTGTGGCTCCCGGCATCCGCGGAATGCATGGCGATGACTTTGACAATGTGAGTGGTGGGAGTATCGATCCATTCGCCAGCGTCATTTATACGGGTGTAGGCGCGGATAGCTTTTACCAAGCCTTCGGCGGTGGGGATGATGCGCTCGGATTGTTCGATAACGAATTCGAGGGAAGAGCGAAGGGTGAGATTGCGTTGTTTGAAAAGTTTTAAGGCGTGCGCGTGGCGGTAGACGGCGGAGGGTCCCCCGGCGACGTTGAAATCCCGGGCGATGAACCGGACATTGCGCCACTGACAAAAAGCTTCTTCGATGGCTTCGCGCTCGGGGTGGTGACAGAGAGTGCAGTGGCGCTCGTGATGCGAGAGGTCAATTTCGGCTTGAGTTTTCGGGGGACGAGAATGGCCTGCGTTTTCGGCGGAAACCGGCTCCGTCGCGGGAATGCGGTTACGTTTCGGAGGATGCGGGCGGAGATTTAGGCCTTTAACGATTCGTTTACTGCGGCTTTTTCGCGGTTTAGCGTTGGTGCGGCGCTTTGGAGCACATTCGGGTTCCGCGTCGGATGGGTCATCGTCGCCGCGGATCATGATTGGGTCGCCGCGTTTTTCGAAGGACTCCATGGCGGCTTTGAGGGAGGGGAAATCGTCCAGGGTTAATTTGGTGTCTTCGGCTGCGGGTTCGGCTTCTTTGGGTCCGACAGCGAGTTCACTGCCCTCAGGGGTTGAAACCCCCGAGTGTCTCGTGGCTAGCGGCACGGCTAAAGCCGTGCCCTGACGGTGAGACAACTGCAATTCGGGCTGGTCGACAACGTCGTCACGTTCGAGCCGGACAACGGGCTCGGACGCCACGGTGGGCGGGGTGCGGGCACTCGCGGGAATTTGTTCAGCCGCCTCGGCGGCCAGGCGTTCGGCATCAACTGTTAGGGGGCCGGTTAGCATCCAGGCCCATGGGGCCGCGCGGCGGCCTCTTAGAAATCTGTTCATCTTCTTCTCCAGTCCTCTCAATTGGGGCTGAGGAGCTTTTCGCGTGCGCTCGCTCGCCCATACGTCCTTTCAGGGCACTTTTTCTTGTGCCCCGACCGATGCTAAATGAATGAGGAGAAAGATTTCAAGGCCTTGAGTGTAAGTATTTTGTATTTAACTTAGTGGTAAAGATTTAAGGAGCAAAATAGTTGTGTGTGTGCGGGTACTAGACCCCGCAGATCTGCGTAGGCATTTTGCATTTCCCGAAATCGAACTCGATCTCCGTCTTCAGGTAGGCGGGAGCTGCGGGATGATGCGTCTGAGTGAGTGATGCCGCCAGAATAAAATCGGTGGTCCGGTGCTCCCGGTACGCCGCGAGCGAGCCGGAAGTCTCGACGAAAATTCCGCCGACCCTTCGCCAATGATCTCAGGGCAAGGAGGAAAGCGGGTCTTTTTGGTTTCCTTGGTCCCTAGTGTTCACACTCTGGGCTAACTTGTGTCGCGCCTACGGGGCTGAACGAGCGGGAAGCTCGAAACGTGCCCGCCTGAAGGCGGCCGCTACAAAGGCCAAGCGAAAGCAGGTCCCTCGTCGGCAAAAAGCGCCTCGCTCGGGATGACAAATTTAAAAGATAAGATAAATGCCATCGGCTGACGAAGCGAAAGGCTCGGCGAAAATTCCGCCGGAAGACAAAGGCAGAAGCTGAGCAGGTCCCTCAGGGCATCCGCACACGGCGCGGTTCGGGATGACAGCGTAAAAAAAGAAAACAAACCACGCAAGCCAAAGCAAACAAACGAAAAGCAAAGGCAAAGGTGAGGGGGAATGGGACGAAATAGTCTTGACAGCATCATACCTTGTAGTGCAAGGTATGCGTTGAGATGAAGAGGCGTGACCCAGGGGAAGAACGTAAGGCACGCGAAGAACGTAACGCGGGCGAACAAGAGGGTGCAGACAAGTGGGAAGTACAGTTGCGGAAAGGGTGTCTCGAGCTGGCCATACTGGCTGCGTTGTGGGAGGGGAAACTTTACGGGCTGGAAATTCTGCGGCGGCTGGAGAGTGATTCGGATTTGGTGGTGTCGGAGGGAACGGTTTATCCGCTGCTGAGCCGATTGAAGGCGCTCGGACTGGTACGCAGCGAGTGGGTGGAGTCGGATGCGGGACACCCGCGGAAGTATTACGCGCTGACGGCGGTGGGCAAAGAGCGGGCGCGAGAGATGGCGGGGATGTGGGCGCGTTTCTCGTCGAGCATGAGCAAGCTGCTCGCTCCGCTGGCGAGGGGGAAGTAGATGAACACGACAGGCGATGCGCAAAAGAAGATCGAAGCCTACCTCGGGAGACTGCGCGGAAGGTTGCGCGGAATGAATGAGGGGGAGGCGCGTGAGATTGTCGAAGAACTGCGCAGCCACATAGTGGACAGAGCAATCGCGGGCGGAGAAGTGACAGCCAGTGGAGTGGAGGCGGCGTTGAGTGCGCTCGGGAGTCCGGAAGAACTGGCCAATGAATATATGACTGACAGTTTGCTGGCACGGGCGGAGGCCAGCCGGTCGCCAGTACGAATACTGGAGAGCTTGTTCCGCTGGGCGAGCTTGAGCGTGGCAGGTTTTCTTGTGCTGCTGGGCTCGGTCGTGGGGTATTTCCTGGGAGGCGCTTTTATTTTGTGCGCGGCGCTGAAACCGTTTCATCCGGCGACGGCGGGATTGTGGGTCTTTCCGGATGGCGCGGACGACATTACGTACTCGCTGCGGCTGGGATTTTCAAGTGCGCCGGTTGGCGGCAGGGAAGTGCTGGGCTGGTGGATTGTCCCGCTCGGGCTGGTGGCGGGAGGGGCGCTGGCGATGTTGACCACACTCTCTGCGCTGTGGTGCGCGCGGCAATATCGCAGATCGCATGTTTTGCCGAGAGGCTGATGCGGGGAAACGGCGCGGACTGAGAGAAGGGGTCATTCGCGAAATTATGAACAGCTTGAATTCATCAACGGCAGCGACAGCGTGTGGCGGCGATCACGCAGAACCAGGGAACGGCGTTGCGAAATGGCGCGAAAGCAAATGGCTGGCGATTGGAGAGTTGGTTGTGGTCGCGCTCATCTTCTGGGCCGATTTCAAGCACCACATTTACTTCAGTAAAACTCCGTACCTGCTGCTGTTCGGGTGGGCCTCGCTTCGGGTGCGGAGATTGCGGTGGAAAGACGTCGGGTTGAGCCGGTTTCGCAATTGGAAGACGACGATTGGACTGGGCATTGCGGCCGGGCTACTGCTGGAAGGGTTTGAGCTGTTCGTCAGCCAACCGATATTGGTGAGGTTGCTAGGAAAGCAGCCGGACCTGGAGGATTTTCGCGCGTTGACCGGGGATTTGAAGACGACACTAATTTTTATCGCGTTGGCGTGGACGCTTGCGGCGTTCGGCGAGGAGATGGTTTACCGCGGGTACTTGATGAACCGGGTTGCGGACTTGATGAATCGCACGCGGAGTGCATGGATTGTGAGCCTAATTGTGGTGCATGTGGGATTTGCGTTGGCGCACGCATATCAGGGGTGGACTGGGGCGATCGATGAAGGTTTTCAAGGACTGTTGCTGGGGATAATTTATCTGCGCACGGGAAGAAACTTGGCGGTGCCGATCATTGCGCATGGCGTAAGTGACTCGATTGATTTTGTGCTGATGTTTCTTGGGAAATACCCCGGGATGTAGGGACATAACCCCAGGACCCTCAAACTCTTAAGGCTAAAGGCGTTCGTTCCTCTTTCGGAAATGGTAAGCTGCTTACAGGGAAACACCTGACACCATACGGGGAAGTATGTATTGGAGCTTTGGGCGGTGAAAGGTACAACTTTGTCTGGTGCCCAGGGTTTGTTGTGTCACGGGCGCTTGAGGATGACGTTACGGATCTGGCTCCGCAGAGCTCATAACGGCCGATCGTCGGCTGGTATTTGGCGTGCAGGGAACGCAGTGCGTTAATGGTCTGAGGGCAAGGAGAAGGACATATGAAGCATAGGCTAGGGTTGCTGGTTTGTGGGATTGTCTTGATTGCGGCGGTGCCAGTTTGGGCAGATAAGGGTCCCAATCCGGGATCGATTAAAGACTTTGGTAACGACGGTCCGGTGTTTTCGGGCAGCTCGAATCTGGGGCTGAACGCGGGCGGGACGTCGGCGATGCATTCTGATAGCTTGCGCGGCGTTGGTTCCAATACGTCTGGCGCCTCGGCTTCGACAAACTTCATAAGAGAGTCAAGATATACAACGTCTGGCGAAGTTCCGGGAAATCCTCCTGCTATGGCGGAACCTGGAGCGCTTTCGCTCGTCGTACTGGGCCTGGTTAGCGTCGGGTTCATGATGCGGCGGCGCGGAGAGCGGGCGTCGGTATAACGGCGCGACAGATTTTTAGCTTGATTGATCTGGCGCGCGGGATTTGAACTCGTTTGTGATTTGGGTGATTCCTGCCTGTGATGTCCTCCATACCGTTGAGGTGTGTCCCCTACATGCGCGAAGGTTCGAAGGGAGATTTTCCCGAGCCGCCGGAGAGGGAATCACGAAATATAATTTATTTACTTCGACGGTAATAATAGGCGATTCAATTATGTACGACCGCGGGTGTTTACCCATTCTCACACGGTAGGCGCGAAGGCGTTCGCGGGAGAAGCGGTGTGGTAATCTGCGGCCGTGGCTGCCGAGATGTCACCTGTCGAGATTCGCGCCGCGGTGCAGAAGTTTTGGGATATTTTGTGCGGCAGATCGAACGGGCGGCTTGAGGATCTGTATTCGGCGTCGGCGATCGTTTTTACAGGCAAGGCGAAGCGAAGCGAGCGGGGAGCGCTGACTGCGGTGCGGCGAATGCGGCAGTTCGTCGGCGCGGATTCGGCGACAAGCGCTGAGCTGGATCCGATCGAAGTGCAGATTGCAGGCGATGTAGCGATAGCGTCTTATACCTACCGATTTCACTCCAGCAAGAAAGGCAAAGACGGGAACCGCGAGCATCGCAACACGCTCTTTGGGCGCTCGACGCAAATTTTTAAACGCGACGAGCGCGGGGCGCTGAGGATCGTTCACGAGCATTTGAGCTCGGCGGCGCCACCGGCCATAGAGAAAGCGAAAGGATAGAGCGGTGCCGAGGATTGGGAGAGTGACGCGAGAGAACGGCCGCAACGGCGGCGAGCTAAGGATGGTGCGCTGATATGGATACAACTTCAGCGGACGAGGTTCGGGCGTTAGTGGAGAAATTCTGGGATTACTTCGTCCGAAAATCGAAGAGCGAGTTTGACAAGATGTATTCGCCGGCGGCAACAGTTTTCGCAGCGGACGCGCGCCGAGGCGAACCGGCACGGCTGATGCTGGTGCGGCGGGCGCGCGAGCTTTTCGGTCCGGCTTCAGCGGTGGGGGCGAAGCTGGATGCGATTGATGTGCAGATACTGCGCGATGACCTGGCGGTCGCGTCGTACGCATTTCACTTCAACGTAACGCGAAGCCTGCCGAACGGGAAGCGGGTGAGCGTCGATGTGCCGTTCGGGCGCGCTACACAAGTTTTTCAGCGCGACACAAATGGAAACCTGAGAATCATTCACGAGCACATGAGCTCGGCCGCGCCAGTTTCGCCAAAGGAATTGCCGGCAACGGCGAAGGAGTAAGCGAGCACAAAAACGTTCGCTCATTTGTTATTCCAGCGTGACCTATTCGATTCTCAGGGCGGTCATGGGCGAGATGGAGGCGGCGCGGTGAGCGGGGATGATGGCGGCGAAGAAGGAGCAGATGGCGAGTGCGACGGCGGCGATGGTGAGCGCGAGCGGGTCCCAAGAAGAAACGCCGTAGAGTTGAGACGAAATTAAGCGGCCTGCGCCGACGGCGAGGGGCAGGCCCAATAACAGGCCGATCAAGACACGCTTGAACGCGCCGCGAAGGATCAGTTGAAGTACATTCGAGCGATCGGCACCGAGGGCCATGCGAATGCCGATTTCATTGGTGCGCTGTGCGACGGTGTAGGCGGTGACGCCGTAGAGTCCGATAGCAGCGAGCACAAGAGCTACGATTCCGAACAGGCCGGCGAGGCTGGCGACGGCGCGTTCCTGGTCGAATGAGAGATCAACTCGTTGTTGCATGGTCCGGATGCTGGTGATGGTCAGGTTGGGATCCAGGTCACTAAGGGTTTTAGTGATTTGCGGCTCGAGCACGCCGGTGGGAACGTCGGTCACCAGCATGATTCCGCCGACAAAATGAGAGCGCAGCTCGACTCTGGTCATTATGTTGTCCGTGTAGTTGACGTTCTGAGCGAGAGGAACGTAAAACATCGCACGCGCCGGTTTGTCCAAGGCGTAGCCGGCAAACTTTGCATCGCGCACGACGCCGATGATGCGGAATGTGCCGGCGTTCTGAGGCAAGTCGAGGCCGAAATGCTGTTCGAGGGGGTCTTCGCCGTTCTTGAAGAAACGTTTGACGAAAGCTTCGTTGACGATGGCTACGGGCGCGGTTGTTTCGTTGTCGGCTGAAGTGAAGGCGCGGCCGCGCAAAACCGGGATGCCGAAGTTCTGAAGATAGTTGGCGCTCACGCGATCCCAGGAGGCGCCCGATTCCTCGCCCATTGTGGGAGCGGGATGGCCGGATACCAAAATCATTTCGCCCCAGTTGTCGGTGAGGGGGTTGTAAAGCGCCAAGCCGGAGCCCTGGACTCCAGGCAAACGATTGAGGCTTTCTTCAAGCTGACGGTAGAGTGCCTCCAGCTCAGGCAGGGTGTAAGTGGCAGGAGGATCGTGCAACGCCACGACGACGCGGCCTTGCAATTGATAACCGAAATCCTGGCGCTCTAGTTTATTCAGGCTGCGTGCGAGCATGGTGGCACCGGCGACGAGGACGACCGAGAGAGTGGCTTGGACGATCAGCAAACCGGTGCGGGCGAAAGAGGAATGATCGCCGGTGGTGCGGCCGGAGCCGCGCAATGCTTCCGCGGGGTTGGTGAGCGTTGCAAACCATGCGGGAGCAGCACCGAAAATAATTCCGGTGACGAGAGCTAAAGCGAAAGAGAACGCCAATACGATGAGAGATGGCGCGGCGCTGATGGGAAGGAAATGCGCGCTGTGGAAGGCGAGGGCAAGAAGCAGACGCGCGGCTGCGACGGCGACCAGAAGTCCGGCTATGCCGCCAGCGACGGCGAGCAGTACGCTTTCAGTGAGAGCTTGCATGATAATTTCGCGTCGCGTGGCACCCAAGGCCAAGCGTATGGCGGTTTGTCCACGACGAGTGACCGCGCGGGCGAGCAGCAGGTTTGCGACGTTGGCGCATACGATGAGCAGGACCAACCCGCAAACCGAGAGCAGGATTTGGAGGCTGCGACCGTATTCTTCTTTCATTTCGGCCACACCGGCACCGGCGGGGACGACGTTGATGAACTGCTTGGGAAGCATTCGAATCACGTCGGGCATCCAGTTGGCAGGATAGCCGGAATCATTTTGCATCCATTGACGAAGGACTCCAGTGAGGCGCGGGGAGATTCCGGCAGTGGAAGCTCCCGGGCGCAAGCGGCCGATCACGCGCAACCACGCGGAGATGGACTGATTCAAGAGTGCGCCGTCACCATTGATCACGGGCTCCTGATGCAGCGGGATCCAGATGTCGGGCGGGTCGCCGCGCAGAGTTTCACCGAAAAATCCGGAGGGGGCGACGCCGATTACGGTGAACGGATGTCCTTCGACGACGAAGCTCGAACCCACTACCGAGGGGTCGCTGCCGTAGGTCATTTGCCAGATGCGGTGGCTGAGGACGGCCACCGGCTGAGAAGCTGCGGTGTCGTCATCCGGCGTAAGCATGCGTCCACCGAAAGCGCCGACGCCGAGCGTTTGAAAATAATTTCCCGTGACGTACTCGGAGCGCAGAGGTCTGGCGGCGGATTCGACGCCTTGACGGCGCACACTCAAGCGCCCGCCGCCGGCCTGGAAGGCAGCTAGCTCTTCGAATTCCGGGGTTTCGGCCTTCATACGCTGGTACAAAGGAAACGAATACATTCCCCAGACGTCCTGGGGACCACCTTCCACGCAGCAATCGTCACCTTCGCCGACGCGGTAGAGTTTTCCAGGTTCAGAAACGGGCAACGAGCGGAGCATCACCGCGTGGATCAGCGTAAACATCGCAGTGGTTCCACCGATTCCGAGTGCCAGAGTGAGGATGGCCGTAGCGGTAAAAACAGGGGACAGCCGGAACTGTCGCAAGGCGTAGCGAAGGTTGCCGAGCAAGTTTTGCATTGCGGGCCTCCGCGGTAGTGTACGCAGGCGAGAGGCTGAAGGTTCCCGAATCCAGCAGACTTATCACTACCTTGCCGACACAACTCGAGGGAACTTCTGTAGGATGGAAAGCTATCGAGCGAAGAGTTTCACCACTTCTTGAGAAAGGCCTCTATTCGATGCGGGTCGTAGCCGTCGCTGGATTCCCAGTCAATTGTGTCTTCAGTGCCCAGGAGTTTGCCGTTGGCATCCAGAACATAAATGAAGGGAACACCGGCAAACTTAGGATAAGCCCGTAAAACGCATTCATTACTGTTGTCTTCGGATACGTCCAGGTGCACAGCGATGAAGAGGTCGTCTCGCAGCGCAGTCGTGGCGGGATTTCGTTGGAATGTTTGGTCGAGAAGATGGCACCAGCCGCACGAATTATCGCCGACAATTAAAAGAAGGTTCTTGTTGGTACGCTGCGCCTCCAATTGCGCGCGTGCGATTTGCACTTGGCCGTCAATCTTGGAGTCGTAGGTGAGACTCGGCACGTAGGGAGTGTTTCGGATCTCTTCAGCGGAGTATTGCTTGCATTGCGCGGGCTTGCTTTCAGCCGATTTCTCGCCTTCCGTTATCTCGAGAAATATAGCTACCTTTCCAGTTTCACGATACTTTTGAAATGACACTGCCACGAAGTTTTGATTGAAACCGCGATCTGCGAGTGCCTGCCGGAGCAGTACATCCGTCTGGCCGAGTGCGGAAGGCCTGAACACGTCGCCAACCCGAAGGAGACTTATATTCTCCAGTTGTGCGGTGGAAAAGACGGACGATCCCGCCCAGAAGACAGTTTGGATGGAATACCGCACACCGCCGGTGAGAGTAACGAGAACGTTGACATGCTGCTTTCCGCCTAGAAGCTGGGTCGACTCCACTTTTGCGTCGGCAGTACCGTCGAGAAATCCATCGTTTTGAAGTTGTCGCGTTGCGTTTGCTTTCAGCCTGTCCAACCAGTCGGAGTGGGCGGTTTCACCCTGCAAGCTATTTGCGATTGATGTTTTCTCGTCCGGCGTGAGTTCAGTTCCTCCTTCGATCTTCACGGTATCCACGACTGCAATCGACGATTCGGCGGGTGACACGCTTTGCGTAGGAGTGTCTGTTTTGTTTTGTGCGGATGCGCTGTTCACCAGCAATGAGAATCCAAGGAAGTACGTTAATGTCGCGAAGACAGGTACGAACCGACCTCTGATTGACATGGTTCACTCCAAAAGCGTTCGGGGTCTAACCTTACCGTTAACTATTCGGAAGTTTAACAATTGCCGCGGATAGTGAAAAGGTTCGTTTGCTGAACTGGCTCGCTCAAATTGAATGCGGCTCTAGTCTTGGCGTAAGGCGGTCATGGGATCGATGCGGCTGGCGCGGCGGGCTGGGACGAAACTGGCGAAGAGCGCAGCAAAGACGAGAATGGGAATCATGATGGCGAGCGCAGATGGCTCGGTGGGGCGCATTCCTTCGACGGAATGCTGCAGGATTCGCCCCGCGGCAATGGAGACAACGATTCCCACAGCAACGCCGCCGCCGATCATGGCAAGACTTTGACGCAGCACAAGCCAGATGACATCGGCAGGACGAGCGCCGAGCGCCATGCGCACGCCGATTTCCGGAACGCGCTGGGTGGTCAAGTAAGCCAGCACACCATAAATGCCGATGCACGCGAGCAGCAGAGCCAGGCAGGCAAATATGCCGAACAGCAGCAAAAGGAAACGCTGCCGAGCGAGCGTACCGCTGGCAAGTTGATCCATGGTGCGAACTTCGTAAAGAACTTGATCGCTGGCAACTCCGCGAACTTCCTGGCGCAGCGATTCGACGACGCTCAACGGCGGGACACTCGTGCGCACGGCCACGGACATGAGTTGAGACCAACGAGGCAGTAGCGCGTCCGGCACTTGGGCGAAGTTATAGTAGAGCTGCGCGCGCACTTGAGCTTGATCGTCGCTGGCAAGGCCCCAATGGCGAACATGGCCGACCACACCGACGACTAGAACCGGGTCGGCTGAGGCGCTGCCTGTAGAGAAAGGGCTAGACGCTACCGGGATCCAGAGTCGTTGCCCGACGGGATCTTGCGCTCCGAAAGCTTGCTTCGCCAAAACGTCGTCAATCACAACGACGAGTTGATTGCCGATGCGATCCTGATCATCGAAGAAGCGGCCACGGCGCAAAGGTATGCCCATCACTTTCAAATAATCGGGCGTCACGCTGGTGGCTAACGTCATCGGTTGCTGGTTTTCGGGTGGAATGTCCGCGCTAGTGGAGTAGCCAATTAGATTGTTGCCTTCGCGCATGGGAAAAGTGTCGACGATTGCGACGGACTGGACTCCGGGCACGCGGCTGGCGCGGGTCAAAACATCCTGCCAGGCGGGACGAATCCGGGCAGGATCCGCGAGGGTGGAAGGCGAAAGCGCCATGCGGGTGACCAGCACGTTGTTCACGTTCACGCCGGGATCAAGCGATGACAACCGCAGAAGTGTGCGCCCTAACATTCCGGCGGCGACCAGCAGTACGACTGCGAGAGCGATCTCAGAGATTACGAATGCGCTGTGCAGACGACGCGCGGTTCCGGCGACCGTTCGTGCTCCGGCACGGAGAACCTGCTCCAAACCGTGAGCGGGAGAACGCAATGCAGGCGCCAGCCCGAAGAGAAGGCCACTCAGCAGCGAAACGGCGATCGCAAATAGCATCACGCGCCAGTCGAGGTGAACCTCCTGCGCGCGCGGCAAACTGCCGGGCCAAAGCGCTATGAACGGACGCATGCCAGCGAAGGCAAGCAGGAGGCCGAGCAATCCTCCCGAAAGTCCGAGCACTGCGCTTTCGGTGAGGCATTGGCGCACCAACCGGCTGCGGCTTGCACCTAGAGCAGCGCGCATGGAAAGTTCACGCTCGCGGGAAACGGCGCGTGCCAGAAGCAAGCTGGCGATATTTACGCAGGCGATCAGCAGCACCACACTGACCGCGCCCAACAGAAGCCAAAGAGTGGAACGGACATCTCCGACTTCCGGGCGGAGGGGCTGAACGACGAAAGTGCGACCGGCATTCGTGTCGGCATACTCCTCAGACAGATGACGTCCAATCAAGGTCAACTCAGCTTGGGTGTTTGCCAGTGTCGCGCCGGGCCGCAAGCGCGCGACGATTCCTGTGGGATGGGCGCTGCGACTCCGCAGAAATGCTGCGGTATCCTGGCCTATCGGGGTAAAAACATCGGGTTCAATTTCGTCCAGCTTGAAATCGGCGGGCGCAAGGCCGACCACCGTGTAACGCTGTTGGTCAAGAACAACCGAGGTGCCGAGAACTTCCGGCTTTCCGCCGAAGTGACGCTGCCAGAAACTGTAACCCAGGATTATGGCGGGCGCCCCACCGGGGAGATCTTCTTGAGGTAAGAACGCGCGGCCATGCGCTAGGCTTACGCGCAGTACGGAAAATAGGCCAGATGAGATACGGCGGAGGTCGACATACTCGGGTGGTCCGGGTTCGCTGACTGTACCTCCGTCATAGAGCGTGCCGGCCATCTCGAGAGAGCGGCTATCGCGCTGGCAATCCAGAAAATCAGGATATGCGACATTTTGTTCGCCACGAATTTTTGTATTCCACGTTTCGGAGTCGCCGTGCACTGCGACGAGCCTGTTGGGCTCAGGATACGGCAGCGGTTTCAACAAAACGCCGTTGACCACGGTGAACATCACGGTCGTTGCTCCGGTGCCGAGGGCAAGCGTCAAAAGAGCGACGGCGGCGAAAGCGGGATTTTTGCGAAGCATGCGCAAGGCAAAACGAACGTCTTGCAGCATGTCTTCAAGCCAACGTGTGCCGCGGGCGTCGCGGCAATATTCCTTCACCTGCTCCGGACCGCCGAGATCCAGACTGGCAAGCCGCCGCGCTTCTTCGGGATTGCGGCCTTGTTCGATCAGCTCGTTCACATGCTGGTCGAGATGGAAGCGGAGTTCTTTCTCGAGCTGATCTTCCATTTTTCTTCTGTGCGTGAGGCGCCGCCACCAGGTCATTCCGCACCTCGCTCAGACAGCTTCAGGATTAGACCGACGGCAGCAGTCAATCGCTCCCAACTCGCAGCTTCTGTTTCGAGCTGGGCGCGGCCTTTCCGCGTGAGGCGGTAGAACTTTGCTTCGCGGCCCGTGTCGGTCTCTTCCCAATCCGCAGCGAGGAGCCCGCGATTTTCAAGGCGGTGCAATGCGGGATATAGCGAACCTTGTGGAACCTGGACAACATCGCGCGAGACTTGCTGCAAGCGCTGGGCTATGGCGTAGCCGTGCACGGGGCCAAGCGCGGCGACTTTCAAGATCAGGAGGTCCAGGGTGCCCTGGGGGAGATCGGATTTTTCAGCCATGGATTATGCCTCGCACTTCTACATATGTAACACAGGACGTGTAGAAGTACAAGGTATGCGGAGATGGGCGCGGGTGAGTAGTCCGATGCTGTGTGGAATTGGCTGCGGTCTGTTATTTCAGAAGTCCGTAGATTTCTACTTCGCCTCTAGCGCTGAAGTAGACGCGGCCGTTGACGACTATGGGGATTACGAAGCGAGTGGCTGCGGCGGCGCGATCGCGTTGGGCGTTCTCCTCTGAGGAGTAGAGCGGCCGGTCGATTTTATCTGCGTCGAAGGCATAGAGGACGGCGGGCTGATCGGCGCCGTTCCAAGTCTTGGTGGCGACGGCCCAGACGATGGCGTTCTTTGATCCGTCTGCGGAAACGGAAGGCGTGGCGCCGGGATTCGCGAATTTCACGCTGGAGGCGGCGTTGGATTTCAATTGGCCGTTCTCGATAGAGTAATCGCGCAAGTGATCGTCGCTGCAGGCGAAGAACACGTGATTGTTCCAGTACGCCATGGCGCCATAACCGCCGCCCTCCATGGAGATTTTCTGGACGATAGCGTCGCGATCGGGCAGAAACTTGCCCATTCGATCGCGGTCTATTACGTAGATGGTGCCGCCTTTGGATGGTTGCAGCACGAGGTGAGGATGAGGTCCCGCGAGATCGGGCAGGAGGAGCGGACCGCTGGAGCCGATGTCGAGGTCGGCGTCGCTTAATTTCTGCTGATCGTGGGGGGTGAAATAATCGCGGATTACGAGCGAAGAATTTTGCACTGCGAGTTTGAGGATCGAGTCGCCGTAATCGCGGCCTCCCGATGCAGCATCGAAGGTGCCGTTGCCGATGGGGATATACACGTTGCCGCTCGCGTCCGCGGCGGGTCCGGCGTCACTCATCCAGATACCACCCTGGGCGCCATCGGGAGTGACGTTGAGTACAGCTTTTTGGGCGAGTGAGTGCGAATCGTAGGCCATGACCCAGCCGTGGTAGGGGTCCACGTCACATGACGAAGCCCAGGTGAGATATACGACATCGTTGACGAGCAGTAGGGAGGAGCGCGGATTTTCGCGCAGCGCGTTGAAAGAGACCCGGCCGTTTTGCGCGCCGTCGCCTTTGCCCGGAACCGATGCAGAGATGAGTTTGGGGCCACCGAACTTTTCCGCTCCGGTGGTGATTGCGAGCCCGTGTAGATGCTGGAAATATTCATTTCTGCCGAGCGAATGACCGGCCATGGTTCGAGCGAGGACGAAGAGCGTGCCGGTCGTCATGTCGATGACAGGCGTGGAAGTGATGCCGACTTCGGGCTGGATGAATGGGCATTGGACGTCAGAGGCGGAGAGAGCAGTTATGCCGCGCTTGGCGTCGAGGAAGCTGATCTGCCACAAAGGAGGAGCGTCGGGGCGGTCCGCGTCGAATGCAAAAACGCTGTCGTGCTCAGTGGCGATGAAGAGCACGTCGTGGCGGCCCTTGCCGGGAATGTCGACGCCGGGGACTAGCAAGGGCTGGGCGTAGACTGCGCCATCGACTTTGAAGGCGCCGAGCTTGCCGAACCGCTGGGCGTTTACGTTCTTCGGAGTCAGAGTTTTTTCGCTAAGGGTGGCGCCGGTACGGGCGTTGTCGTACTGCGAGGTGGTAACTTGCGCGGCTGCAGTCATCGTGGAAAACGCGAATGTAAATATGAAGCAGCAAATCGTTAATGGCTTCATTCGAAAGTCCTCTGCGCAAAAAAACCAGCTCAATCGTTCAGTTAGGGGCCCACGCAAAACACTAATGCAAGACGAAGGAGCGCGCAACCGTTGGGGTGACACATCCAAACGCGTTCGCTAGAGAAGCCCCAGGGCGCTTCTAATGCGGCGGTGATGTAGGCGAAGTGATTGCGTGCGTGGGCGGGGGCGATGGCGACGGCAATGATGAGGTGGAAGGTGGTGCGGGTTTTGGCCCTTTCGGGGCCGGAGCTGCTCCAGGAGATTCGGTTAGGCCTTGTTCTGCGGCGTCGGCGGGCGGGGCGGTGTCTTGGACGTCAACTTGAACTTGTTTGGTTGAGGCAATTTTTTCGAGTGGGACAACATTTTGAAAATCTTCGACGGGAGTGCCCTGAACGGCTTGTTGCATGAACTCCAGCCAAATGGGCAAAGCAGCGCGTGCGCCGGTTTCTTTTTTCCCGAGGGAGATGCGCTTGTCGTCGTTGCCGACCCAGACGCCGGTGGTGAGTTGCGGCGTGAAGCCGATGTACCAGGCGTCAGTGAAATCGTTTGTGGTTCCGGTTTTTCCAGCCGAGGGGCGGCCTAATTCTTTGGCGCGAACGCCGGTGCCGAACTGGACGACTTCTTCGAGCATGGCGACCATGGTGCGGGCGACTTCGGGAGGAATCACGTCGGTCACGTTAGGGCGCGGCTCTTCGAGAATAGCGCCGTCGTAAGAGGTGACGCGGCGGATGTAATGCGGCTCGATGTGAATGCCGTCGTCGGGAAAAACAGTGAACGCGGAAGTGTGTTCCATCAAGGTGAGATCAGAAGCGCCGAGCGCGAGCGGAAGATAGGGCGGCAGGGGACTGGTGATTCCGAATTTCCGCGCAAGCGCGATCACACTTTGTATTCCCACGTGATCGAGCAGGCGAACGGCCGGAACGTTGCGCGAATCGGCGAGAGCGCGGCGATAGGTGATGCGGCCTTCGAATTTGTTGTCGTAATTGTGAGGAGAATAATTTTGGCCACCGCTGCGATATGTGACGGGCTCGTCAACGACAGTATCGAATGGAGAGATGCCTTGTTCGAGCGCGTCGGCGTAGACGTACACCTTGAAAGAGCTGCCGGTTTGGCGCAGGGCTTGGGTGGCGCGATTGAATTTTGATTCGTCGAAACTGTAGCCGCCGACCATGGCTTTGATTTCGCCGGTGGGATTGTCTATGGCGAGCAAAGCGCCTTGGGCTGCGGGTTGCTGTTCGAGCTGGACGCGGACCGTGTATCCAGAAACTTCCTTGACGGAAACGCAGACGAGATCACCGACCTTGAGTAATTGTGGCGGCGATTTGCGTCCAGTCCAGGAAAAATCGGCGGGAGTGAGCATGGCGCGATACGGGCCGATCTTGATGGTGGCGAACGTGGGCTGAACCACGGTGACGAGTGCCGTGATGTAGTCGCCTTTTTGCGGCGCGCTGTGCCAGTCGTCGTTTTGATATTTATCGAGCGAGCCGAGATTATTCTGCAAAATATTCGGGAGGTTTCCGCGCCAGCCGTGGCGGCGGTCGTAGGAATGTAAGCCGTCGCGGACGGCTTGATCGGCGGCTTTCTGCATATTGGCGTTCAACGAGGTGTAAACGCGCAAGCCTTGCTCGTGCACGGCGACTGTTCCGTAGGTGTGTTCGAGATATTCGCGAACGTCTTCGACGAAGTAGGGCGCGAGATCGTTGCGGCCGGTCGAAATATGGAGACCTAACGGCTCTTTCCGGGCTGCATCAGCCTGCGCGGCGGTGATTTTGCGGTCGTGTTCCATAAGGGAAAGAACCAGATTGCGGCGAGCGAATGCGCGCTCAGGATGGTTTACCGGAGCATATACGGGACCGCGAATAATTGCGGCAAGCGTGGCGGCTTGCGAGAGCGTCAACTGGCCGACCGGCTTGCTGAAATAATATTCCGAGGCAGCTTCGAAGCCGTAATTGCCGGAGCCGAGATAAATCTGATTGCAGTACATAGTAAAGATCTGATCTTTTGTGTAATGGCGCTCGATTTGCAGGGCCAGGAGAGTTTCCTGAATTTTGCGGCGAAGACTGCGATCGGAGCGATTGAGAAAGAGTCCGCCGCCGAGTTGCATGGTCAGAGTGCTGGCGCCTTCAGCCATGCGGCGGCTGGAAATATCGCGGTAGGCGGCTTCGAGGACGCGCGGGATGTCCACGCCCCAGTGCTCTTCAAAATGTTGATCTTCGGTGGTGAGAACCGCGTCTTTTAAAACTTTCGGGATTTGTGCGTAAGTCAGCAGAATGCGGCGCTGGAGCGCAAAGGTACCGATGGATTGGCCGTCGTCGGCGTAAAGTTCGGTGACTACGTTGGGACGGTAATCTTCCAGCGCGTGAATTTCGGGCAGGTCACTGGTGTAAACAAACAGCAGGCCTATTGCGGCGCCAAAGGCGATGGAACACAACAAGAGGAAGGTGAATGCGAGGCGGCCGAAGAGCGTGCCGCCGGTGATCTTCATGGTTGCGCGGTAAAATCTTTCCATTGCAATGCCATTCTATCGCATACACGAGGGAGCTGCTGTGGCCGCAGTTCAGACCCTGTTCTCAATTCGTTCAATGCAGCATCGTTGCGTGACAACGCTGAAAATATCTTTTCTTCGGTGAAACGCTGCCAGGCTCTTGAGGTAGTATTGCGCGATGGAAGCGAATCCCATTCTGTTTCGCGATCTGACGTACATCTTCCTTGCGGCGGTGGCCGGAGGGCTGCTGGCGTGGCGCCTGAAGCTGCCTTTGATTCTTGGCTTTGTAGTGGGCGGGATTGTGATCAGTCCGTTCACGCCGGGGCCTCATCTTTCAGACCTGCATACATTCGAAGTGTTCGCCGAGGTGGGCGTGGTTCTTCTGATGTTTTCAATCGGCGTGGAATTTTCGGTTCCGGACCTGATGCGCGTGAAATGGATCGCGCTTGGAGGCGGAGCGTTGGGAATCCTGCTTTCGATTGGGTTGGCGCTGGGGACCGCGTGGCTTTTTGGATGGAGCATGATTCAAGGCTTCGTGGTGGGGTCCACGATATCGGTGGCGAGCACGATGGTGCTGGCGCGCTTGTTAGCTGACCGGCACGCGATGGGGACGACTTATGGACGCGTGATGATCGGTATCACGCTAGTTGAAGATATCGCCGTGGTTTTCATGACGATTATCATTCCGATTTTCAGCGGGCCGGGTGAAGGGCGTTTAGCGCGGGCGGCGTGGACGTTGGGCAAGGCCGCTCTGCTGCTGATTCCGCTGGTGTTTGTGGCGATGACTGTGGTTCCCAGGATTCTTCGCGCAGCGGCGCGTACGAAGGACCAAGAAATTTTTCTGCTCATCACGATTGCAATTTGCCTGGTCTCCGCGGGCATCGCGCAGGCGCTAGGATTTTCTGTTGCGCTGGGAGCGTTCCTGGCGGGGCTCTCCATCAGCGGGGCCAAAGACTTGCATGAAGCGCACACCATTTTGATTCCGCTGCGGGATGCTTTCGTTGCACTATTTTTCGTGTCGCTGGGAACGCTGGTGGTTCCGCAAGTAATCGTTCACCATTTGCAGTTATTGGGTGTGATGCTTTTTCTGATCGTGTTTGGAAAGTTTGCTATTTGGACGGGAGTGATGCGGCTGTTCCGCTATTCCATTTGGACGTCGATTGCGGTGGCTGCGGGGCTGACGCAAATCGGCGAACTGTCGTTCATTCTGGTGGAAGTAGCTCGGAAGTCCGGACTGGTGGGTGAGGAAGTGTTCACCGCGACCCTGGCGGCATCGCTGTTCTCAATATTTCTGAACGTATTTATCGTGCGGGGAGTTTTGAAGTGGGTTGAGCCGAAACTTGCCAGGGAAAAGCTTGCGACGGCGTGATTGGATGAACAAACTCGCGGGTTCAGTTGCGAATCTCGAATTCCGGGTGGCTAGAGCGCTTCTTCGGCTTCCGCTACGGTATCGTAGGGTTTGATGAGGTCGGAAACCTTGGTCATTTCAATGAGCGTTTTTACTTGCGCGCCCAATGCTGCGACTACTAGTTTTCGCTGAACCTTTTGGGCGGCAACATAAGCACCTACCACAGCGCCGAGTCCGGCAGAGTCGATGAAAGGGACGCCGGCGAAATCGAGTATAAGTCCGGGCGAGGTTTCCGCACGGACGGCGGATTGGAAGCCAAAGACGGTGTGAAGATTCAGCGGACCCTTGAGGTGCATGATCTTCTGACCTTCGCGAATTCCGGCGGACACTACAATTTGCAGGTTTTCATTTTGCATGGCGTGCCATCCTAGCGAAATGCGGGCCGCTAATTGTTAAGGTTGTGTTACAACCTACCCGGGATTCCTGCCGCCCACTATTTTTCAACTACCGCGTCGGCTTCGATTTCTACCAGCATTTCTGGGGCGACCAGATGGTTCACTTCCACAATGGTGGTCGCCGGACGCACTTTACCAAATATCTCACCGTGCGCGCGACCGATTTCCCTCCAGTCCGTGATGTGGGTAAGGAAAAGGCGGGTGCGCACGACATCGGTGAGTTTCGCTCCGGCCTTGGTGAGCGCCGCTTCGATGTTAAGCATGGCTTGGATCGCTTGCTTGTAGGGATCACCCGGGCCGACAATTTCCCCTTGGGCATTGAAAGCGGTAGTACCGGAAACATGGATGTAAGGTCCCAATTTGACCGCGCGAGAATAGCCGACGAGAGGTTCCCACGGCGAGCCGGACGAAATATTCTGTCTCTGCATTGTTCCCCCAGGATTTAGCGGATTCGCAAGCATTCATTTTTTACTAGGGATCAAAACGCGCTCGCAAATTTGGCGTCACGACCGGGCATAGATCGTGGCGCCGGCCGAACAGCCGATAGCGGATGCGCGCCACGAAATCATACATAAAGTCGCGCAAACCGCGAGGAATTACACGCAATATATTTGCGAGGATTCTCCAACCGCCGCCGAGGCGTTCGAGGATGTGGAGCGAAGCGTTCGAGCGCAGCAGCAACCCGCCATCTCGTGTGAGAACGACGAAGGTGTCCGGCAGGCTGGCGCGCCGCTCGGCAGAAATGTGCGACTGAATCGTCTCACCTTGTAACGGGGCAAATCTGAAAGCGTCTCCGGAGCGTTCATGCTTAAGGACAAACTTCACGGCGCGATGGCACAGGCCGCAGTGGCCATCGTAGAAGATGTATTCGGATTCTTGCGCGGCTGGGAGCACGGAAAAGCATAGCACGGCGACACGGGCGTAGCCGCCTGAAGGGTCGCGTTCGCGGAGTCGGCTGCCGCGAGACTGGCATCACTTCACAAACGTCAGGCCGTGTGGAACTAAGTGCGGGAAGACGTAGGCGTAGAGCATGACGATGATGCCGACGATGGCGCCGAGGGCGATGGAATGCCAGAAGACGAAGCGGAAGATTACGCCTTCGTTCCCGACTTGTTCGGTGGCGGAGGTGGCGATGGTGATGGACTGGGCGTCGACCATTTTGCCCATCACGCCGCCGGCGCTGTTTGCGGCGCACATCAGGACGGGATCGATGCCGAGTTGCTGGGAGGTGATGCGCTGCAGGCTACCGAAGAGCGCGTTGGAAGATGTGTCGCTGCCGGTGAGCGCGACGCCGAGCCAGCCGAGGAATGTTCCGAAGAACGGATACATCCAGCCCGTGCGCGTAAAGGCCAGGCCGAGGACGGCGTCGAGGCCGGAATATCGCGTGACGTATCCCAAGCCCAGCATGAACGAGATAGCTATCATGGCCAAACGCATGCGCACGAGCGTGCGCCAGAATGTTTTCATCAGTGCGACGGGACTCATGCCGAGAAGCAGACCGGAAACGAGCGCGGCGAGAAAGCAGCCGCTGCCTGTGGCCGAAAGCCAGTTGAAATCGTAGCGCGCGCCTTCGGGCGTCGGTTTTGCGACGACAGGAGCGGAGCGCGAGATGGCGTTGTGGAGATATGGCCAGTCCCA